>ENA-ORXR01002582-ORXR01002582.1-marine-metagenome-genome-assembly--contig:-NODE-2582-length-17035-cov-74.363132_pt1 | contig 17035 bp, 10 predicted proteins | sample MGYA00237866_ERZ511479 | MGnify/ENA metagenome assembly ERZ511479 | reverse complement strand
TCCTTCGGATAGGTACGCGATTGAGTCGCAAATACGCTTTCACGGCTACGACCCGGCAGAGGCTTTATTGGAAATTCGCCCGCGAGAAGGGGAAGAATTGGTTCGCACAGAAGACCTCGAAAAATTGATTGAAACAGAGGGCGACAAAATCGCGCTCATCATGCTCGGCGGCGTCAATTATTATACGGGACAAGTCTTTGATTTCAAAAAAATTACCGAACTTGGACATGCGCACGGCTGCGTTGTAGGCTTCGATCTCGCACATGGCGCAGGCAATCTCGACCTCCAACTCCATGATAGTGATATGGACTTCGCGGTGTGGTGTACCTACAAATATCTCAACTCCGGTCCGGGTAGTCTGGGCGGCTGTTTTGTGCATGAAAGACATGCGCATGCCGACCTCCCCCGCTTCGCCGGTTGGTGGGGACACAATAAAGAAACACGCTTTAATATGCGCCACGATTTTGACCCGATACCGGGCGCAGAGGGCTGGCAATTGAGCAATCCGCCGATACTTTCACTGGCAGCAATACGGGCTTCATTGGATATTTTTGAGGAAGTTGGGATGAAAAAACTCAATGAAAAATCACGTCAACTGACAGGCTATTTGGAGTTTTTATTGGACGAAATTCAAAACCAAAACATCCGCATCATCACCCCACGCGACCCCGCCCAACGTGGTTGCCAACTTTCCATTCAAGTAAAAAATGCCGATAAGTCCTTGTTTGATAACATAACAGAAAAAGGTGTCATCGCCGACTGGCGCGAGCCGGACGTAATACGTGTCGCGCCCGTACCTTTGTACAATTCGTATAGAGATGTTTTTCGTTTTGTAGAAATATTAAAAGAGTCGGCAGTCTAATGCGAGGATGTTTCACGTTGAACTGCCAAATTCTGCCCCGACGATACCAATAAATCAGCCTAACTTGTCATATTTAAACGGGAACTTGCAACCCATCAATTAAAAGTGGCACAGCAACCCATTCATTATTCATGTAAATTGTAACTTTTTGGTAACCAATAATTAATAATAATTTGGTGGCTTCGCCGAAATTATTTTCCAACTCATTGAAATGGTGTGCATCCGAACTGATAGTTACAGCAATGTTTTTTTCAAAACACATTTCTAAAATCCATTTTGACGGGTAAAATTCGGTTGTTTTTCCTTGATAAAAACCGCGTGTATTGACTTCCACGATACAGCTCGAATTGGAAATGACGTCTATCGTTTCCTCCACAATTTCTTTATACCACGCCTCTGTTTCATCAAAAAAACGATTGCCTTTATTAAGTTTTTTTATCAAATCCAAATGCCCGATAATGTCCGGTGGGTCATGCGTGACCATCATCTGCACGCGCTCATAATACGCCCGTACCATCGCCTGCACATCGTCTGCATAGACCTCACGCAAGCCTCGCGCCAGTTCCTCCGCCGTAAAATCCATACAAAAATGCTCGCCATCTGCATACTGCCCAATGTAATGCACCGAGCCTACAATCACATCCAATTTATACGCCTCAAAATCGCCCGGACCAATCACATCCGGTATAAAATCGACCTCCAAACCCGTATAGATTTGCACCTGCGGATAAGCCGCCTTCACATGTTTGATGTCTTGCAAATACGCCCCCAAATCTGCCTGTTTTACGTGCCAATCCGTCTCAAACGACACAGGTGCATGACTCGAAAATCCGATTGCAAGCATTTGGTTTTCAACAGCTTGTCGGGCGTGTTCTTCTGCCGTGCATTTGCCGTCGCAGTAGAGGGTGTGCATGTGATAATTTGTCCAATTCATAATCGAAGAGTTGTAGAGTTGTAGAGTTGATGAAGTAGAGGTCTTTTGGAAATTCTTTGAGTAAGGGATGAAAAAATAATAAACATAAATTTATTTGAGTGTGCCACAAATCGGTGGTATTATAAAAGGTACGGTATTACACAGATTTGTGATACACTCAATTTATTTAAACTTTTAATTGGCTTCGATTTTGTCGTTGATAATTTGAAGCATTATTTATAAAAAATCAGTTTAAATTTATAAGTATTTAATTGTCAGTATTTTATGAATTATTAATTTTTATTAAAAATACTAATTTCAAATGTTTTTTCTCACTTCAAAATCAGCGAAATCGAAGTTAGGGTAGATTATTTTCTTCCTCTTCCCTTAGTTGATTGATTTTATACCCAAATATACCATTTTCCCACGAAAATGCTCCACGTAAAACGATTTTGCAAATCGCATACATCCACATTTCGATACAATGAATCACAGCAATGCAAATCCAAGTCGCATTTCAATATTAAAATCCGTATATTTGCAGCAGAAAAAATGAATAGACGTTTTGAGTACATTGTCGCATTAACGCATTAACGCATTACAATTCATTCATTCAAAATTTACTCATTCATTAGACTTTATTCCAAGATTAAGTTGTATTGCATGGAAATTAGGATTTTTTCGCTAATCGAAACTCATTTCGAGTCGCATACCCTGCGGTACGGGACGAGAAATAGATGAAGAGTAGCGGAAAAAGACAATTTAGGAACGAGGCATAAATAAATTAAGTTTTTTGACGCCGTTATTTTTTTCTTTTTCGAGGCATGAAAACCGCGCATAGCCAAGCTACGCAAGGATTTTCATAACGAAGAAAAAGGAGAAAAGAACAAGTCAAAATCTGAATTTATTTTTGCGTCGTTACTTAGCTGCTTACAAATTATTTTGGAATAAAGTCTATTCATTAGTGTATGGCAAAAAAAAGCGTATTTCGGGTTTATTTCGAGAGAATACCGGCACCATTTAGGAATAAATACCTCCTGACGGTGACGCTATTTGTGATTTGGATTACGTTTTTTGATAGAAATGACTTGGTTTCGCAGCGGCATTTGCAAAATATCATTGACGATATGGAAGCCAAAAAAGAACACTATCAAGTAGAGGTCGAAAAAGTCAAATTACAATCGAAAGCTCTACATTCGGATGCCGAGACACTCGAAAAATTTGCCCGCGAAAAATATTTGATGAAAAAAGACAACGAAGATATTTTTGTCATCGTTGAAGAGAAAGAATAGCATCATTAGACTTTATTTAGGAATATTTTGTATGCATGGAATTTTGTATTTTTTTGATAATCGAGCCTCATTTTGAGCTGCATACCCTACGGTACGGAGCGAAAAATAGGAGAAGAGTATCGGAAAAAGACAATGTTAGCTGCATACAAAATATTTCTAAATAAAGTCTATTATTAATGTAAAATGCATTTTAAAATAATTTCAATTAAAAAAACAATTTATTTCAGTATAGCCTTAAATTGAATCAATCCTTAACACTAAAACTTTGCGAATGTGCTACCTTCTACGTTTTTACCTCGTCCTGATTGTCATAGTATATTCTGCGCTGTTACATGGGCAAACTTCCGTTCAAGATAGCCTTTTCAATGAAGGTCTTGTCTTATTCAGACAACATAAATATGAATCATCAATCAACACTTTCAAAGCCAACCTATTGATACTCGAAGCCCAAAAAAACGCCAATAAAGACAAACAAGAACTGATAGCAAGAAGCTATCGCAATATTGGTCTATGTTATAGTCAATTATCTCAATATGAAAAAGCAGGAGTAAATCTTGATATAGCCATTGATAAATATCAAAACGTATTATCCGACCCAAACGCTACCCGAAGTGATACTGCACGCCTAGGTTCTGCGCTTCGGTATAGAACAATTATAATGAAAGATTTGGGAGAGTATGAAAAAGCAATATCTTATGCCGAAGAAGCCCAACAAAAATTTATTGACATACAGGATGTGCGTAACGAAATCAGAATAGGACATCTATTGGAAGAGATATACTTCAGGCTTCAGGATTTTGAAAAAGTCGAAAGCATTGCCATTCAAAATATACGAAAATACCACGACGAAGAAGTAAATGACCCCAATTTACTTTCCCGTCTTTATACTATACTCGCCAATGCTTACACAGAGCAGGGGAAATATAATCAAGCTATAAAAAACCACAGTAAAGCACTGAAATTTACAACGCTCACACTGGACTCGGCACGGACCTATAATAATCTTGGTATAGTATATACAAAAACAAAAGAATACAAAACGGCAGAAGCCACATTAGATAAAGCTTTAAATATAAAAAAGATAATACATAAAAATACATACCATTTTACCTATGTATTTACACTGGAAAACTTCGGTGACCTTAATATCGCACAAAATAACTTTAAAATAGCCTTAAATTACTACCAATTCGCCCTAATCAACCTCACTGACAACTTCCGCGACACAACTATTAACAACAATCCAACCGTAGCAGATAATCACTACATCTACAACAAACCCGACCTCCTCCGCGTCCTCGACCTCAAAGCCCAAGCCGCCCTAAAAGCAAAAAAAATCGACCTCGCCTACAACACCTACCAAGTCCTCGACGACTGGATAAACGAATTTTACAAAGACCTCTCCACCAACGAATCCAAACTCACATGGATAGAACGCGCACACGCTATGTATAGCCGTGCGATAGCAGTTGCACTCGAAAACGACGACAAAGAAAAAGCCTTTCAGTACGCCGAAAAAGCCCGCGCTGTATTGCTTTGGCAGAGCCATTCGCAGCAGGCGGCATTGAATTTATTGGGTGATGACAAGCGAGAAGAATACGACAACCTATTAGCACAAATCAGACAAGCAGACCACAAATACCGCGACGCAGCAGAGGAAGAAAAAGACGAATTAAAAAGGGAATTAGATCGTTCAAAACAAGGATTCGACCAATTTGAAAAAACACTAAGCGACTCCATCCCCGAATACGCCCAACGCAAGTACCAACCCGACATCATAAAAGTAGAAGACGTACAAAAAGGCATTCTCAACGACACCACCGCCCTCGTCGAGTACCACTGGTCGGCAGACGATATGTTATACATTTTCACCCTCACAAAAAATGATATTCATATAGATAAAGTTGCTATCGGGAGCGATTTTGATGGCTTATTACAGCGTTTCAGCGAGGCGATAAAAAACGAGAGTAATGAACCGCAAGACTTTACCACTCCCGCTTATGCGATATACCAAAAAATCTTTAGCTCCGCCAAAAAACATTTCGACGAGAAGATAAAAAAAATAATCATCCTCCCCGACGGCAACCTCAATTCGATACCCTTCGAAGCGCTCACTACAGAGATTAGTCAGGAGTGGGATTCGCTTCCTTTTCTTGTGCAAGACTACACCTTCAATTACCTTTATTCGTGTAGTATTTACCGCAGTTCATCCCTTGCAGATACTATCCAAACCGCCTTGTATATTGCGCCCGAATTTGGTAAAAAAGACAAACACGCCTCACTCAACAAGACCGAAATCGAAGAAAAACTAAAACAACTTGGCTTAACATTGACCTCGCTAACAAACACGCAGCCTACTCACAATAAGGTGATTAGTGGAATGCAAAACACCGACATTATCCATTTTCACAGCCACGCCGAGCAAGGCGCGAAAGCCGACGGCACGATATACCTCTACGGTGGCGATTTCATCCGACAAAGCGAAATTCAGGAAATGGAACTCAAAGCCCGACACGTCGTACTCGGTGCTTGCGAAACCGGTACAGGCAAGCTCAACAAAGGCGAAGGCGTCTTGAGTCTCGGCTGGAGTTTTGTCTATCGCGGCGTGCCGAGTGTCGTGATGAGCCTTTGGAAAGTCAATGACGAATCTACGAGTGATTTGATGGAAAATTACTACGGATACCTCGATAAAGAAATGCCCGGCGATGAAGCCCTTCACGAAGCAAAACTTGATTTAATACGAAATGGAAAAGAAACGCACAAACACCCTTACCACTGGGCAGCCTTTATCCACACAGGCAATCCGCCGACCCAACAATTCAACCCAAATACGCACAAATATTTCTTAATCATAGGCGGTTTTCTCCTACTTTCGCTACTCTTTTACGGATTAAGAAGAACAAAAAAACACCAAAAATGAAACATCCCCTACCTGAAACCCGTATAAATCCGACATAATTAAATTTTTGCGAAATGTTAAAACTACGCTAAAATCAATCCTTTTAACGGAAAAAAGTGTTATCTTACTGTCTAATTTTTTTTGTAATTTCTATTTTGAGATTACAGCAATAAATACGTGTTTTTCGTTAAAAATTCGGGGCAATGGCAATGCAAACCAACAATTATCAACTTCTCATTCAGAAGCTTGACCAGTTTATTCGTAAATACTACGTCAATCAACTGATTAAAGGCGTTTTATATAGTACGGCACTTATACTTGCGTTATTTATCGCAATTACGGTCGCGGAGTACTTCATGTACTTCCCAACGGGTACACGAAAAATATTGGGGTATTCCTTTCTTGGCATTAGTGGCTTGGCATTGTTTGGTTGGGTATTGCTGCCTTTGGCGCGATACCTGCGCTTGGGCAGCGTGATTTCGCACGAACGCGCGGCGGATATTATCGGCAACCACTTTCCCGAAGTCAAAGATAAACTCCTCAACATACTTCAACTCAAAAAACAATCTGACAACTCTGCACAAGCCGACCTTATCAATGCGAGCATCAACCAAAAAATCGGCGACCTCAAACCCGTCCCCTTCAAATCTGCCATCAATCTCAACCAAAACAGAAAATATCTAAAATACGCCCTTCCGCCATTGATGGTGCTTTTAGTCCTGCTTTTTGCTGCCCCAAATTTAATCAAATCAGGCACAAATCGACTCATCAAAAATAACGAAACATTCGAACGACCTGCGCCCTTCACATTTGAAGTGGACAACAAAGATATGACCGTCGTTCAATATGAAGATTACGGCATCGACGTGCGTGTGCGACCTACCGAAACAGGCGCGATTCCCAACGAGGTTTTTATTGATGTCGATAATTATCAATACAAATTAATTCCCGACGAAAAAGACCGCACACACTTCACCTATACATTCAAAAAAATATCGAAAGACACCAAGTTCAAATTATTTTCAGGTCAATTTGCATCCAAAGATTATGATATAGAAGTATTAAAAAAACCAAACATCGTTGGTTTCGATATTAAATTGGATTACCCTTCTTATACAAAAAGAAAAGACGAAACTATCGCTAATATTGGCGATATCGTCGTTCCCGTAGGGACAAAAATGCGCTGGAATTTCAACTCTCAAAATACCGATGAAGTAGGGATGAAATTTTCTCGCGAAAAGGAATTATTACAAACAGAAAGAGCCGGAAGTCAATCATTTACCCTCAATCGTCGGGCACGAAAAGACGAGACTTATATGGTCTACGTTTCTAACCAATATCTCAAAAATGCGGATTCTGTGGGCTACTCCATCGCCGTTGTCCCTGACCTTTACCCAACAATTAATGTAGAAAAATTTGAAGATAGCACGGATAATAAAATGCTGTTTTTCGTAGGTGATGCGAGCGACGATTATGGTTTGCGCAGCCTTACTTTTAATTATACACTAACGCCCGAAGATAGAAAAACACCCGCCACTGTCGAATCTTTAGTGCTACAAAGCAAGCCCGGCAGAGAGACACAATATGATTACACTTGGGACTTGCTTCCGCTCGAACTCAAGCCTGGCGACGAACTGACCTACTTTTTTGAAGTATTGGATAATGATGGTGTAAGGGGCAGCAAATCAGCGCGTACCAACGTGATGAGTTTTGCGATGCCAACGGTCGAAGAATTTGAGGAAAAAGAGGAAGAAAATAACGACGAAATCAAAAAAGACCTCGCCGAGACACTCGAAGAAGCAAAGAAATTGCGCGAGGACATCGACGAGATGAAAAATAAAGTACTCCAAAAGAAAGAACTCGATTGGCAAGATAAAAAAGAGATAGAGAAGATGCTGGAACGTCAGAAAGACATGCAGCAGCAGATGGAAAATGCTCAAAAGAATTTTGATGAAAATCTGAAAAATCAAGAGGAATTTGAGGAAACCAAAGAGTCTATTCTTGACAAACAAGAAAAGTTGCAGCAGTTGTTTGATGAGTTGATGAGCGAGGAAATGAAGGAGATGATGAAGAAGATGGAGGAAATGCTCGACGAAATGACTCAAGAAGATGCCCTGGAACAGCTCGAAGAAATGGAAATGAGCGATGAAGAGTTGGAAAAGGAACTTGACCGTATGCTCGAACTTTTCAAGGAAATGGAACTCGAACATCAACTCGAACAAACCGCCGAAAAACTGGAAGAATTGGCGAAGAAGCAAGAGGAATTGAGTGAGGAGTCGAAAGAAGGGGAAAAATCTGCCGAAGAGCTGAAAAAAGAACAGGAAAAACTCGATGAAGAGTTTGAGAAGATAAAAGAGGACATGGAGAAGTTGGAGGAGATGAACGAAGAACTCGAATCTCCCAAAGACCTCGATAATATGGACGAAGAATCCGAAGATATCGAAAAGGATATGGAAGAGAGTTCGGAAGAATTGGACAAAAACGAAAAGCAAAAAGCCGGAGAAAAACAAAAATCTGCTTCCGAAAAAATGGAAAAAATGGCGCAGGGCATGAAGGACAAAATGGAGCAAGCCAACGAAGAACAGATGGAAGAAGACCTCGAAGCACTTCGCCAATTGCTCGAAAATCTTGTTACCCTCTCTTTCGACGAAGAAGAAACGATGAACGACATCGGCGAAGCACAAATCAACACGCCGCATTATGTCACTTTAGTGCAAAAACAATACAAAATAAAAGACGATTTCAAAATCGTAGAAGATAGTTTGCAGGCATTGAGCAAGCGAGTATTTGAGATAGAATCCTTTGTTACAGAGAAAGTTACGGAAGTCAAACGCAACATAAAAGAAAGCATCGAACAACTCGAAGAACGCAAAACCTCCAACGCCGTCACTCAACAACAATACGCCATGACCGGCATGAATGACCTCGCTCTCATGCTCAGCGAAGTCATGAATCAAATGCAACAGCAAATGGCGCAACAACAATCCGGTGACCAAATGTGCGAAAAACCCGGCAACAAACCCGGCGGCAAGGGCAAACCTTCACTCAGCGGTATGCAAAAGCAACTCAAAGACCAAATGAGCGAGATGGAGCAAATGATGAAAGACGGCAAAAAACCCGGCGGCAAGGACGGTAAAGGTGGCAAAGAAGGCATGAGCAAAGAGTTTGCGGAAATGGCAGCCAAACAAGCCGCCATCCGCAAAGAACTCCAAAAAATGAACGACGAAAACAAACAACAAGGCAAAGGCTCTAGTGGTGAGTTGGAAAAACTCATGGAAGAGATGGACAAAACCGAGACAGATTTGGTCAATAAACGCCTAACCAACGAGATGCTCAAACGTCAGCAAGATATTCTCACACGCCTACTCGAAGCGGAGAACGCCCAACGTCAACGCGAATTTGAGAAGCGCAGAGAATCCAAAACCGCACAAGAACAAGAACGAAAAATGCCACCAGAATTAGAAGAATACATCAAAAAACGTGAAGCAGAAATCGAAATGTACAAATCAGTTTCCCCAGCACTCAAACCCTACTACAAAACACTGGTAGAAGAATATTTCGACTCACTTAAGAAACAATGATACAATATTAATGAATGAGTGAATAAGAATGATACAATGTTTTTAATGAATGAATTTTGAATGAGTGAATCATTCTTAGTTATGTGATTCATTCATTCAAAATTCACTCATTTATTAAACATTATCGCATTTAAGCATTTCAACATTTAAGCATTAAAAAACAGAACGCGAATGGTTACAACAATGGAAAAAACAGGCAGCTACTTTTTAGAACTCCCTTCTGATGCTGAAAACATCAGACAAATAGAGCCGTATGTCGATGAGATTATGCAAAGCTACAGCCTCTCCGAAAGCGTCTATGGCAACATACTCATCTCCCTCACCGAAGCCGTCACCAATGCTATCATACACGGCAATCAATCCGACCACCACAAAAAAGTGATGGTCTGTGTAAAAGACATCTGTACCGAAAACATCACCTTCCTCGTCAGCGACGAAGGTCCGGGATTTAATCCTGACGGACTCCCCGACCCCACCGCCGACGAGAACCTCCTCAAACTCGGTGGCAGGGGCGTATTTCTCATGCGTCAACTCTCCGACGGCATCCGATTCGCCGACGAAGGCAGAACCGTAGAAATTTTCTTTAAGTTATGATGAGTTGACGAATTGACGATTTAAACCACACCCATCAATACATCAACACATCAACACATCAACACGCCAGTGATAACTTTCCACAGTGAAGGCATAGAATTTGACTTAGACAACGCCGAAAAAACGCAAGAATGGATACTACAAACCATTGAAAATGAAGAAGGCACACTTTCTTTTATAAATTATATTTTTTGTAACGATACTTACCTGCACCGCATCAATGTCGAATACCTCGACCACGATACTTACACCGATATTATTACCTTCCCTTATGCTTCCGACACCATCGAAAGCGATATTTTTATCAGCATAGACCGCATTCGCGAAAATGCCAAGACATTTGACGTGACCTTTGAACGCGAACTATATCGTGTGATGATACATGGTGTGCTGCATCTTTTGGGTTATGCCGATAAGACGGAGGAAGAACAAAAAGCAATGCGAGCGCGAGAAGATTTTTACTTGCAACGTAAAACGGTTTTATAAATCGTATTTATTTTCATCCTCTTCCCCTATCACTACATGTGCCAAAGAACCAAAAAAATTAAGGAACGCAGGATAAATAACCTACCCAAGATGGTAAACTTATTTATCTTGCGCTCCTAATTCGCGTCAAATTTGGCTCGTATAAAGAAAAAATAACGGCGTGAAGATGTGGTTTTTATTATCTTTTCATCCCTAATCCGCTAAACCTTCTACTACAAAACCAAATTCATACCCGGATAAACTGCCGTCTCGCCGAGTTCTTCTTCGATGCGAAGGAGTTGATTATACTTTGCAATACGGTCAGAGCGCGATGCCGAACCGGTTTTGATTTGCCCTGTATTGAGTGCTACGGCGAGGTCGGCGATAGTGACATCCTCAGTCTCGCCAGAGCGATGACTCATCACGCTAGTATAAGAATTTCGTGTTGCAAGATTCACAGCGTCAATGGTTTCGGTGAGCGTACCGATTTGGTTGACTTTGATGAGAATCGAGTTGGCTACATCTTCGTCTATGCCGCGTTGGAGGCGTTCGGTATTGGTCACAAATAAGTCATCACCAACCAGTTGTATTTTGCTGCCGATGGATTTGGTGAGCTCTGCCCAGCCTGTCCAATCGTCTTCGTCTAAGCCATCTTCGATGGAAAGAATCGGGTACTGATTCGCCCAATCGGTCCAATAGGTGACCATTTCGGAAGGCGTCAATTTATCGCCCGTAGAAGACGCAAAATGATAGACGTTTTCTTCTTTATTATAAAATTCGGACGCCGCAGCATCCATCGCAATGTACATATCTTCGCCGGGGCGGTAGCCTGCTTTTTCGATGGCTTGGAGTACGATTTCGATGGCTTCTTTATTCGATTTGATGTTGGGTGCGAAGCCGCCTTCGTCGCCTACATTGGTCGAAAGTCCTTTGTCGTGTAGTACTTGTTTGAGTGTATGAAAAACTTCCGCACCCATTCGCAAAGCCTCCGAAAAGAACTCTGCACCGACTGGCATTATCATAAATTCTTGGAAATCAATCGAATTATCCGCATGACTTCCACCATTCAAAATATTCATCATCGGCACTGGCATGACGTGTGCATTTACGCCGCCCAAATAGCGGTAAAGTGGTTGTCCTGCCTCTATCGCTGCCGCCTTCGCTACTGCGAGTGATACGCCGAGCATGGCATTTGCACCGAGTTTGCTTTTGTTGGATGTGCCGTCGAGTTGCTGCATGAGGTGGTCGATGTACACCTGCTCAAATACGCTGACGCCCAAGAGGTTTTCAGCAATAATTTCCTCTACATTTTCACAAGCTTTAGTGACGCCCTTGCCCATAAAGCGGTTTTTATCGCCGTCGCGGAGTTCGACTGCTTCGTATTTTCCGGTAGATGCGCCGGATGGTACAGCAGCACGTCCGAGTACACCGTTTTCGGTGATTACGTCTACTTCTACAGTCGGGTTGCCGCGCGAATCCAAGATTTCTCTGGATATGATGTCTATTATTATGCTCATAGTTAAATTTTGAAGGGACAGGTCGCGACCTGTCCATACACATGCGATATTGTATTTTTTTTAAATATATAAAAGGGTAAATTAGCATGTTTTTTTTGCTGATTTACCCCCGCAAATTTAGGTTTTTATAAATTGATTATATAGAAAGTTGGATGCGTTTTTTTGTGATTAAATACGCTCTCCAAAAGTACATGATAGCCGCTAAGTGGTTTGCAAAATCGAATGGTGTATAGAGTAAAATTAGATAAATAATACTGTTTATTGCTTTTTTATAACAAAAAACGTTTTTTTTGGAACAAAAAATTTGATTTTAATTACAAATAGTGTATTTTTACGAAAATATATATATTATGCATACTGAATTAATTAGAATTATTGAATCGGGCTTAAAAGGACAAAAAAAGAAAGTATCAGAGTATACTGAATTATTGATAAAAAAATTAAAAAAAGAAGGGGATGAAAAATTTGCTAATAGACTTGAAAGGACTTTATCTTTAAATCCAATTTCACAAAGAGGAATGGCTAGTTTAGATGAAATTTCATCTCAAGCTCCTTTAGATAAAGAATCTAGACTTAGCATGCTTGAAGTTGAAAACCCTAGTGTTGTATCAAATTTGATACTTAACGACAGTATCTCGGACGCGATTTCAAAATTTGTAAGTAAAATTAAAAATAGAGACAAATTAATTGCTGCGGGAATAAATTCAAATTTATCATTATTGCTTTACGGCCCCCCCGGGTGTGGAAAAACAACGATTGCAAATTTTATTGCTAAAGAAGTTGGTTTACCTTTAGTTACTGCCAGAATTGATACTATTGTTTCATCTTTATTAGGAAGTACATCAAAAAATATTAGGAAAATATTTGAATTTACTAACACTAAACCTTGTGTGTTTTTTATTGACGAATTTGATGCAATTGCTAAAGCAAGAGATAATGAACATGAGCATGGTGAATTAAAAAGAGTTATAAACAGCCTATTGCAAAGCATAGATCAATTTGATAATATTTTAATAGCTGCTACAAACCACAGTGAAATATTAGACAGTGCAGTCTGGCGGAGGTTTAATACAATCGTTGAAGTTGAAAAACCTAAATCACTAAAATTCACTGAAACCTTAATTGATTCTATCACTGACGAGTTCAAAATGGAAATTAAATACGATAATAAGAAGAAAAAATTAATCAAAGCTTTCTTCAATTCAACGCCTTCAGATATTAGAACAATTTTAACCAACACAATCACAAATTCGATAATTAATAATGAAAAAGAAATTAAATTTATTGAAATTTTAAGTGAAATATATAAACATGAAAATCATGGAAAAGTAGAATTCAATGAATTAGCTAAATATTTAAATTCAAACTCTATACCGCAAGCTGACATCTCGACTCACTTTGATATTTCTTTAAGAAAAGTAAAGGACGCATTAACAAATGTTAAAAATTAAAAATATGAAAAACAATAAATATCTTCCAATAAAAATCGTACAAAAAAGGAAAGAAATAGATGAATCTTTTACTGAAGGGGGAGGAGGAAAACTGCCTACTTGGATGCAGGAAATTCCTCATGAGGAAAGAGCAGAAATGTTTATTTCCACGTTAAAAGATGTAGAAAACGAGCTTAATGAGAGAGCTAATAGAAATAATTTTATTCCTGCGGCAGTAGAGTTGACTTTAGACAAAAGAACTATAGCTAAATCCCATAGGTCTTTTTTGAGAGAAATGATTGATGTAAATCGAAAAAATAATTTCATTGGTTTTCAAGACGAAGCTTCAATTGTTATTAAGATAGATGACACAAATGACTTGCGATTAATACAAAAGAATGTCTCTAATGTAGGAAAACACATACATGGACTTTCTTCTATAATTGAAACTAAAATATTTGAACCCAAAATAAACATAGAAGATAATAATATTTTAAAAATAAAACTTCTTAATTTTCTTGATTATGACTTAAATAAAAGTACCCACAGAGCATTCCTTAAGATGTGTAAAGAATTGCAAATTGAAGTTGAGACTATTCAATACACTTCTGATTTAGTAATTTATAAAACTAAATATGACGAGGAAGTATTTGCTGAATTACAAGAATTTGAGGCAATTTCCTCTATTGAGGACATGCCAGTATTTAATGTATCTATTGTGTCCGAAGTTAAAAGTGATACAGAGAGGGTTGAAATTGAAACTCCAAAAGAAGATGAATCATATCCAATTGTAGGTTTGCTTGACTCTGGAGTACGTTTGAATGAAAATTTAGGACCTTGGGTCTTAGGAGATACTTTTACGTCTTACGTAGATAGCGATAAAGACCTTGGGCATGGTTCAGCAGTTGCAAGTATTTTAATATATGGAGATAAATTAGAGGGCAAAAGATATACTGATTTAAAGGGGTGCTATATTTATGATGCAGCCATAGTTCCTAATAAAAAATTATTACCGTCAATTACTGAATTTGATTTAATTAGTAATATAACAGATGCCATTAAAAGTAAGCCTGAAATAAAAATTTGGAACTTATGTATTGGTTGGAGTGTTGAAATAAGCCCATTTAAGATTTCAGACTTCGGGGCAGCACTTGATTTTTTGCAAGATGAATTAAATATCATTATCTGCACCTCCGTGGGAAATTGTAAAAATTTTGAAATAAATAAACAGAGGGGAAAGATTCAGGTATCATCTGATTCAGTACGAGCTATTTCTGTCGGATCAATAGCTCATTTAGAGGGAAGTTCTGACATAGCTAAAGTTAATGAATCTTCTCCGTTTAGCAGGGTAGGCGAAGGACCTTTTAATCTTGTAAAACCCGAACTAGTTCATTTTGGAGGAAATGCAGGTATTGGCGAAAATGGAAAAATTACTTACAGTGGCGTTAAGACCATAGATTTAAATGGAGAAATATCTTCAAAAGCAGGAACTAGTTTTTCTACGCCAAGGATAACTTCAATTGTTGCTGGCTTAGATAATGAATTAGTAGATGACTTTGATCCGCTTTTACTCAAAGCTTTAGTTATTCATTCTGCAAAATATCCGTCCATTGAAATTGAGCCAAAAGACCGATTAAAACAAATGGGGTTTGGCATCCCACTACCGATGAAGGAAATTTTATATAATGCGGAAAACGAGATTACATTGGTCATTAGAGATACTATTGAGAAAGGTCACTTCATAGAGATACTTGACTTTCCATATCCTTCTGATATGGTTCAAGATGATTACTACTATGGTGAAATTACAGTAACATTAGTTTCTTCACCTGAGTTAATTCAATCTCAAGGCGAAGAATATTGTCAGTCGAATATTGATGTAGCATTTGGAACATATAATGATAAAGTTCGTCGCGAAGGTAGAACTATACGAAACTCAGAAGGCAAGGATTCAGGATCAAAAAATTTACTAAATCCAATCCTTTACAGTAAAAGAGAAATTAGAAAAAACAAAGGATTTAATGATGAAAGATTGTTGAAGAATTTTTACCAAAAGTTTCAACCTGTAAAAAAATGGGTTGTCAATCTTGATGAAATTACCGAATCGAATAAAGTGAGACACACAGAATATCCAAAGAGATGGTATTTGAAGGTTGAAGGTCTATTTAGAGATCATATAGAAAATATTAAGGATAATATTGGAACAGATTTTTGTCTAATTATTACAATTCGCGATACAAAGAACAACACAAGTGTCTATGAAAATGTGACAACTAAACTTGAAGAATTTAATTTTATTCAGAATGACATAAAAGTTAAATCAGAAATTAAGTTAAAAAGTTAAGTTGAAAATGCATCATGAGAAACTATGGCAAATATCATAAAAAGATGATTTACAAAATCGAATTACGCAAAACCCGCAGCTCTTCCTTCGTCAAATTTCGCCATTTTCCGACTGTAATATCATCCAAGTGAATATTCATAATTCGGACACGTTTTAGAGTCAAAACTTTGTAGTCGAGGTATTCGCACATGCGGCGGATTTGTCGATTGAGCCCTTGCGTGAGGGTGATGCGAAAGATGGTTTTGCTGATTTTTTCGACCTCGCAGGGGTCGGTTACGGTGCCGAGCATGGGGATGCCGATGCTCATTTTTTCGACAAATTTTTTGCTAATCGGGCGGTCTACCTTTACGATGTATTCCTTTTCGTGGTGGTTTTCTTTACGCAAAATCTTATTGACAATATCGCCGTCATTCGTCAATAGTATCAAACCCGATGAAGCTTTATCCAATCGCCCGATAGGAAAAATGCGTTGTGGATGATTGATGAAATTGATGATATTATCTCTGTGGCGCAGGTCGGTGGTGCAGGTAATGCCGGGTGGTTTATTGAGTGCGATATAGATGTGTTTGGGCTTGAAATTGAGGGGTTTATCATCAACACTTACCCTGTCACCATCTTCTACGCGATTACCTTTTTGAGCTGTGGTATCGTTGATTTTTACTCGTCCGGCTTCGATGAGTTTGTCTGCTTCGCGACGCGAACAGATGCCTGTGCTGCTGATGTATTTATTTAAACTTATGGACAAAGTAATGAGTGAGTGGATGAATGAATGAATGAATGAATGAGTGAATGAATGAGTGGATGAATGAATGAATGAGTGGATGAATGAATGAATGAATGAATGTCCCGATAGCTATCGCATATGCAGGGACTCAACTTCTTAATGTTTTTTTATTTAATAAATAGACTTTATTTAGAAAAATTTTAAAGGATGAAAAGATAATAAACGTTACATGTTCACGCCGTTATTTTTTCGATATTTTTTCTTACAAAAACCGCACACAGCCTACGCTACAGCCTGTCCCGTGCTTGATTCGGGATAAGGATTTTTGTAGGGAAAGATAGCGGAAAAAGAAACCGTCAAAAAGTAAGGATATTTTTGTCTCACTACTTAATACACTGTTTTATAAATTTATTT
>ENA-ORXR01002581-ORXR01002581.1-marine-metagenome-genome-assembly--contig:-NODE-2581-length-17057-cov-3.494287_pt1 | contig 17057 bp, 10 predicted proteins | sample MGYA00237866_ERZ511479 | MGnify/ENA metagenome assembly ERZ511479 | reverse complement strand
TATGGATTCAATGGTGAAGAGATGGATGATGAAGTGTTTAGATCAAAAGGAACTAATTATGATTTAGGAGCAAGAACTTATGATCCACGTATTGGAAGAATGAGAAGTGTCGATCCTTGGACTGATAAATATCCATGGCAATCTACTTATGTTTACCATAGAAACAGTCCTATATTTACAGTAGATTGGAAAGGGTTTGGTGATGAAGATAAATTAATTCTGAAAGCTAGAGCAGCTGCAGCTGCAGCTAAGGCAAAAGCTAATTCATCTGGTACTTCTAGTACTTCTAGTACAGATTTAGCAAATAGAGCAGTATCGTCAGCAGTTATCTATACCTCATATGAATTACTACAGTCCCAAAATGCAAGGAATCAGTATTTAAAAGCAGCAGATAAATTAGCTCCAGGAGATGGAGTAGCTAGAACAAATTTAAAAGCTGATATAAGAGCAAAAACACCACCTGTAACATTATCTATAATAGAAAAAAATAGGCCTTCACTAGAAAGTAGAACGGGAAGTACAAGCTCTGCCAATAAAACTAATCCAAAAGCAAATAGTACAGCTAAAACAATGGGGGCAATAGGAAAACCTCTTTTGGTTTTAGCTGTTGCAAATTCCGTTAATAATATTGCTAATGCTGAAAATAAAGTAGAAGCTACTGCGATAGAAGGAGGTTCTTGGGCTGGAGCATTGAGTGGAGGTTATATTGCAGGAAGTGCAGCTGCCCCTGCAGGGCCATGGGCTGCTGCAGGAGCAAGTTTTATAGGTAGTATTATAGGAGGCTATATAGGAGAGGAAGCTGTCACTGAACTTTTTACTCCTAATGAAAATCCTGCTATGGATCGTAAATCTTCAATTGCAGAAGATATAGAATATGGTGATCTTGATCCTCAGGAAATGGTTCGAAAACATTCTTGCTTTGTAAAGGGCACAAAAATATTGATGTCCGATTCTAGTAAAAAAAACATTGAAGATATAAAAGAAGGAGATTTAATATTGAATGTTGATATTGAATCAAAAACTATTCAAGTAGACACAGTGCTTTTAGTACCTACAGAACTAAAAAAATATCGTAAAATTGTTGCAGTATTTAATAATGGTACCACAAATGAGTTTTCTCCTGCACACCCCTATTTTGTTTTAAATAAAGGTTGGGCAGTTTATGATCTTGATGAAGCAAAAACAGAATTAGAATTCAATGTAGTAAAATTAGAGGTTGGAGATTCTGTTTATTATTATGATAAGGGTATTTTAAAATCTACGACTATAATTTCAATTACAGATACAAAAGATTATATTGAGATGTATAATATTGAAAATGTAAAGAATAACCATACTTTCTTTGCAAATGGAATATTAGTTCATAACAAGTATATTGATCCTATAATAAGAAATAATGATAAAGACATTGAAAAAGATAATTCACAAAATGCGAAACAACAAGGGAAAAATTGATGTAAATGAAGTTCTTTTTAATTCTTTAAAGAAAACTCTGCCAAAAAAGTATGATTTTTCTAATATTAAAAGAATTTTTTTTGTGCTGTCTGTTGAATATAACGAAAAAGTTTATCATGAATTAAAACTGGCAATTAGAAATAATGATTTAATCTCTTTTTCAAATAGGAATAATTTTAAAACTACAGAAGATGCCCTAGAATTATTCCTATTTGAAAAAAATGATGGATTTATTTATGCTTATGTTCTATTAGACCCTTTTGAGTTTTTTGAAAGTAAATTAATTCTTGACAAGCTTGATTTCCAATTTAAGTTTAATATGACCGAAATTGAGGGAGCACAGATAATATTTGAACAAAATCCTCGGTAATGTATAAGATTAGTTAATTTAGAAATAAGGTTCTAGGAAAATTTCCTAGCAAGATCGCATTATGAAAAGCTTCAGTCTGTCATAATGCATTGCTACGCACACAGCTAAGTTATAAAAAAGGTTCTCTTATAAGGTAAATTAATAAATATGAGGTATTTACAAAGTCAGATTTAAAGTCTGACTTTTTAGATTATACTTTTGTTTTCTTTTTGTGATTTTACTCGATTAAGCATTCAAACATATTTTACAGCTATTATTTCTATTTTCTTGTATCCTCAGAGTCTTTTTTGAAGCAAAATCTACCGTAAGGACGGAGTAATCCAAGGGAACATTATCATAAGCTTCGTTTGGTGTATATCCATTTAAACTTCTTTGAGGTCTAATGGTATTAAAATCTTCTATTACATTAGGGATTGCTTCTATCAAGCCAGTACTAGATATTATATTCATAGGAAATACAAATTGATGTTTGATTACTTTAAAAACAGCCTCAATTTTTGAGTTAGAAGATTTCACATCTTTTTGAGCAACACTATGTTTTACGCCAGATAAACTCATAAGCTCATTAACCGAGTGGTTCACAAATTCAGAACCTCCATCAGTTAAAAAAATTAATTCTTCTTGGTTTGGTTTGTACCTTTTAAAAGCCTCTTGTAAAATTTCTTTGATAGCAACACCACTAACCGTTTCTAAAACTTTATATCCAAGTACCTTAGTAGAAAAATGGTCTATCAATAAATGTAAGTACCATTTTTTACCATTAGGTAATTTAAACTGGGTGACATCACTACACCAATATTGATTAGGAGCTGTGGTGATAATGGGGTCATAAGTATCAGATTTTTTTATGTATCTCTTATTTGCATAACCAAGTAGGTTACAATACTTGTACCAGGTGGTTAAGCAAAATTGGACGTCACCATTTCTAACAGCTCTGTAAAAGATACTAGCTTTTGACCAATGCTTATACAACTCATGATTCATATATCTTTTAATAGAATCAATTTCTGTTCTTAGTAGCTGTTGTGGATATTTCTTCACACACCACAAAAAATAAGATTCATTACATTGGTTAATGACGATAGTTTTATAATTCTGATAAGTGGTTCTTGAAATATTAAATAATCTAAGCGCTTTATCCACAGAAATAACATCTTTAACTGTATCAATCGCATTTATAACTAATTCCTTATGCTTGCTTAGTTTTGATTTAATCCCTTTGGATTCATTGATAATAAAATGAAAAGTATCTGATAATTTAGTGTAAGCCTCATTCAATTTTCTTTGTCTGGAAGAGCTATTGATGCGTTTAATTAGATCCAGCTCTTGTTTAATAAACTCAGCTATTTCACAACCTAGGTATTTATCCTCTGGTTCATTTTTCCATCTATGAATGTTAGATGAATGAATTTTTTCTTGCAAATAGATAGGAATTGTATCTAATAATCCATTTCTAATGTAATGTTTTATAGAGGTGTCCCATGAAATTCTTGTTGTTTCCATAGGTACAATGATAATTAAAACTATTTTTTTGGTACAATTGTCAATTAAAGAAATTTTAATTCCATTAGTTTTTTAATGTAGTAAAATGATTGATTACTACTTGTGTAACTCAATCATTATGATTATTTTAGAGAATAAATCAAAATCAAATAGGATGAGGATACTATTGAGTTTATTTCTATTGTTATCGGTAGTAACGAGTTATTCGGGAGTGATTACTTTTGTGAATGGTAAATCTGGTAATTCGATAGCGGGAACCATCAAGGTAGAAGACCCTGATTATGCCTGTTCTTATTCCTCCTGTTTATCAAAAATTCAGTTTGTTGAGACCAGATTTATCACCAAATTATGGTACGAAGATAAATTAAAAGAAAAGAGAGGAAATTGGAGTGTTACCGTTAATTATGATATCACCTATCATACAAGTGGATCTCCTACATCAAGTTACACCAAACAGAACCAAACCCTATCGATAAACTATGACACTGCATCTAATTATAAAGATATAGATTACGCTTTATTTCTGGAGCCAAATGAAAAAGTAGTACAAGCCGAGGTAACAATAAACTCAGTGAATTCAACTGGGCTTTCGGGAGTTATCCCCACTGATGTTAGGTTTGATTTAGACTTAGAATCTGAGAAAATATATCCAATTACAGAATGGGATAATCCTGTTACCAAAGAAGACGTAACGGTAGTTGCAAGAAACGCTATGGTTCGTTACCGACATATTCTTGGTAAAAATGAATTAGAACTCTATTGGAATTTTGTTGAAGGAGCTGAGAGTTATGATATTGAGTGGTTGTATGTAGACTGTGGAGCTTCAGGGTTTACCCAATCAAGTTATGACTATGATTTTGCAAATGCAACTCGTATAAACACCTCTAACAATCATTACAACATATCGTTAGCCTATCCAAAAGGACTGCTTTTATTTAGAGCTCGTCCCGTGTCACAACATGTACAAACTTGGAATGGAGGAAAAGGTCCCTGGAATACTGTTTTAGGAAGTGGAACTTTAAGCTCCTCCTTACTCTATTACGCAAAAAACGAAGTAGGAGCAGTAGGAGATGTGGCATTAAAAGCCTTTGAGTTCGAAGGAATGGATCCAACAAAAAACTGGCAGTATAGCGTTACATTTGCAGAAGAAGGAAAGAAAAAAGAAGTAGTACAATACTATGATGGAGCTATGTATAAAAGACAAAGTGTAACCGTAGGCAGTTCTAACAACAAAGCCATTGTAGGGCAAACAATTTATGATTTTGTAGGAAGAGCAGCTGTTAATGTAATGCCTACTCCACTTACCAGCACAGGAATCCATTATTATGACAATAGGTCGGGAACAGATATGGCAAGGCATCCTCTAGAATCTGTAGGAGTTTCACCAAGACCAAATGAAATCATAGCTAAAAACACTAGTGGTGATGATTATCATTTTGAAGACTTTGATACCAGAAACGCAAGTGCTCCAGGAGCATTACCCATTGCACAACCTATGGACTCTTCTTTTAGTGAAGGAGCTGCCAAATATTATTCTTCAAACAACACCCAACAAGGAATTAATTCTGATTATGTTCCTCGTGCTGATGGATTGCCTTTTACCAGAACTATTTTCTCAGCAGATGGAACCAATAGAGTGCTTCGTCAATCAGGAGTAGGAGAAATGCATGCCATTGGGAATAAAGACACCCGTTACTATTATGCAACTCCAGGCTCTCAAGAGCTAGACCGCCTTTTTGGAAACGAAGTAGGAGCTGTAATCAACTACAAAAAAAATATTGTTTTAGATCCTAATGGACAAGCATCCGTTTCCTATATTGATGGAAAAGGAAGAACGATAGCTACTGGACTTATGGGGCATGACGCTATCAATTCTCCCTTATTAGCGATTGATACCAGACCAACTTCTGAACCAGTTCTTACCGATTCACTCAATAAATCCAACAAAACTATTGGTGATAGTGTCTTGTCTTCTACTAAAGTAGTATTCATTCAATCACCCAGCACGTATATATTTAGCTACAGTATAGATTCTTCTATATTTAGAGACTGTGGAGATGGACTATGTAAATACGACCTATTGATGTATGTCATTGATGAGTCCACAGGAAAAAGAGTTGTTCTTTCTCAAACTACAGCAAATAATGCTACACTTATTGATAATGACAGTGCCTTTTTTAAATCAGTAACAGGACCTAGCAATATAGTTTATGAGTTTAGTGCTCCACTTACTATTGGTACTTATCAAGTAGTAAAATCATTGACAGTAAATACAAATCATGTAGATAGTTTAGTTCAAAACTTCATTGATTACCACACCAACAATTTAGGAACTTGCTACGATTTTATTCCACCACCACCCGAAAGCTGTGATAGCTGTGAGGCTAGTTGTATCAGTAGTTTTTCATCCAGAGACCCACTTACACACGACCTTTCTTTTTATGACCAAAATGGAAATTTTATAGGTCAATTTGATTACGACCCATCAACACAAAGTTATTTAAGTTTAGCAACTACAACAAGCATACCACCTACTCCTGATAGCCTAGGAACTGTTTTACTTGCAGATTGGAATAATTTTTATACGACTTATATTGCTTCATGTATCTTAAATTGTGAGGAACCAGAGATTTCTTCCTGTGAAGAGCAATATGAACTCCTCAAAAAAGACATGAGCCCTGGAGGTCAATACTTTGATAATTTAGCACAATTATCCTCTCCTACCTACAATCCGGATGGATGGACAAATAGTCTAGCTCATACTAATATTAATTGGCCATACACAAGAGCTAATTGGAATCCTAGTATGGCAGACCTTACCGTACAAGAACACCCTGAGTTTTGTCTTTTTCAAAAACACTGTTGCTATGAACTTCCAGACACTATCAATCTTGGAGGTCCTGGAGGTAGCACTTGTGACACTGTTCAAGATTTACACAACAATCAAGATTCCTTGATTGCAGCAGGCAATAATGGCAATGAGTGTTGTGCTCAGTTAAACTTCAATGTTTTAGATATTGCCAGAAGCTATTCCACCTATCAAGATTTTAATGGAACAGGAAAAACATTAAAAGCTGTTGCTTTCAAAGTAGACAGTGATAACAGCACTACATTTTCACCTTCAGATTTGTATTATTCAAATTATCATGGACCCACAGGAGCTATTGGTTCTGGAGCTTTGCAATCATCTCCACTAGATTATTACAACCAAGAAATGAGCTACTTTATGCAACTAGCTATTGATAGTTTAATCCGAGTGGATTCAGCAAGTTCAAATTGTTATTACTTACCTGCTGACACCTCTATCTTTATTTCTAATGATGGATTTAAAGTGAGGTATCCTAATACCTTTGAACAAGGAAGGCAATTTGCAAATAACCCTTCAGCTAGTACCGATTCATTGTGTTTCAGTATTTGTGAATTAGCAGCCAATCAGTGGATAGCTGATTTTAAATGTCTAGAAGCACTTGACACGAATCAGGGACACGATACCTTATTAAGAAACGATTTAATCGCCTTGTGCCAGTCGAGTTGTGTTAATGACGGAAAGCCTAATGACACCACAACTATAGGTATTACAGTGAGTATTAATGGGTCTACAGCAACAACTTTTGAACAAGTAATAAATGCTTACAGAAATCAGTATAATTTAAGTTCAGCCTTATGCCCTACTCCAAAATTTGATGGAGAGAAAAACTGTGAGTGTGAGAATATTTTTGATTATGCCACTGCTAATACCCCTTATCAGAGGCACAATCTTCTATTGAGTTATAGCGATATACACACAGTAACGAATATCTCTCTTGATTCACTGATTGATTTTCAAACAGGATGGGGATTAAATGGACAGTACGAAGCCGTATACATAGATTGTATTAATGGTCAACCAGTTGCATCTAGTCAATTACCTAAATTATTAAGGTGTGATGAGGGTAGTGATGATGTTATGCTTGGGTACATACCGCTTAACGAAGATTCACTTTGTAAGGTCAGGCTTAACCAAGACAATTACGACAAAGCAAAGCAAGCATACGACAACTATTTATTACAAAAAGCCAAAGCTTGGAGAGGAAACTATTTAGCTCACTGTATGGCTAATGCCAAGAAAACAGAGAAGTTTTTCTATCAGTATGAGTTAAAAGAATACCATTACACCCTTTATTTTTATGACCAAGCTGATAACTTAGTAAAAACAGTTCCGCCAGAGGGAGTCTATCAAAAAAATATAACAACCAACATAGATAGGTTTGATGCAACAGACCATGTTGATTTGGTTACTGTAGACGCACACAGAGCAGATAGTTCAAAACCATTTGACTATCCTAAATATGCCATGTGGACTAACTACAAGTACAATTCACTAAACCAATTAATTGAACAAACTACTCCAGATGGTGGAACTTCTAAATTCTTTTACGATAAACTAGGAAGACTAGTAGCTTCTCAAAACAACCAACAACTTGCCACAGGAGATTATAGCTACACTATTTTTGATAGGCTAGGAAGAATACAAGAAGTAGGAGAATTTACAAGCACAGTAGAACTTACTGATGAAATAGCTCGTGGAAAAGACCAGCTTATGAGCTGGGATCAATGGATTAATCCAGGGTCACCCACTGCAGGGCAAAAACATCAACTAGTGAAAACTTATTATGATGACGGTATTGTTACTAGTACTAGCATCACTCAAAACAACTTAAGAAACCGAATTGCAGCAGTTACCTACGACCAAGATGGAATTGGAGGATACGAATCAGCTTCGCATTACGATTATGACATTAATGGAAACGTACAAACTCTAGTCCAAGAAAATAAAGCCATGAGTATTGGGGGTAATCAGTTTAAAACGATTGATTACGAGTATGATTTAGTGAGCGGTAATGTAAATCAAGTAAACTATCAAATAACTAAGGAGCAAGAACGATTTAGTCATAAATATGAATATGATGCCGACAACCGACTTACTGTGGCATACACCAGTAGAAACGGAGTTGTCTGGGAAAAAGAATCTAAAAACTTCTATTATGCCCATGGACCTTTGGCCCGAACTGAAATAGGAGACAAACAAGTACAAGCGCAGGATTATGCATATACCCTTCAGGGTTGGCTTAAATCCATTAACTCTTCTACAGGAAAAAAAGAAAATGACATGGGGAGAGATGGAATAAATTCCCTACCCAATCTCAATGCATCCACAGCTAAAGATGCTTACGGATTTAGTTTGCATTATTACCAAGGCGATTATAGCGAAACTGGTTCTGGAGCTAATGCAAATGCCATTATCAAAGATGTAAACAACACTCAATTTGATCAAGAAGGGGTTGACCTTTACAATGGAAACATCTCCAAAATGATTGTGGGGCTTACCAACCAAAACCAACAAGATGTAAATGTAATTGGGAATGCCTACCGTTATGACCAACTCAACAGAATAAGGCATTACAATGCTTTTATAGATTTAAACACTGACAATGCTCGTACTGACAATGATTTTGCTAATGTAACTAACAACCAATACTACCAAAGTGAATACCACTATGATGGAAACGGAAACATAGAAAATCTTAGCCGAAACGGAATCTTAATTCCTTCGGTAAGTACTCTTGCCATGGATGATTTTTCTTATATCTATGAGTTAACTGCTAGTTACAAAGAGGACAATAAACTATACCAAGTTACTGATGCTGCTACAGAGAACTACTCTACCGATTTAAATTCACAAACTTCGTCTTCCAACTATGTATACGACTCAATTGGTAGGTTAATTGAAGACAAAGCTGAAGGAATAACCAATATCGTTTGGAATGTAGCAAACAAAATAATGTCCATAGTAAAAAGTGGACAAACCATCAATTTTGCCTACGACCCTATGGGGAATCGTATCTCTAAAACGGATAACTTAGCTAGTGGATCTACCACTACTTTCTATGTAAGAGATGCTCAAGGTAATGTAATGGCTACTTACTCTAAAAAAATTATTCCTACTTCTGGAAACATGATAGGTGGACAAGAATATAAAATCAATGACCTACACATTTACGGTAGTTCTAGACTAGGAGTAAGACAAATGGATGAAATCATCTATGCATCTGGGTCTATTCCTATGCCCCTAACAACTGATAAATCAATCAGAATCCTAGGAACTAAACGTTATGAACTCTCTAACCACCTTGGTAACGTCCTCGAAGTTATCTCTGATAGAAAACTAATTAGCAATAATTCTTCTGGCTCTATAGTTAACCACTACACGGCTGATGTTATCTCTTACTCTGATTACTATCCTTTCGGGATGCTTATGCCTAATAGACATGGAGATGATAATGAGGATTATAGATATGGGTTCAATGGGATGGAGAAAGATGACGAGGTTCGAAATGGTAAAGGGAACTCTTATGACTTTGGTGCAAGGATGCTTGACCCTAGAATTGGGAGATGGTTAAGTGTTGATGCATTAGAGAAAAAGTATACAAGTTTGAGTCCTTATAACTTTGTTGCAAACACTCCATTACAAGCTAAAGACCCTGATGGAAGAATAATAATTTTTATAAACGGATTATACGGTCCAATTGGAGGTGTAAATGAGCCAAAAGCTCGTTATTGGGGGAGTGCTTGGAGAAACCAATTAAAAAGACACTGGAATGATCAAAATTATTTATTCTTGGATGGTTCATTAGGAGGACAAGCAAATATACCTGCTAATTTATCTGCTGATTATAGACAGTCAGAAGGCTATGAGCAAGGTTATAATAGTGCTCAGACAATCATAGATAACCTTAGTGACGGTGAAACTATAAAATATGTAACCAATAGTATGGGAGCTGCATTTCAAAGGGGTTTTTCAAACGGGCTTAATAATTATATTAATGATAGAAAAGTAGAATTGTACGGGGATATAAGTACATCAAAAATAAACATCTCTGATTATCAAACTGAAATGGAAGATTTATTTAACGAAGATGGAAGCTATAATTCTAATGCAGATTTCAATCGAGCAAAAAAATTAGATGGATTAATAAATATGGAACAACAAAATATAAATAATGCTGAAAAAGAAATATCAAAATTAAATAGTGTTGTAACAGAAATTGTTGTTGATATTGAGCCATTTCAAAAGACTAAAGTAGATCCATATGCTAAAAATCATTATTATGTTATTGGAGATAAATCCAAAAATAGTGGGTTTGAAAACATGTTAAATATCGAACCTGTTGAAGGAGCTAAAGATGTAAGTAAGAAAAATGGAAAATCAATAACTGGATCTCATCATAATTATGATTGTAGCCCTTCAGACCTACCAAAACCATAGTGCTATGAAAAGATTAAAACAGATTATAATTCTATTATTAATTTCAGCATGCTGTTCAAACGAATATAATACATCAGATATGTATTTTAGCGAAGATGAATTAGCTCTAGTAAATAGTTTTTTGGTTGAAAATATTATTTACTATAAAAGTAACCTTGGAAATATTGAAACTATTAAAATCACGTCAATTGAAAGTGAATTAATTGAAGGAGGGGATTGTTTTATATCAAGAGAGCCATCAAATCATAAATTTGTTTTGGCAGAGCATTTACCAATTGATATTTATTCAGGTAAACAATTTGAACTTGTTAATGGAAAGGTTACTACCTATTCTGTAAAAAATCAAGAAATCCTTACTGTTTCAAAGTATCCTATCGAAAAAAGAAATAATTACATAATTAACTTCAAAGATTTTTATTTTGATACCGATAGTATTCAAAACTATTTTTTTACGGATTTTAAATTAAAAGAAAACTACTATAATAACGTTTATGTTTTTACTAACAATGACAGTGTAAGTACAAATATTTTACTTTTAAGTAATAAAAATGGGGTTCTAGCTTATGGAAATGAAAAAGAGATTTGGAAAGTGGCAGACCCTGCAGATTGACATTTGAGCCTTAGCGGTAATGGCAATCGGTTTAGTAAGATAAACGTGAGTAATAAACGTGAATGATTCTATGAAAGGATTATATGGTATTCTCTTCACGCCCACTTTTTCATTGCATCCAAGTCGCCAAGTCCGTTACACTTCCTTGTCTTAGTTGACTACAATGAGCCACCACTTCTGTTTCGCTCATCCGTTCCTACTTTGTCTGCTATCGCATCCATCGTCACTTCGATAATTTGGCTTCGCCCTGCAAGTCACTCGGGCTAAGTTACTTGGTTTTTTAGCCTTGTTGGAGTAACGTATTCCGTAAACTGCATACCTTACTTCCAACCTCACAAACAAGAGTACCAATGAAAAATTGGCACACTTGTTTTTCCAATCACACAAAAACCAACTAACTTGTGTTTATTACGGTTTTGCTGAAAAAGCAAAATCCTCAAAACATTACTGTCCTTTCTCTTCCCGATGAAGTATTTGTACGGTTTTAAAAAAACCTACAACTACTAGCTCGGGATCATTCCCAGTCCAGTTCCCTCGTTCCGCTCGCTGGGCGGGCTCGCTAAAGCTTTTGGCTAAGGCCAAGCCTAGGATTCTTTGGTAATATTCTTTGAATAAAAAAGTGCTACCTAATGCAGATAGTATCAAAAGAGGGTCAAAGCCTTTTGGTTGTTGGGTTTAATAGTGATTTGTAGTGTATCGTTATGATACATGTTTCTACTGTGTTACAGACGTAGAAACTGGGTGGATTTTTAGTATAGCGAGTTGGGGCTTGGTATTACCAAAAGAGGAATTTTGATTCTATGAATACTCTAAAAGCAAAGTTGCTTTTTAGGTTTTTTATTGAGTGTTGTAGTTGCTTTTAGAACATCCCAAAATAATCACAATACGCACAAATCTCCACACAGTCAAATATTGTGTTTATTTCGGGACGAAGATTTTATTTGGGTGGTGGTTATTTTCTTTTTTTCCAATCGCTCGGATTTTCACTTGTGTGAAAAACAGCTGATACAACAATTGTTTTTTCTTTTTCAATTATCGTGTAATGAATAGCATAAGAAAACCTTTTTAATAAACAGAATCTTGTTTTCTTAAAACGAATTTGATTTGCTTTTGGCTTTTTTAGAATGAATTTGAAATATTCTTCTACTTCTTCAATAAATTCTAAACCAAGTCCTTTTCTTTTTTCTTCGTACCACAAAGAAGATTCTTTTATATCCAGCTTTGCAAGGGGTAAAACATCAAGTTTATACATTTATAATCCTTCTTTTAATTCTTTGATTACTGTTTCAAAATCTTCTGCAATCTCAGGATTTTTGTAATATTCTTCCATTCTTCGATTTACTTCCTTTTTTTGCCACTCGGGAACGGTATACTCTGACTCTAATTGAGCGTAGCCCAATTTCTTTACAACCTCCAAAAAGGCAGAATATTTATTGTCTGGTATGTTTAGCGTTACTTGTGCCATAATTTTAATGTGTTTTTAAGCGTATGCTTGTCTTGTTTTATAATCTCTGATGTAAGTGTCAATGATATCAAAAAGAGTGGACTGAGTCGAGCTATCCATCTTTTGAATTCCTTTTAGTCGTTCAATCGTTTCTTTGTCATAAGAAGCATATTCACTTTTACCAAGTAAAAAATCAATTGATACATCAAATGCTTTTGCCATTTTTATTGTCATTTCTATAGATGGAGAATTTTCGTTTCTCTCATACTTTCCGATAATCTCTCGAGAAGCTTCAATCTGTTTTGCAAGTTCTCCTTGCGACCATCCTTTTTCTTTTCTTAGGATAGATATTTTGCTTCCAATGTTTAATAAACTACTCATAAGTGTACGTATTTACTATGTTTATACGAAAATAAGATAAAAATGTTAAACAAAAAAGTAAAAATTATTTTGCAAGGATAGTAATAAATTATAGATTTGTGAACTATGTTACACAAAAAAATATTTTAGATTATGTCAAAAAAACTCAACACAACCCATCCCGAACAGTTAATTTATGAAAATGAAGCCGTGAAAATCCAAATAATGGGTGGAATTAGGCTGGATAGGCTGGACACTTTGAGAGCAACCTTGAAAATTGAGTACGGACACCAAGCCATGCGACACAATTTGGATTTGTATAACGATACGCAAGTAAACAAACTAATCCGCAGAACCGCAGGAAAATTACAGCTTGGAATGGGAAACCTAACCGATATTTTGGAGGAATTGACCGACTTATTGGAAACGTACAGAATGGAACAACTGGAAGCCCAAAACCCTCAGAAAGTGACTAAAGTAGAGCTAACTAAGAAAGAAATTGAACAAGCTCAGAAGTTTCTGAAATCTTCTAATTTGTTGGAATTAACCAATCAAAGCATAGGAAAAGCAGGAGTAATTGGCGAGGTAGACAATCGGTTATTGATGTTTTTGATATTCTCTTCGAGAAAACAAAAAAGACCGCTTCACATTATATCCATGGGAAGAAGTGGAAGCGGAAAAAGCCACCTGCAGGAAAGTGTGGCGGGATTAATGCCCCAGGAAGATTGTTTAGAGATTACGGATTTATCCGAAAATGCGTTTTATTATTTTGACCAATACGAACTGAGTAACAAACTGATATTGATTGAGGATTTGGATGGAGCTGAAACTGCTTTTTATCCACTTCGTGAACTGCAAAGCAAAAGAAGAATAAGCAAAACGGTAGTAAAAAAAGACGGAAAAGGAAAAACCAAAACCATGCAATTGGTGGTAGAAGGTCCCGTTTGTGTAGCAGGATGCACCACCAAAGAAAGCATTTACGAAGACAATGCAAACCGAAGTTTTTTGATTCATATTAACGATTCCAAAGAACAAGATTTGGAGATAATGGCTTATCAACGAGCTTTATCGGCAGGGAATATTGACACAGACGAACAAGAAGCTACTCGCAAATTATTACAAAACACACAAAGAATTTTGCAACCGATTAAAGTCATTAATCCGTTTGCTGAATTATTGAAATTGCCCCAGGAAGTTTTTAAACCAAGACGAACGAATACGCATTATTTGGATTTTATTGAAACGGTTACTTTTTACCATCAATACCAACGAACGGAGCAAGTAAACAAAGAAACTGGAGAGGTATTTATCGAAACGACTATCGAAGATATAAAACTGGCTAACGAGCTGATGAAAGAGGTTTTGCTTCGTAAATCGGATGAACTTTCGAGCGTGTGCCGGAGTTATTTTGAACAGCTTAAACAGTATTTGAACACGGAACTAAAAAACAAATACAAGGTGCGAGAAATTACCGACCGTTTGCACATTCCATTGAGTAGCGTAAAACGCTATCAGGCAGAATTGATGGCTTACAGCTATATTATACAAAGTGGAGGAAACAGAAAGAAAGGATTTGAATATCAAATCAATATCAAAGATTCTTACCAAGAATTGAAAAAGAAAGTGGCTTTGGTTCTCGACCATACGTTGGAGCAAATTACCAAGAAATCTGCCACAACTCCCAAGGCAAAGAAAACCACGAATAAAAAGGAAGTAGCCCAGTAGTTCGCCAGTAGCCCAAACGAGTTTTGAGCTACTTAAACCTAGGTTTCACAATACTTACAAGCCAAAAACAGCAAGTAGCCCAGTAGCTCACGAAAGTGCAAGCGGACGAAAATCTAAAATCATTAATCCCATGAAATACAGCACTTTTAAATCTTATCTTCAATCCAAAAGGCAAAGAACTACTTCGGTAAATTCTAATTTACAGATGATAGAACGGTTTGAATCTTGGTACAAAAAGCAGGATTTGGAACAAGCAGAATTGACTGCCACAGATGTTTTGAACTACTTGGAAGAACTCAAAAAACAAGGAGTGAAACAGAAAACCCAAGCTATTTATTTGAACTCGATAAAGCATTACACACGGTTTTTGAATGAGAATGAAATCAATGAAATTTCTATCCAACATATGACGATAAAAGGAGTGAGAAGAAATGATTTACAAAATATTTTGACAACCGAACAACTGGAAGCTATTTATCACAATTACCCCACCAAAACCCCAATCAACAAAAGAAACAAGGCGATTCTTTCGCTACTTATTTATCAAGGAATTACCACAGGAGAATTAGGCACGCTAAGCGTGAATAATTTGCATTTGATGGAAGGAAAAATCAGTATTCCACCCCACAACAGAAACCTAGAAAGAGTATTGAAACTGGAAGCGTTTCAGATCCTTTTATTGGATGATTATTTGAAAACTGTGAGAGCTGAATTAGTTAAAGATGAACAAGATAAACAGCTTGTCTTAAGTTCTGGAACAAGTTCCAAACTGCATAATTTACTTACTAAATTGATGCAAAATCTAAGAAAACAACATCCGCAGCTTGAAAGCTACAAGCAGATAAGAGCTAGTGTGATTACCAATTGGTTAAAAGTACATCATTTGCGAAGAGTTCAGTATTTGGCAGGACACCGATTTATAAGCAGTACCGAACGCTATCAAGTAGAAGATTTGGCTTCGCTCAAATCGGCCATTGAACTCCATCAGCCACATTTTTAAGCCCATGAAAAACCTGAAAATTTACACCACAGCTTACCAATATTTAGAAGAAGATTTTAAAAAATGGTTGGATATTTTGGGCTATTCCAAACAAACGATTTACAGTTTGCCCATTCACTTGCGTGAATTGTTTTATTACTTGGAAAACTCGGCAGAAATTACAGAATTAAAAACCATTGAAACCAACCATTTACACGCTTATTTTGAGCAGTTGAAACTGAGAGAAAACAAAACTCGTGGTGGTGGATTGAGTTCGGCTTACCTCGAAAAACACAAACAAGCTATTTATTTGTTTTTGGATTATTTAAGGCAGAAAACTCCCTATAATTTAACGTTAAAATTAGATGTTTTGAGTAGTCAAGATTCGGACATTGAATTTCTTACTGGATATGAAATAAAAGAGCTGTTTGAAGCCACTTATATCAATACTCAAAGAATGGGATTAGACCATTTATTGCTCCGTGATAGAGCTATTTTGATTTTGTATTACACCTGCGGATTAAGAAGAAATGAGGGAGTACAATTGAATATTGAGGACATCAATTTTGATAAACAATACATCCACGTAAAGCATGGAAAAGGCTACAAAGAAAGGAAAGTTCCTATCCACGAAAAGAATTTGATGTACTTGGCTGAGTATTTATACGATTGCCGTCCATTGCTCACAAAACCAAAGTCCAAAGAAGCGTTTTTATTGAGCATGAGAGGAACAAGAATGAACGGACAAAGTATTTTGCTCAGACTGAAACAAACCATCCACAAAACGAACGATTATCAGCTCAAAGAACGACAAATTGGACTGCATACTCTCAGACATTCCATTGCTACTCATTTGCTAAAAAGCGGAATGGATATTTATCAAATTAGCCAATTTTTAGGTCATTCTTCCCTCGAATCTACACAGATTTATACCCACTTGGCAGAGCTTTAAAAACAACATTTACATAGAATGGCGAGTTGGGGTTTGGTAGTACCAATCCCGACTCGCTTTTTTACAGAGAAAAAAGAAATTATTGATTTGTGGAAATCAATTTTTTAGGTTAATTTTAAAGCAATGTATCAGAGCTCCACATATAATTTTTCTAGCACTTTTTCAAAAGGGAGCGACCTGCAAAATTTATTTTTTTCAGAAAAAGAGGAGATAGATTACTATCCATTCGGGATGCTTATGCCTAACAGACATGGTTCGCCTACTGATGGGTATAGATATGGATTCAATGGTGAAGAGATGGATGATGAAGTGTTTAGATCAAAAGGAACTAATTATGATTTAGGAGCAAGAAC
>ENA-ORXR01002580-ORXR01002580.1-marine-metagenome-genome-assembly--contig:-NODE-2580-length-17064-cov-2.526873_pt1 | contig 17064 bp, 17 predicted proteins | sample MGYA00237866_ERZ511479 | MGnify/ENA metagenome assembly ERZ511479 | reverse complement strand
TTTCTTTTATGGAAGGTACTTTCGACGTTTTAGTAAGTACAACCATTATAGAAAGTGGTCTCGATGTACCAAATGCAAACACCATTTTTATTAATAATGCTAATAATTTTGGACTTAGCGATTTACACCAAATGCGTGGGCGTGTGGGTAGAAGTAATAAAAAAGCATTTTGTTATTTTATAACACCAGAGTATTCTGCAATGACTACCGATGCCAGAAAACGTATACAAGCCTTGGAGCAGTTTACGGCTTTAGGTAGTGGGTTTAATATTGCAATGAAAGATTTAGAAATTAGAGGTGCAGGAGATTTATTAGGCGGTGAGCAAAGTGGTTTTATAAATGAAATTGGCTTTGAAACCTATCAAAAAATATTAAATGAAGCGATAGAGGAACTTAAAGAGAATGAGTTTAAAGATTTATACAATGAAGATATTGAAAACAAAGAATACGTAAAAGATATGACCTTAGATAGTGATTTAGAGCTATTATTCCCAGACGATTACGTTAATAATATTGCCGAAAGATTAAAACTCTACACCCAACTTAATAATTTTGAAACTGAAGCAGAACTTGCTAAATTTGAAACTGAATTAATAGACCGTTTTGGAGAGTTACCAACCCAAGTAATCGATTTACTAAATAGCGTAAAATTAAAATGGATTGCTATTAAATTAGGAATCGAAAAAGTAATATTAAAAAAAGGAAAGTTAGTTGGTTACTTTATTAACGACCAACAAAGTAATTTTTACCAAAGTCCAAACTTTACTAAGATTCTTAAATACGTACAACAAAATCCTAAGGCTGGAAAAATGAAAGAAAAACAAACCAGAAATGGTTTACGATTATTACTTACCTTTGAAAATATTAAAACCGTAAAGCAAGCCTTAGCAGTACTTAAACCAATTTTAAATTAAAAATTTAATTTTGGCAAAGTTTTTGACTTATTAAAATAAAACCTATTTACAATGACTAGAAAATTACTTTTTTTACTCGCCATATTACCTTCGGTATTATTTGCACAACATACAATAAAAGGCACATTTACTCCAGCCGAAGAATTTAAATTTGCATTTTTATATCGTGTTACAGCAGAAACTTCATTATTTGTTGCTAATGCTAATGTAAAAAAAGATGGAACGTTTGAAATTAAATTAGATGAAAACACAATTCCTGGAACCTATCGCTTAGTATACGCTCAACCTCAAGATGAATTTAATTTTGATTTTTTTGTAAATAACAAAGAGGACATCGAACTAAAATTCGATTTAGAGAAAGGTCTAACCTTCGACAAATCTAACGAAAACAAACTTTATAGTTCTTATAACCGTAGCATGGCTTTAGTAAACAAAAGCATTCGTAATTATTATAGTAAAGGAAAAGAAGATATAAAAGGATATTCTAAGATTTTTAATATTCTTAAAGACACACAAAACGAGTTTGAGAAAGCTTCGGAAGGTATGATAGCAAACCATTTTATAAAAGCTTGCAGACCTTACGTTCCAAGTGAATTAGAAGATGTTACTACTTTTTCTAATAATATAAAATCTAACTATTTTTCTAATATCGATTTTGGTAACAAGGCACTTCAAGATTCAAATTTTTTAATTAAAATCACTATTGATTATGTAATAGGTTTTATAGACCAAAAAGACCCAAACGCATCTTACAAAGAAAATATAGACACCGTTGTTAAAGCTATTGGTAACAATCCAAAAATAAAAAAGATTCTTTTAGAGGTTTTATGGAATCAGTTTTCGGTAGAAAATAACGAGGTTGTTGCTAACTATATTGGCTCTAAATATTTATTATCTATTGCTCGTGCAAATAATGATAATGAATTAGCCAATAGTATAATCTATTTTAAAAATGCCTCTGTAGGTAATATAGGTCCAGATTTTAATATTGAAGTAAAGGATAAAGACGATAAAATAAAAGTGTCTAAATTAAGTAAATTAGAAGGTTCTAATAATTATTTAATATTCTTTTGGAGTACAACATGTTCTCATTGTTTGGACGAAATCCCAGTATTAAAAGAGTTTATAAAATCTCAAGAAAAAGAAGATATTCAAGTTGTTGCCATCGCTTTAGATAACGATTTATACCGTTGGAAAGATTTAACATACCAATATCCAGATTTTCTACACGTATTTGGTGAAGGAAAATGGGATAACCCAATTGGAGATCAATACAACGTTACAGGTACACCAAGTTATTTTGTATTAGACAAAGACAAAAAAATTATTGCTAAACCTGAAGATATTAACGATTTTAAAACATATTTTGAGGCTTTAATTGAAGCTGAAAAAACAGCTTTAATTACTGAGAAAAAAGAATAGTTTTAACCAGAAATAATTTAAAATAGCGAAGCATAAAGCTTCGCTATATTTATTTTAAATTACTAACGGGTTCGAGTTTTTTTATTAAAATAAAAAAAACACATCAAAACCTTATGTATTACTTATCATAATTTTTAATACATTGCTTTACACCTCAAAATTACTAGAATTGGCGATGCATTTTAAATAAAATAGAACGTAATTCTAGCTTTTAACATATTCTAAAATATCACTTGGCTGGCAATCTAAAGCTTTACAAATGGCCTCCAGTGTAGAAAATCTTACAGCTTTTGCTTTACCAGATTTTAGTATCGATAGGTTTGCGGTTGTGATATCTATAATTTCTGCCAGTTCTTTGCTCTTCATTTGGCGCTTGGCAAGCATAATATCGAGGTTTACTATAATTGGCATAAATTATATAGTTAAATTATTTTCTTGCTGAAGTGCATTTCCATTATTTATAAAATCTGTAATAATTAATAATCCAAACCCAATTAATAGTATAAATACATCTTGGCTCAATCTTTCAAAAAAAATAAATTCACCTTTAGAATAAATAAGAAGCGTAGTATCCCAGAACAAACTTAAACCACCAAAAATTAAAAATAGTTTTCCTGCCAGTTTAAATTTACCAGAACTGCTTTGATTAAAAAAACCATTTTTAATTGTAGCAAATAATCCCTTTTGAATAACAAACAAAGCAATAAATGAAAATATGGATATTGTCATTCCAACAAAATGGGTGTAACGTCCAAAAATAAATTGATGGTAAAACTCCTCGCCAAAATTCATAAATCCAGGTGGGTAGAAAGTAAGGTATAGGTTTGCTAAAAAACTAATGATATAAAATAATATCAAACCGATAATAAACCAATAGAGTAATTTTATTTTTTTCATAATTGTATAAATATTATTGTTTAACGATAACAAATATACATAAATTATTGATAAACAATAATTTTTAATAAAAAAAGATGAAATTGTTATTTAGAGCAGACAGGTTTTTTTAACCTGTGAGGTCTTTGTATCTTTGATTTATGCTTCCTAAAAAACTTCAAAATAAATTAAACACTCGTAAAGCTGAAAACGCTCTACGTAATTTAGAAGCACAAAAGAATTTAATAGATTTCTCGTCTAACGACTATTTAGGGTTTTCTAAAAATGAAAGTATTTTTAATGCAGCACAACACTATCTAAAGGAAAATAATATGACCTTTAATGGAGCTACAGGTGCTCGTCTACTTTCTGGTAACCATAATTTATATAATAGTCTAGAAAAACAACTTTGCGAGTATTACAATTGCGAAGCAGCTCTAATTTTTAATTCTGGTTACACTACTAATTTAGGTTTCTTTTCATCTGTACCGCAAAAAGATGATATTATTTTTTATGACGCCTTTATTCATGCTTCCATTAGAGATGGCATAAAAATGAGCAACGCAAAAGCTTATAAATTTAAGCATAATAACTTAGAAGATTTAGAAAAATTATTATCTCGTTATTCTGAACTTGTTTCAAAATCTCAACATGAAGTTTACATTGTCACAGAGTCTGTTTTTTCAATGGATGGAGACACACCAGATCTAGAAGCATTATCAAAAATTAGTAAAAAAAACAAAGCAAATCTTGTAATAGACGAGGCACATGCCATTGGTGTTCTTGGCGAAAGAGGTTTAGGGCTAACAGAGAAAATAGATACATTTGCTAGAATAATAACCTTTGGCAAAGCCTTAGGTTGCCACGGCGCTGCAATTTTGTCTAGCAACAATTTAAAACAGTACTTAATAAATTTTGCACGCCCTCTAATTTACACCACAGCTTTACCGCCACACAGTTTAGCTACTATTAAATATGCTTATAATGAACTTGACAGTCAAAATCAAAATGAGGCATCTGAAATAAAAAAGTTGCATCAAAATATTGCATTTTTTAAATCTAAAATTAAAAGGCTAAAGCTAGATCATGCATTCATTAAAAGTAATTCTGCCATACATTGTTGTATTATTTCTGGTAATATTAAAGTGAAAGTAGTCGCAAATTATCTACAAAAAAATAACTTTAATGTTAAGCCTATTTTATCTCCAACAGTAAAAAAAGGACACGAACGTTTACGCTTTTGCATTCATTCTTATAATACTAAAGCTCAAATCTCTCAAGTTTTAAAGTTACTCACTACCTTTGTATAAAATGATTTCATTTTATGATAGATAATTATGTAATATTAGCATCATTTAGTTTTTCAACAGAAGCACAAATAATAAAAACCAAGTTAGAAGCAGAAGGTATTCGTGTTAGGCTGTTCGATGAAAAAACAATTGATTATTCTGGTCAAGCCATTGCTGGTTTTAAAGTATTAGTTAATAATGATGATTTAAAAGAAGCTATAAAAATTTACAACAGAATTAGAGCCTATAAAACAGATAACAACGGAAATGCAATTATTTGTAGTAATTGCGAATCTACTAAAATATTAATTGCAGAATCTAAGCGAAAGAATATATTTTATATGTTATTCCCATTTTTTGAAAAAACACAATACCGCTGTAATGTTTGTAATACCCATTTTTAAATGAACACATATTTTGTAACAGGAATCTCAACTGAAGTTGGCAAAACAGTAGCCTCAGGTATAATTACAGAAGCTTTAAAAGCAGATTATTGGAAACCAATACAAGCAGGAGAACTTAATCATTGTGATACTAAGAAAGTAAAACAATTAATATCTAATAAAAAATCGCAATTTTACGATAATGCCTACGCATTAAAAACTCCTATGAGTCCGCACGCAGCAGCAGAAATAGAGAACATAATAATAGATATTAAAAAAATAAAAAAACCAATAACTAAAAACAATTTGGTAATTGAAGGCGCTGGAGGTTTATTAGTACCTTTAAATACTAAACAGACCATACTCGATATTATTAAGCCAGATTACAAAGTAATTGTAGTATCTAGACATTATTTAGGAAGCATAAACCACACACTTTTAACTGTAAACGTATTAAAAGAGAAAGGTTTTAATGTTGCCATTATTTTTAGCGGTAAAGAACATAAAACCACTGAGGGTATTATAAAAAAAATGACTAATGTACCTACAATTGGTCGAATAGAAGAAGAACCCTATTTTGATAAAAATGTAGTTTTAGAATATGTTGAGAAGTTTAAAAGCGAATTATTAAAATTATAAGGTTTCGTCATCCTGAACTTGTTTCAGGATCACATTATTTATGCAAACAAGTTACACATACATATTAGCTAATAAATACAGAACCACGACTTATGTTGGTGTAACAAGCGATTTGCCGAAAAGACTAAAAGAACATTATAACGAAACAGCTTCTGTTTTTACTAAAAAATATAATGTGAAAGATTTAGTTTATTTTGAAGAATTCTCAGATATTAATCAAGCAATTGCAAGAGAAAAACAATTGAAAAATTGGCGCAAAGATTGGAAATTGAATTTAATAAAAAGCGTGAATCCTAAAATGGAAACTATAAACTACTAATTGTGATGTGATGCTGAAACAAGTTCAGCATGACGAATACAAAAAAAATGAGCATAAATCAAAGAGATAAAAAACACATCTGGCATCCGCTAAAACAACACCAAACGCATCCTGAAAGTCTGGCCATTGTTAAAGCTAAAAATTGCATACTAACAGATGAAAATGGCAAACAATACATTGATGCTATTTCATCTTGGTATACAGCAATGTATGGACATTGTAACGAGTATATTATAGAGAAAACCTACCAGCAAATGCAAAAGCTAGACCAAGTTATGTTTAGCGATTTTACTCACGAACCTGCCGTAGAATTATCCGAAAAACTAATAGAAATTCTTCCCAAAGGACAAAATAAAATTTTTTTTAACGATAATGGCTCCACTGCTGTAGAAGCTGCTATTAAAATGGCACTACAATATTATTATAACTCCGGGCAAAAGCGGACAACTTTTATTGCTTTCGAAAACGGATTTCATGGAGATACCTTTGGTGCTATGAGTGTTTCTGGATTATCTGTATATAATGGCCCTTTCGAAAACTTTTTAATTAATGTTAAACGTATTCCAACACCAGATGGTACTAACAACAATAGTATTAAGAGCCTTTTAGAGCAGTATATCTCGGTACAAAACATAGCAGGTTTTATATACGAACCATTAGTGCAAGGTGCTGCAGGCATGAAAATTCATGACGCCAGTGGTTTAAATACCATCCTCAAATTTTGCCAAAAAAACGAAATTTTAACCATTGCAGACGAAGTTATGACTGGTTTTGGAAAAACAGGAATGTATTTTGCTTCAGATTATATAGAAACAAAACCAGATATAATTTGTTTAAGCAAGGCATTAACTGCTGGATTGGTACCTATGGCAATAACGTCTTGTACCCAAAAAATTTACAATGCTTTTTTAAGCAACGATATAGCAAAAGGTTTTTTTCATTGTCATACCTATTCTGCTAATCCTGTAGCTTGTGCTACTGCAATTGCAGGTATAAAATTGTTAACTTCATTAGAAATACAAAATAATATTCGTAGAATAGAACACGATCACAAAGACTTTAGTAATAGAATTAAAAATCATTCAAAAGTTTTATCAACGAGATATTTAGGCGTTATTTTCGCATTAGATTTAAATACTAAAATAGAAAGATATGGCGAATTGCGAGATAAACTTCTAAAATTCTTTATGGAAAGAGGTGTGTTTTTAAGACCCTTAGGAAACACAATTTATATACAACCACCTTACACCATTTCGGTAAAGGAACTAGAAAAAGTATATCAGGTTATAGAAGACGTTTTAGAAATTGTTTAGTTGTTATTCAATGTTTACCTCATTGTTTTCTTAATCAAAATTGTCTTCATCTTCTTTGTTATTACTATAATTTTTAGATTTTTTACAATAAGTTGCTATTTCCTTAATTTATTATAAAACTAATAGGAGTTGAAAACAAGATGGCTTATTTTTGCATTAAACTAAAAATTAGTGCTTAAACCAATCTCGATAACTGCAATTTCATCAATTTCTGCACTCGGAAATACAACTCAAAGCGTATGGCAAAATTATAAAAAGGAAGCACATTGCATTTCAGAAAAAAATGGTTATTTAGTTACTGTTTTAAATGAAGCTTCTAAAAATGAAATTCTAAAATTAAGAGCTTCAGATTTAAAATATAAAGCCTTAGACGATTCTGTTTTATTCGGAATGTATTCCGCTAGAAAAGCGACAGAAAAGGCAGGCTGGGACGCTAAAGATAACTTCGGGATTAATATTGGATCATCTCGTGGCGCGACTGGTTTATTTGAAACCTTTCACAAAGATTTTTTAAATCGAAATAAAACCAAAACGTTAAGCTCTCCAACAACAACTTTAGGAAACATCTCGTCTTGGATTGCGCACGATTTACAAACCAAAGGTCCAGAAATATCACATTCAATTACTTGTTCTACTGCTCTACATGCTATGCTAAATGGAGTAGCTTGGTTACAATCTGGATTGTGTAACAAATTTTTAGTTGGTGGTAGCGAAGCGCCTTTAACACCTTTTACCATTGCACAAATGCAAGCCTTAAAAATTTATGCTAAACAAAAAAATACGTTTCCTTGTCGTGCTTTAGATTTAGAAAAAACTAAAAACACAATGTTGTTAGGAGAAGGTGCTGCAATGGCTTGCTTAGAAATTGGTATAAAACCAAACGCTTTAGCAATTGTAAAAGGTATTGGCTATGCAACCGAAATTCTAGAACACAACGCATCGCTTTCTACTAATGCAACTTGTTTTCAAGATTCTATGCGTATGGCTTTAGGTAATTTAAATCCTGATGAAATAGATGTAATTATAACACACACACCTGGAACTGTAAAAGGAGATCTTGCCGAAATTAATGCCATAAACAAAGTCTTTTGTAACAAAACCCCCACTTTAACTACCAATAAATGGAAAGTAGGACACACTTTTGGAGCTTCGGGTATGTTAAGTATAGAAATGGCAGTTTTAATGCTTAAGAAGCAAGAGTTTATTATGGTGCCATACCTTCAAACTATAAAACCAAAACAACTTAAAAACATTATTATAAATGCTGTTGGTTTTGGTGGAAATGCGGTAAGTATTTTACTTTCTAAATAATCTCAATTACTTTTTAAAAGTAGTATATTTCATTTCTTAATTAATAGCGCCTTATTATTATGGATTGGTATTCATCTTTATACCCTTTTACCCAACTATTTTAGATTGTATTAATGTAAGGCCTTTCTAAAACATTAACTGTAACAATTGCCTTTGTTTGTGGATTAATTATCAAGACAATTATGGCTACCATGTTTTATTTCATGGAAAAATTGACAGATCGTGTTACCTTAGACTATAAAAATGCCATTAATGCTATTGGAGAAGTTTACTTAACCATTGGCGCAAACCACTCTAGAATTCGAAAAGTAAGTGTGAGTGTACAAAATACATTAAGATAATTAAATACCCTTACAGATTCTTTTAAAGAAATAAAGTCTGGCACAATTATACAAGTTAAGTCTGAACTTAAAAAAGTAGGTTTAAAACTAATTAACGTATACATTTCAGATATTGTTGATGAGTCTGGATGTATTGAAGCTTTAGGTAAGGAAGCTGTAGCTCATGCCATAAATGCAGCACGTAAATCTGTAGTCTAAAAAACCAGAGATGAATACATTAGTGAAGCTAATGCTGTTCAATATCAAAGAAACCAAGTTGCAGCAGCAAATGCAGTTGAAGGCGAAAATACAGCAAAAATTGCAGTTGCAAATTCAAAAGAAAAGTAGAAATAGATACTTAAGCTGAACAAATAAGAAGAAGAGCAAAAGGTGAAGCAGATGCCATGTTATTTAAAGCATAAGCTCAAGCAAAAGGACAGTTTGAAAATTTTAAAATTGATAAGGTTACTGTTTGGGAAAATGGTAATAATAAAGATGGGAAATCTTCTACTGTAAACTTTTTTTATCTGGTATGCATAAATTGGTTCCACCATTGCAAGAAATGTTTAATATGGCTAGAATGGAAATACCAGAATAAAAAGTAAAAATATAAAAAGTGACACCAATGTCAAAATTACAGAAGACAAAAAGCCAAAAGTATAAGTTAAATTTAAACAAAAAAGTTTTAACAATTTCTCTGTTACGTTAAACCCAGTCGAAATGCTTGTAATACTAAATTCTAATGTTTTCTACTGTTTCTTTATACTATAAATTCTTATATTTACATTATTTTAAATATAAACTATGAAATCAATTTTTAAATTACTCTGCATCTCTTTATTATTAATTTCTGCTTGCAATAATGCACAAGAAAACAAAGAAATCTTCGATAAATTCGAGTCTAGATTCTATGAAATAGATGGTTATAAAATTAATGTAGAAACAAAAGGTTCTGGAGAACCAATTTTCTTTTTACCTGGAGGACCAGGAAACTCTCACGATTATATGCAGGGTAATTTTGGACACTATTACAAAACTAATACAGTTGTTTTTTTCGATTGGCTTGGACGTGGAAAAAGTGATAATGCAAAAAATGCAAGCGACTATTCTGTAGAAAATGATGTAGCGTTAATCGAAAAACTAAGAGTTATTTTAAAATTTAAAAAAATCTCTTTAGTTGGCCATTCTTATGGAACAGTACCTGCCCAAGCTTATGCCATAAAGTATAAAGATAATGTTAATAAAATGGTGCTAATTAATGGATTCCATAGCGGTGCCATGTGGCAAGCCAACTGTGATAGCTATAATCATTACGCTAAAACACACTTTCCAGAAAAATGGAAAAAAGTAGATTCGCTTCGTGCTTTAGGCTATGTATCTAGTGACAAAGAGTTCTCTAAAGTTTATGCTAGTTTTCCAACTAAATATATTTATTACCATAACACAAAATTAAAACAAAATGCGCCTAAAAAAGACTATAGAGGATGGGCGAACGATGTATATGTTGGAATTATTGGAAGAGATGGTGATTTTGATGTTTCTGGTAGTATGATATATCAAGACTACAGAAAAGAATTAAAAAATATAAAAGCTAAAACTTTAGTTGTTGCCGGCCGTTACGATGGTGTTTCTACTCCAGAATTTGCAATTCAATATAAAACATTTATGCCACAAGCACAATTTGAAATGTTCGAAAATAGTGGGCATAATCCCTATTTAGAAGAACCAGAAAAATTTTATAAGCTATTTGATGCCTTTATAAATTAGAAAAAAACTAATTTTGGAATACCAAACAGACACGATTTTATGAGCGAGATTAAACACAACTGGACACCAAAACAAATTCTAGACATTTACAACAAACCATTAATGGAGTTGCTTTACGAGGCTGCAACAGTACATCGTTTGCATCACGATCCAAATACGATTCAAGTAAGTACATTGTTGTCTATAAAAACTGGTGGCTGTCCAGAAGATTGTGGTTACTGCCCCCAAGCTGCGAGATATCACACAGATATTGAGGGCAACGATTTAATGTCTGTACAACAAGTAAAAGCACAAGCTTTACGCGCAAAATCATCTGGAAGTTCTCGAGTATGTATGGGAGCAGCTTGGCGTAATGTTAAAGATGGTGAAGAATTTGATCAAGTTTTAGAGATGGTTCGTACTATTAACAAACTAGATATGGAAGTGTGTTGTACCCTAGGTATGATTACCAAAAATCAAGCACAACGTCTTGCTGAAGCCGGTTTATATGCCTACAATCATAATTTAGACTCATCTGAAGACTATTATAAAGAAGTTATTTCTACACGTGGGTACGAAGACCGTCTAGAAACTATAGATAATGTTCGTAAAACTAATGTAACCGTGTGCTCGGGAGGTATTATAGGTATGGGAGAAGCTATTGAAGATAGAGCAGGAATGTTAGTAGCCTTAGCAACGTTAAATCCGCAGCCAGAATCTGTACCAATTAACGCTTTAGTAGCCGTTGAAGGGACGCCTTTAGCTGAAGAAGAACCAGTCTCTATTTGGGATATGATTAGAATGGTAGCAACCACAAGAATTGTAATGCCAGAAACACAAGTACGTTTAAGTGCCGGAAGAACAGAAATGAGTCGTGAAGGTCAAGCCATGTGCTTTTTTGCTGGTGCAAATTCTATTTTTGCTGGAGACAAGCTTTTAACAACACCAAATCCAGATGTAAACGAGGATGTGAAAATGTTTAAAATGCTAGGTCTAAATGCGCAAAAACCATTTATTAAAAAAATGCAGCCTGAAACGGTAGAAGCCTCAAATTCCAAATATGAAGCCTTAGGCGAAAAACCAAAATGGACAAGACCAGAGCACAAAATTGAGCGTAACGAAGAGGCAAAACAAAAAGCTAAACTTACTAAATAGTTAAAGTATTCATATAAAATTTACAATTCTCAATCGTTTTGTTAACTTTGAAAAGATTAACTATTACATTTTTCTTTGAAACTAAACCTTGAACATATTGCTCGTGAAGAAACAATTACTAAAGCAGATTTTATAAAAAACTACTTTAAACCACAAATACCTGTAGTTATTGAACATTTTATAGAGGATTGGCCTGCTTATAGTAAATGGGATTTAGACTACATTAAAGACATTGCAGGAGATAAAACAGTCCCACTCTACGACGATAGACCTGTAGATTACAAAGACGGTTTTAATGAGCCTCACGCAAAAATGAAAATGAGTGAGTATGTAGATTTATTAAAACGTGAACCTACAAATTATAGAATTTTTTTGTGGAATATTTTAAAAGAAATACCTCAACTTCAAAAAGACTTTAAATTTCCGGATTTTGGTCTGCGTTTAATGAAAGGGCTACCAATGCTATTTTTTGGAGGTACAGATGCACATACCTTTATGCATTACGATATTGATTTAGCTAATATTTTTCACTTTCATTTTGAAGGAAAAAAACAAGTGATTTTGTTTAATCAACAACAAAATAAACACTTATATAAAATTCCACATTCATTAATAGTAAGGGAAGATATTGATTTTTCTAATCCAGATTTTAAAAAATGGCCTGCTTTACAAAACGCTAAAGGTTGGGAATGCGAGCTTAATCATGGAGAGGTTTTATATATGCCAGAAGGCTACTGGCATTACATGCGCTATATTACACCAGGTTTTTCTATGAGTTTACGCGCCATTGCAAGGCATCCAAAAAACTTAGGAAAAGCCATTTATAATATAATTGTAATGCGTAATTTTGATAACTTAATGAGACGCCTTAAAGGTCAAAATTGGATTGACTGGAAAAACAAACAAGCAATTAAAAATACTAAATAAAATAAAAATGAAAAAAACACTATTTGTATTAGCAATTTTAAGCGTATCGCTTATGAATGGTCAAGCTTTTGAAGGAAAGGGAGATCAAAAACTTCAAATTGGAGGTAATTTCCAAGATTTTGCCTCTGGAATAAATGTGAGTTACGATTATGGAATTGGACAAAATATTTCTGTAGGTCTATCTTCTACTTACGCTCTTAATGTTAAAAACAATAACATTTTCTTAGATGCAGATTTTATAGATCGTTTTGATATTAAATTACGCTTTAATGCGAATTTAGGTAATGTTATTAATATTGACGATAATTTTGATGTCTATCCAGGTTTAAGTTTAAGCACTAAAAACTTTGGTGGTCATTTAGGTTTTCGTTACCTATTTTCTGATGGTTTTGGAGTCTATTCAGAATTCAATGTACCTTTAGCAAAATACGATGAAACTCCTTTAGGAGCAGAAAATATTCACAATCAATTTACAGTAAGTTTAGGAGCTGTTTTTAATTTGTAAAAACAAACATTAAACTCGTAAAAAAGCCTTTCATTTTTTTAAACTGAAAGGCTTTTTTGTGTTCTATTTTATAAGTTTATTTACCTTATCGTATACCAAATGCGACTCCCAACCTCTATATAATAAATAATTAATAAGCTTCTTTTTTTTCTTTAAAATATTGGTCTCTAATATAGAATTGGCCTTTTTTTTGGCTAAATTATTAAATACGTTGTTATACTCATCACTATCTATTTCACTAATTGCTAAATTTATATTAATTTTAGAGATGTCCTTTCTCTTAAGTTCTTGTATTAGACGAAAGCGTCCCCATTTTTTAATGCTAAACTTTCCTCGAACAAAGATTTTTGCATAACGTTCTTCGTTTAGATAGTTATGTTCCAAAAGATGAACTATGATAATATCTATTGCTTCAGGTATCATGTTTAAATCTTTTAATTTATGCCTAACCTCTTTGTGACAGCGTTCTTGATAAGCACAGTAATGCTCAAGCTTTTTTTTAGCTTCTGCAACTGTGTAAGATTTAAGCTTTTGGTGCATCCATCAAAAATAAGTTATTAATTAGTAACCGTAAATGCTTTCTATTACAAAACCTTTAAATTTTTTTCTAATTTGTTTAATTTTTCTTTTGCTAATTTGGCTATGCGTAAACTACTATCGATAGCAAAGATTTTACGGAATAGTACAATAAAGGAGTTTATTATAATTCTTTCACTAGAGCAAATGAAGCAAAATTTTAAGGAATAAATTAATCTTAATAACCTAAGAAGTGCTCTTTATAAGCTATATTTTAATGCTACAATTATGTTTCTTCCTGGTGCAGAAATTCCTGATGAATATGTTCTGTAGCGTTGATCTGTAATATTTTCTAAGCTTGCAGTAATAGTGGTCTCTTTATTAATTTGGTACTGTGATCTAAAGTTTAAAGTGTACCATGAAGGTGAATATGGGTTTCCATTGCTATCTAAAGCATACAAATAAGCTTTACCTTTCTCTGATGGTGCTAACTGATTAAAAGATAGCGTATTGTTATAATTAATAAAAGCATCGGCTTTTAAAATATTATTTTTCCATACTAAATGTGTATTACCAAAATTAGGAGAGACATGCCTTACTGGTACTTCTATACCACCAGTTTCTTCGGTACCTCCAACAATACTGTATTGAGATGTTAGTTTTAATGCACGACTAAAGTTAATTTTAGCACCAACTTCTAGACCATAAATCCAAGATTTTGACGCATTTTGAATAGACTGTACATTACTTAATTCTCCATCGTAAAAAATCTGATTTTCTCCATTTAAATCGCCATTTCTACGAACTAAGGCGTTGTCTAAATAAGTGTAATACGTTGCGGTATCTAGAACTAGAAAATCATCGAAATTAATGGTTAATCCCAATTCTCCTCCGTAAGCGTATTCTGGCTTTAAATTGTTATTAGGTATTACTACTGCACCAGGTTCAGAATCGAAAACTTTACCAATATCATCAATATTTGGCGCTCTAAAAGCTGAAGAAAAATTAAATTTCCATTGTAAAATTTTGTTTGGCAACCAACTAAGTCCTGCTGTTCCAGTTAAGGCGCTTGAGCTATTATTAGCTCCTATAAAAGGTAAATTAAGAAAGGTATTATTTTTTGTAAAATCTGCTTTTGAAACTACATTGTTGTAACGTAATCCTGTCTGGAGTACTATAGTAGTATTTGGCTTATATTTTAAACTTGTATAAACAGCTGCAGATTGCCATGTAGAGCCATCTGGATATCTAGATACTGTTGGCTCGTTGGCATTTGTTATAATATTTTCTTGAAAACCTAGAGAGCTTATAGTATTATGTATATACTCCAAACCATAAAAAAAATTTGTTTTCTTTGTTACTATTTTTTCAAAGTCTATATTAAAGGAAAAAGCATCTACACTTTCTTCTCTAATGTTTCTAATTTCTGATTGAAAATTACGATCTACTCTACTTTCTTTAAAATTTTGATAGGCAACCGTTGCCTTTATTTTGTTGTAAAGATTGGAGTTACTACTTAATTTAGTAACATCTAAATTAGACATAAACCATTTTTGTGGTCCATAGTACCATTCTGCAGAACGTAAGCTATCTCCTCTATAACGTATTAATCTATCGTATCTTGGTGTGTTAGATGTGGCTGTGTAAAATAAACCTAAACCGAAACTTAAATTTTCTTGTGCTTCATACCTTGCTTTTTGCATAATATTAAATTGATTATAACCAGAAAATTTTTGAATATTAGGATTGTTGTTTTCCACTATAACGTCTTCGTTATTACTTGTTACTACAAATTCTGGTCTTAAATAATCTTCTGGTCCATTACTCCCCATCCTTAAATCGTTAAAACTAGTATAGCTTGCACTGGTAATAAATGCCAACTTTTTAAACCCGTAATTAACATCTAAATGTCCTGTTTTTTCTTGACTTGCAGATGCATACCTTAATACAGCATTTGTTTTTATGTAAGTAGAATCTGTAAAAGAAACTTTAGGTTTTTTTGTGTAAAAACTCATAACGCCTCCAATGGCATCGCTACCATAAATTACACTTCCTGCTCCTAAAGCGACTTCTGTAGAATTAATAGAAAATGGGTCTATAGATATTACGTTTTGAATATTTCCACCTCTAAAAATAGCATTATTCATTCTTACTCCATCCACTGTAATAAGTAATCTGTTTGTAGAGAAACCTCTTATTATTGGGCTCCCGCCACCTAATTGACTTTTTTGAATATAAACCTGGCCTGTAGATTTTAAAAGGTCTGCACTTGTTTGTGGGTTTTGGAAAGCAATTTCCGATGCGTTTACACTAACTATTTTCTTAGGAATATCTCTTTTGTTTTCTTTAAATTTAGAACCTGAAATAACAATCTCGTCTAAACCTTGTGCGGTTGGCGTAAGTCTCACTTCACTATTAGATATCAATTTTTTTTTTATGGGAAATAGTTTGAAAGACAGGTGCTTAAAGTAAATAATTTCAAAAGCTTCAAAACTGTCTAAATTTGCTTTTCCATAGAAATTGGTTATAACACTTTTAGATTTTGTTTTGTTAAAAATAGCAACACCTACAACGGGTTCTTGAGTATTTTTATTTAGCACTATAATATCTTGCGCTTTAACTTGAAAACATAGGCAAAAGATAATAAGTGAAATTAGAAATTGCTTTTTATTTTTATCTAAAAACGTCATTAAAAATTTTTAGTGATTTTGGTTTTTTAAAAGTGCCTAAATGTAATTCAAAATATACTAAAATAAGGCTTAAAAAAGATTGTCTTTGTTTGGTATTAACTTTAACTGTTTCTAAAGCATCAAATGTTGTGCCTAACAGTTGTTTTAGAAGTATTAAATTTTCTTTAGAAACAGAATATTTACTTTCTCTTTCGTCTTGAAATTTTCCTGCTTCTAAATTAAAATAGGGCGCTTCAATTTTTGTAACATCTGGATAAAAACCTAGATGTTTTGTTAGATTTAAAAGAAATAATAAATGAAAATTAGCATAATTATCATGCGCATCTAACCATTGTAAAGTAGCCTCTAGATAATTAAATAAAGTATCGTTTTGTTCTTCCTCTTGAAGTGAACTCGAGAGTACTTCGGCTAAAAATATTACAATAGCGCTTTTTAATACATTGGTATGTAAGCTAGAATAAAGATGGTTGACTTTTACTTCTTTAATATATTGAAGTGATCTTAAAGGCTTAAAATCTGTTATTAATTGAAGCTGTGTTAATAATTGATAATATGCAACCTTAGATCCTTTTTTGGACTTTAAAACACCTTTTAATAAATAACTTACTATCCCTTCTTTTTGGGTATAACATTTAATTATTAAATCGTTATCGCGATATTTAAGTTTGGAGAGAACAATAGCGTTTGTGGATAGTAACATTATCTCACAACCATTAATTTAAGTACTGTTGTTTCAAAA
>ENA-ORXR01002579-ORXR01002579.1-marine-metagenome-genome-assembly--contig:-NODE-2579-length-17064-cov-14.216460_pt1 | contig 17064 bp, 20 predicted proteins | sample MGYA00237866_ERZ511479 | MGnify/ENA metagenome assembly ERZ511479 | reverse complement strand
GGGGGGGGGGGGGGGGGGGGAAGCGACCACCCCCGGCGGCAGGCACCCCCGGCCCCCCGCCCGAGCGCCCGGCTCGACCGCCGCGTCGGCGCGCGGCCGCCCCGCGGGTCGGGCGTGGCGCGGCAGCGCCGCGCCGCGCGGCCCGGGGCGGGTCGGCACACACTGCCGTTTTGGGCCGGGCGGCCGGCGCGAACGGCCACGTGAGACCAACCGATGTGGGGCACGCCCGCGCCGCTGCGTGCCGTGTGGCGCGCGGCGCGCTGGACGCAGTGGGCGTCCTTTTTGTCTGGGTGCCACCTGATCCGCATGCGGACCCCCCTGGCAGCCTCCCGGCACGTTTTTCGACATGTTTTTTCCATATAATTCTATTTGTGAAATGGGCACCAAGCCGTTTTGAAATCTTGTCATTCATGAAGTACGTAATGGAAAGGTCCAACTTATTTCACAAACCATTGCCATCCAAATTTGGGGATTTTTCGTGAGTCGGGGTCTGGCGCCCCCGCGCGCCGCGCCAGTGCCTCACTGCCAAGAACGCCGATCCAGTGGCCTGGCCGCCGCCCCTGCACCAGCTTTGTTGCCGACCGGCGGCCCCCGTGCGCTGTGCGGGGCGTCTGAGCTCTCCGCCTCCTTCCCGCCGTCCGTCACCGGCGCCCCCGCGCGCGCCGCCAGTCTCGGGACCCCGTGCGTGACCCCAGCCACTGCCACCCACCACTGCTTTGCTGCCGCTGCCTCCCCCTCCCCCGCGGCCAGCACCCTCCCAACCAGTGGCGGCGGCGGGTTTGGCTCCACCGACCCTACTGACCGCGCACGCAGACGGCACCGCGGCGGCCGCCAAAACGCTTCTCACTGTCGGAGGTCGGCCCAACAGCTGCTCGAACCAACTGTCTGCCAAGCAACGAGCTAATAAATCCGGTGTTGGTTCACGCGTTTGCCGAGTCAACAATCGGCAAACCGGACGCCACCCCGTTCGGGCACAGTCGGGGACCGTCTCGAGAGTTACATTTGTCTCGAGGATAGCTGCGCATAGTCTCGATTGAAGACCTGTATCTGATTGGTGGGTGAATGTATACCCACGATGCATCCAACGGGACTTGCAGTGTGAAGCTCGAAGGCGTGATCATCACGCCTTCGAGCTTCATACGGCAAGTCTGTCCGAGATGATCTGTGCGGCATCTTCCACCGTAGCCCACAGCACCCACGGCCACCCGACCACAAACGTCTCGATCCCTGCTATTCTTCCCTCTTCGCCTCGCACCGCCTCTCCCCCGCCCCCCCCCGCCTCCGCCAATGTGAATCCCCCTCCATTCCCCCACCGACGCCATGCCTGCCTCGCGTTCACGTCTGTGTAGGTGATGTGCTCAACTGCCATGTTCTCTTGCTGTGCGGTGCGCCGAGGGACGGTAGTTTTCGGGTAAGACCGTGGGGTGTGGCCACGTCTGCTGCTCGTCTGTGTGAGCCAGGGTGGGGTGTACATCCACCGTGAATGCCTGTGCCGTGCCTCGTCGCTGTCGTTGCAATTTGCAGAAGACTGTAGGTCCGACTTCTGCTTTTCGTCGCTTTTTTTGCCCCACCCCGAGTCTTTTTCTTGGTTGTGTTTGCGCAAGCGCGACGGTCGACCACAGAGACGGTGGTTGGTGCCGCCACCGCTTGTTTTTTTTTTGCTTCCGTGCGCGCGTCCGCTTGCGTTTCGGTTCTCCCAGACGCGAAGTGAAAGGGGGGTGCGACCGGCAATCGGAAGTGATCCCGTCCACCCGCCAACGTCTGACTCGACATTTGACCTCACGGGAGCTGAATTTTTGTTCAGTGCGTATTAAAATGTAGTTATTCCCAGTCACAGAGCAGAGTATTGTGCCAGGCCCGAGAGAGAGCCGTGCATCTTTACGAGCCTGTATCAGATGCCGGTGCTGTTATGGTGCGTGTCCCAAAAATGAGACATCGCGGTTTTTTCTTTTTTTCTCGCCCCACTGGCCTTCTGCAGCGGTCCGATCATGTAATGTGACCCACTCGGTCCCACTGTGCTTCCAGAACGGCCCCTGACAGTGTTAGCAGAGGCGGCACCTCTTGACGTGTCATGGGGGGAAGTGTCATTTCTTGGAGCTTCGACAGGTGACGATCACGCCCCCCAATCAAATGCACGGATACTAGAGCAGGCATGTGCTGACAATTCGTGCACGAAGAAAAGGGCACCACCTTTCCAATAAAAACGTGAAACAGACCGCCATGTAGCCCTCTGTGAAGAAAACACGATTTGGGACACCCCTCATCGAAGCTCCAGTTAGCACATGAGCTTAGGCGTTGCAAACCTGTAACCTTGAGAACCTGAAAAAGACTGGATCCAAGATCGGGGTTATCTGAGAGGTCCACAGAACAGTGCCCACAGGCGGGTACTAAGGAGTTGTCAGCCAAGAACGCCTCGGGAGAGGCTCTTTCCATGGAGGCCAGTCGAGAATTTTCTCGTACCCCACCCCACCTGCCCCCGTGCAGTGATGTGTCAGTCCTTCAGAAAACGCGCATGTCTCATTTTTGGGACACGCACCATATGCGCGACTTGGACGTTCGTGCGCGTGTTTGCTCACGCACAGTCCAAGAAAAGGACGACTTATCTGACAGCCGATCAAATTAGGTGGCAATTTTCATTTGGACTGCTTATGTAAGTATACAATAAAAGTCGAATCTGCCAACCGTCAACTACCTCTAGTACCCGAACAACACCCAGATTCGCCAATATGCTTGGTCAAGATATAGTTCAAAAAATACGCGGAAATGTACGCTTGTCCTTCACTGGCTGGAAAGTACGCTTGAACCTGGCCTCTCGCGCTCGACACACGAGGACGCTAGCCATGGATCATACCGAATACGCAACGCTACCCTGAAATGGGTACGCTTGAAGACCACTGATCTGGACCCGCTGTGCAGCTGGTTGCCTGCAGCCAACAAAACCCAAACAGGCCCACAAAATGGACAGAACAATGACCTCACCTCTGGCGTTGCCAGCCGTCTGGCGCTTGACAATGCTCGCTCATAAGCAAGAACGCTCCGACAACCCACATTGCCAATGACCATCCAGAGCGAGCTATCCGAACGCGGAGGAGTTCCTCAATGAGGGCGCGCTGTGGCGACAGCATGAACGTGAACAACCCCGAAAAAGACAGATGATGCGGCATTCAACATGCTGAGCCCCAAAAGCAAGCAGGATACGACAGAACAAGTAACAAGAATAGGTCCCAATGCGCGTTGTTCCCTGCAATAAAAGAGGTAAGATACAAAGCTATACGAGGAAAGCAACCCAACTGTGGAGACAGAACACCAGAGGTCGCAACCTCCCACACAAGCCGATGCCAACTGGGCGATGGTCCGCCAGCGTCCACGCCCGCTGCTGGCCACGCCCTCCACATCTGTCCACACGCCCAGCATGCCGCCCCACATCCCACCCCTCTACCGCCTGTTTCACACGCCAGCGGCAGCGAGCACATATGCAGAAGCGCTTGACCGCATAAAGAGCACCATTGTTACCCGTGGCAAAGCAGCATTCGACCGTCAGCCCGCGCCGCTTCACCTGCGGAGGTGCTCCAACCGCGCATTCAAAGATGGATCCACCTCGTCGGTCATTTGCGACGACGCCCCCACCTTGTTGGAGGGCACCGCACCCAGGCGGGAGGACGTCTCTAAGCCCAACTCGTCCATCACCGAGTCGACCAACTCCTCCGTCTGATCGACCTCGTCGGTCGACCCGAGCGTGTCGTCGAGCGTGTCCTGCATCATCTCTTGCGACATGCCCATCTTGGCGGCCTCCCGCTGGTACTCCATGAGCGTCGCGCGCATCGTCGGCATGTTCATCGTCTTGCTGACGGTGACCATGATCTTGACTGCGTCGCCCATCGCGTTGGCCATCGTCCCCGCCGTTTGCATCTCCGTCATTTGGGCCGACAGGGACTGCATTTCAGTCTGCATCTTGTACAGGCGCGTTACGTTGTTGCGCGTCCGTACCAGGTCCTTGGCGAGCATGCGGGCGGCCTCCATTTGGCCGGCACGCGCGGCGGCCTTGATCTTGTTCTTGGTTGTCACCTCGGTCCGCTCCAACTTCATCCGCTCCCGCTCCATCTCCCGCACCGCGCGCTGCAGCTGGCGCTTATTGGCCCGAATTTGCTCCGCAGCCGTCGGTGGCGGGGGAGGGGGGGGTGGTGGCGGCTCCACATGACGCTTCTTGAACAGCCCCATGATGGGTGAGGAAGGAAGTGTGAAAGGAGAGTACGGGTATCACAGAGAGGGAGCACCAACCTCACTAGGAGGAAGTCGGTACCACAGGTGCTTCGGCCACAAGCGAGACAAGCACCACAGCCGTGAACGACCCAAGGGACAACCAAAACCTCACTGGCGTACGCACAACGACGCTTTGAGGAGCGACGCACCCAGAGTACGCTCCGTTCCACTCCAGTAGCAGAGCAGCAGTCTCCCCGCAACGACCACCGTGGCCCGGTCGGCTAAAAGGGCAGCCACGCTCGCAGGCAGGCACACCGACGAAACAGACACACGACGGACACCTCGCTGTCGCCGCTACACGAGACGCGGGTGCAGCCCCGCGCGCGCGCGTGTCGCGGACCCAACCGAGTGCCCGTGTCCGCGGCCACACACGCGGCCCTCACTTCCGCGACCGGCTCCCACAAGGCGCCCTTTCTTCGCAAACGCGGAGGACACAGCAACACATGTCGTGAGGGGGGGCCGCTGGCGTTGCGTGGATGGGGGCCAAGCGTTTGACACGGGTTTCTCAAATGAGTGACGATGTTCGTGTGCATTGCTGTGTCGAACAGCATTGCAAGTCACCAGGAACAAGACAAATGTAGTTGAACATCATCTATTGCAGTCTGCCCAATTTTGGCCGATCCCAAGAGCAACGCAAGCGAGTATATTTCTTTTCGTACATAAGTTCTTCTTCTCATATAAGTATCGTCGCACAAGGCAATTTTACTCTCGGATAGGGTTGCCCAGAACGACCAGGGCGTCGTTAAGGGCGTCATTAAGGGCGTCACCAGGGCGTCATTTGGGCGTCGTGCGCCCCTAACGCCCCAACTCAAAAGGGCGTCAGCAAGGCGTCGCGAAGAGAAAGACTTCAGGGGGGTCTACAAGATTCAGCAGGTGGCGGCTGAGCACCTTGGTTGGGGACAGGCACCCAGTCTTGAAACAGAAATTGACATACGAGTGCACAGTATGGGTGCCACTTGAATCACATAGGGAATACTGAGGGTGCTACTTGGGGCGTCGTACGGGCGTTTTGGCTGCCTAATGCGGCGTCATTAAGGCGTCTTATCCGTCGCGCGCCCCTGGCGCCCCCCAAATAGGGGCGTCGCGTGCAACCCTACTCTCGGACGAATTGCCGTCGAATTTGAGTGGCAGGGTGGGGCACAATCAGTAGTGACGACGACGGCGTCACCGTTCGCCGACCACGTCCGCGTCGCACCGCTTCTTGCTGACCTGGTCGTGGCTCCGATCGTGGTTACTGGCGCGGCTCATTTACTTCTTTTTATGACTATGGCGCCTGGTCTGGCGGGGCATAGGAAAAGCCGCAATCTCTTGGCACATAGGGGTCACCGGCCTCCACGGGCTGGATCAGACGCCGTTCCAGGGGCTACGGGCCTGTTGGCATGCTTGCCTGTCGTGCCAATCGAACGTGCCAATGTGACGGCCAATCACATGCCCGGCATGGGGCCTCACAGAGGCCTTCAGGGGCGCTTCTCCTGACCCCCCCCCCCCACCCCCCCGGGCTGCCCACCATTGCCGCCGGCCCGGCCGCCGGTGCTCGGCCCGCGCCGGCGCTGGCGCCGCTGGTGCCAGCCGATGGCCTCCGCCGCCAGCTCCCGTCGCCCATGAGGGCAAGCCAGACGCCAGTGGAGGTTGTGCTGCAGCCCGGTCTGTGGGCTGTCACAGCCCTTGGACGCCGCGATGGACTCTGTAGGGCGGACTCCGGGTAGCTATGGCAGTCTTCGGGTGCTTCTGAAGCGGACAGGGGGGTTCTTAGGCATGTTAGGGGGGTTTTGTGCCTGTTGTGCTCCTCCAAGGTCCTCCTGGGGCATATATAGGGGCGACGTGCGGCGCCGCTGGGCACCTCGAGGAGCTGTCTCGAAGAAAACTCGCGCTTCAGGAGCTTGCCCCGTCACTCGTTCTTCTCGTCACCGATGTGCTCACATACTGCGCACAATCACAACTCCAGATGTGTTCATGGCGCTGGTCCACATCTCCAATTCTTGTCGTCGGGTCAACATTACAGTCCTTTTTTCTCCGGACCTCGAGCGTGGACACGACACACGGTGCGTCGAACCCATGCAGTCTGTCTCACCGTTGCACGACATCCGACAGGCGTGACAGCTATTGGCCTGACAATAGTGAGCCTTACAGGTCAGCGAGTTTTGGTGCCATCTGGGCCGTTGGCACCACACCTGGCCGTGGCAATGCGCCCGACAGACGACTCGTGCGCGTGCACATGGCCAGAACGGAGGGTCGCCAAGACAGCTTCGGTGGCGCCGCCGCACCTGGACGCGGGTGGCGCCGCCGTACCTGGACGTGGGTGGCGCCGCTGTACCTGGACGCGAGATGCCCACAATCTAAGATATGTGAATGCTCCAGTCTTTCTTGCATGCTACATCCAACTGTTCTGCGTGCCAGCCGCGCCCTGATCACTTATCCATAGATTCAGGCCCTCGGACTGGGCCCTGACCTGACCCATTCCTGCCCCCTGAGAAGAACATCGAGCGTCAGAGCACACGGCAGGATACGTGTAGGCACCACAGGGCGCTTATTGTACCAAAAAGCACGATTACAGCCGCTTTGGCACCTGGCACGACCCCAAGGCCATAAGGTCACTCAGGCGGGGGCACGCAGGCAGATACGGGAGGTTGTTGCAGTCCACGCAGCGCGGGGACCTTGGGCCGTCTTGGCTGATGTGTGATCACCAGAGGGCGGGAAGCCACTTAGGCGTTGAGTGACCCCATCCACCTGGAACACGCCTAGATGCCCTCTTTCCAATTCACACCAGTGCAAATTACCGTCGCGTTCCATGCTCGGGCCAGCCAGAACGGGTATGGACCCACCTCTGGGTGATGGGCCCGCTGCTGGTCGCTCGGCCCTCCTCTAGGCGCTCGGCCCGCCTCTGGGCGCTCGGCCTGACTCTGGGAGCTGAGCCACCCGCTGGGCGCAAGGTCGCCCACCGGCTTGGCGCTGTGTCATTCGCTGTGCGCTGCGCCACCCACGTGGCGCTGTGACAATGGCTGGGCCCTGTGCACATGCTCTCCACTCCGGGCGCTGTGCCCTCTCTGTGCGCTTCGTCCTGCGCATTGCGCTCCGCCTCCCGCTAGACCTGCAGTCTCCCGCTGGGCTCTCCGTTATGCGCGTCGCGCTCCGTCTTCCGCTGGGCCTTCCGTCTCCCGCTGGGCCTGCACTTTCCCGCTGGGCCTGCGGTCTCCCAATCGGCGCTCCGTCCCCCGCTTGGCGTGCCATCTGCCTCCCAGCGTGCCGTCTCCCGCTCGGCCAGCCGTCTCCCGCTGGGCGTGCCGTGTCCCGCTTGGCGTTCCGTACGCCGCTGGGCGGGCCGTCTCCAGCTGGACGTGCCGTCTCCCGCTGGGCGTGCCGTCTCCCGAGGAATGTTTCAATCCCTTCCTGAGACGTACGAACCGTCGCGGCAGACGTGCGCGCACGGTTGAAGGTGCTCTTGGGCGAGACAGTTCTCGCGGGCTCGTCTGCCCGTCGGCTTGTGGACGTTCTGTCGGCCATCTCTGAGTACGCCTCTCAGAACTCGAGGATCAGCGTGCACTTACACTTTACCGCCCACGACAAAGAGGGAAACACATTTTGGCTGCCCGTGCACGAGGACCAGCAGAAGTTGGACAGCGCCGCGGGCAACGTGATGGCTATGGTGTACCGCTTCTCCGAGAGCGGCGAAGCCACTAACCACGATTTGGACGTGATCAACCCGCTGCCGAACGGCAGAGCATCCTCTGGCACAACGTCGCGGGACAAAGGGGGGCTAGCTGGTCAGAGTACCGCAGCGGCTGACGAAGCTTACACAAGAGGTGCTCTTTGTACGGCCAACTATCGGTCCCACATTTTGTCCGCCCCAGTTGGGACTTCCGGGCCGCATTTGATTGTGGCTCCGGGGGCGCCGGCGGATGAGGACGCACCCGACAGCTCTTTGGGTGTTCGGGCTTCTACTCAACGTGGTGTAGGAGTGGGCCAAGATGGTGGTCCCGGCGCAGCCGGACGGAGTAGTGAGCGAGACGTAAGCGTCGCACAAGTTCTGGCTGCTGCTGCAGCGGGAGATGGCGGGCAGTGCAGCAGTGCGGGTGACGGCAGTTCCGACATTGACGGTGCTGGAACCGACGGCTGTGACGGTAACGACGATTATGACGCTTTCCTCATGGAGAGTCGCTACCTGCACAGCCAGCACCTGTCAATGATGTTGAAGCCGCCTCTAACCACGCGACGGAGATCCCCGGTTGTCCCGTCGGACGCTACCGTCGCGCAGGTGTTGGAGCTGATTGACAGCAGCCGTCCGAAGCAGCATATTTGGGCCGTCATCCCCGTAATGTCCTTGGAAATGAGGAGCGCGGCTGCGCGCACTCTGCAGTCAGTGCAGCGCGCGCTGCATTGGTGGCCCCGGAAGTCGACGAACGACGCCTGGGAGATGCCCGTCATGATGCGCAACTGCGTGCTGGCGAATCTCATCCCTGCGTACGGGGTGACCGAAGGCCAAGTCACGGTCACCCTCCCCCGGTGGCTGACTAAGCGGGACGATTCGCCAACCGAACGCGTGGCCAACGTGCTTCTTCTGGCGGAGATGGAGCCCACCGCGATGGAGGCGCTCCAGAAGTACATTCGGTCATTTAAGCCGCAGCCGCTGCACGAGGTCGCACGAGCCACTCCCCGGGTGGCAAGCCTCGCGTCCGTGGCGAACCTTAGAGCGGTCACCAAGGTACGCCTAAAACGGGGGAGCAGGAAAGGAGGCTGGCAGATCCAAGGCGGCCGACAGAGGCCTTTGATGCAACCGCACTTCGTCCCAGAAACTCGGTGGCAACCGGTTCCAACTCGCCGACGCACCACCTCTCCCGCATGCCGCGACCTCCAGTGCCGGACGTCTCTGATGCTCCGCCGGCTGGCTCGACCGTCACTTTACAGCGCGGTGCCGTTTTCGAATCAACGGAGGGTACTGAAGGCAGTATCACGGCGGAGTTCGACTCTCAGAGCGTCAAGAAAGCTCTCTTGGCCTCTCAACGCGTGATCGATTCATGCGCGCCGACACGCAGCACCTATCGGAGCGCTCGGTCGAGCGCGGCCAGTATACCAGCAACTTCTGCGTCTGGCGCAGCCCGCCGCGTGCAAGCCCGTCCCTTCACACGGCGCGCGGCTCATACTGATTCACCTAAAACAACCCTGCTGAGCTCAACCACCGCCGCTCAACACGCAGCATCTTCTTTTGCTACTCAGGCGACGCCACCCGCTGCTTCCTAGAATGCAAGGGTGACGTGTCCGCCTTCTACTGTCGCGCGGGCCGCTCCTGAGGGTGCTTTTGCTCAAACGGCGGCCTCTGCACCTGCTACGGCTACTCCAGATACGGCCGCACGTGCTGCCCCTCGTCCTTCACCCGGAACACTTGGTGGTGCGCCGCCAGTGCGCGCTCTTTGTGCGCCTCCTCGATTTGCGTCTCCTGGATGTCTTCGGCCATCGCCTACCCCAACCGCTGGTATCCAATCCTCTTCGCCAGCCCCTCCGGCGTCTCGGAGCACATGTCCTTCACGTACAGATGTTCCGCCAGTTAAACGTCCCAGCCATCCACTGCGGACACCACGGCCGCCTGAATCTCCTCGCGACGAACCCGCTGCCGCTCGCTAGTTCACGCGCTCTTCATTCTCACCTCGAGCAGTTTCTTGGGCCGACGAGGGTGGGACGCCGCTGTCCGTTAGGAGGCGTACTGATTCAGTCCCATTTCGCGAAGAACGGCAAGGTGGCATCGCAAAGAAGCTCTTGAACGGGGACCGCGTCACCGTTGAACGTCCCCTGGCAGCCCCAGCGGGTCGAAAAGTGGCAGGTGCTTCGTCGGGCCACCGTTCGCGGCTTGCAGTGGGACGGCAGACATTTGGGTCGGAAAGGGCTTTGGCGCATATGCAAGCTGCTGTGGCGGGTATCGATTTGATGAATGCTTCCGCATAGACGTCATAGGCGGTTGCATCGCGCTCACTTCAGCAGCCGGCGTCCCTCGCCACATCTGCGGCCATTTCCCTGGTATCTACCGCGGAAGCGCCGGCTGGGACGCATCCACTGACCTACAATGGCGCTGGCGGCATGCGTTTGAGGTCGGCGACAGCACCGTCTGCTGCGGATGGGGATCCTAGCTGGGGTAGGTGCCGCAGCGGCCGCGCCGTCACCCATCTCGGCGGCGCTGCGGGAACCGACAACCTCACTGGCGTTGGCTGGCCCGAGCACATCATCATCCCTCCCTCTTCTACTGATGACGTGACGCGGGAGCGCTGCCGATGGCGGGAACTATTCACAGGCTGCCAACCCCGCAAGAAGCCCAATGGCCACGCCCACGGCCTTTTCCGACGAGCCATCCACGCCCACCGTCACGAGCTCTGTCGGAAAGCGCGTTGCCAAGACAGCGGCAATGGCCGCGGCCACTGACGATGAACAACCTAGGACGGTGCCCAAGAAGCGACGGGCTGGGCTGCGCTCCACCACGGCGCGTCCGCCCGTCATGCCGAAGCCGAAGCATGCGGGACATGCGCAGCCACCCTCGACACGCCTGTCTGTGGAGACGGCACCGGAAAACTCCTCATGCCAGTTGTACGTAGATTGTCGTGGGTTCGTGGCGGAGGGAAATATATTGAAGTCACGGCGAGATCTGCATGGGAGAAAGGTGTGTAACGTTTTTCTCTCTTCTGTCCGGAAAAAAAATCAACAACCCCTGGGGCTTAGCTTAGGCTTATGATGGGTTTCGAAAGGTATTGCTAACCTCCAAAAAATGGCGTTTGCAGAGAGAAGGGAGGCAGAGCCGACGACAGGGCGTAGAAATGAAGTGGGATTGGCTGTTCGACAAGCCACGTTCGAACTATTGGCTGAGAGTTGCCGCCAGTAATCTTGCAAGCCAATCACCGTGTCTTGCAGGAGTCAAGCAGACCCATTGCAACCCACAATGAGATTTCCTGAGCTTTTTGGCCGCTTGCTTGGACCTGAAGAGGGTATGGAGAAGGTTCTGGGCCAGACCTGTGATTTCTCATGAGATCAACAAGTTCATTCAGACTCCTGGAGATCCTGATGTGTGTTTCCAGTGCGCAGAGCTGCATGGGGAGACTTTGTAAGGAACTCAGATGATTCCTAGCCTTCCCATTGGTCCGCGTAAGCTGTTGAATGATTGCAACCACTCTGCAACCGCCAAAAATTTGGAGGTCAGCAATATTTCGACTCAAACCCGCGGGAGCAAGAGACCCAAGGCACGGTCGGTTTTTCTTCTCGACACGAGGGGGAGGCTGATACCACCCCTTAACAGCCCCTACGGCGGCCCCCTAGCCGGTCCACGGCGGGCCAACACACGCCAGCACCCCGGACCCCAGTGGGAAAACGAGGCGTCTTCGCTGGGTGGCCGCTATTAGGTCCCAACCCGCGAACTTTTGTGGAAGCAGGCAACCCCCGGGAGCCCGCGGCTCGGCCTCCAATCGGAGCCGGCCAATGCAGGCCACCCGTATTGCGAAAATCAAGTCTCTCCAAACAATGCGAAACACAATCAACGAGAATCCAAGTCCGACAACCGCCACCAGCAGCGGCCAAGATATCCACGCGCGCGTGAGCCAATCAGACGGCGCCATCACAGCCACGATCTGTCCGCGGGGCGAGGCCGACGTAGGGGCCACGAACGCCGTCCAGCCACCAGCACGGCCGATCCGCCGGCCACGTACACCACCGCCCGGGCCGGCCCGCCACCGGAGGGCCCCAACCGCCACACGGCCTCCACATCAAGGCCGAGCGTCCCCGCCGGCCCATGCGCACAGTGTCAGCGCGGCTGGGAGGAGGGGCCGTAGGACCGAGTGGGTAGGCGCCACCAGGTGGTGCAGGGCACGGCCTGCAGGTCCTCGTTATGCGGGGACAGAGCGGGTCGCCGCATCGTTGGTTCACTGGGGAGGACGCGACAACGAGCACATCAGCGGGATCCCGGCGGGTGTTTTCAGCCTCGGTGCCCATCGTTGTTTTTCCCTCGCCGGCATCTGCTGCTTGTTGGACATCGTCGGATGTCCCATCCCCCCCCCCCCGTCTTCTGTCCGGCGTCTATGTCGTGGTGCGGTTCTGCCGGCCGCAAGGCGTCGGGGTGTTGCGGTCCTCTTGGACCACCACAATGGCGGCCGATCTCGGCGGGAGCCAGCGGTACACGACCATTGTCGGGGAGATCCCGGATGTGTCCGACGTTGCGGGATGGGCGGCGGCGTGGACACGTGAGGAGGAGCACGAGTGGACCCAGCGAACGCGGGCCCACACCCTCTTCCGGGACCTTGACGGGGGGACCCCCGGGAACGCCTTTCTCAAGCAGATGCGCCTCTTGCCGGACGCGTTGGTCCCCATGGCGGAAGATCGGTCGACAGGCATCATGGTGGTCCGTCGTCCGTCCGAGGTTGGGTACGTGCGGACCTACGGCCAACGTCGGACGCACATGGTCGGCTCGTCCTACACGGCGGCGTCTTGGGATTTAGTCGTGATGTCCCCAGCCTTCCTTGAGATCCCGTTGGACTACCCGACCCACACGTCCATCACGGCGAGCCGTAACCACCGGACCGGGTCGTGTCCCTTCCTTGTCGGGTGGCACCAGGCGGAGTTCACGAGCTGCCCGCAACCCCGGCGCGCGCAGTACTACGCGCGTGTCCCGCCATGGTGGTCGTCGGTGGAGGTCCCGTATGGGGTGATGGTTGAGCTCCCGCCGGTCCGAGAGTACACTTCGGGGGCCTTGTTGGACCGCGACGACCTCGCCGTCTAGGTACTCCGCAGTGAGTGGGTGGAATTGGCGGGTGCCTACCTGGTAGACAGCTTCCGGATGCGGGGCATCATGTGCTTGCACACGAAGTCCCTCCGCTCGTGGATCCTCTGTGTTAGCTTGTGAGCCATTTGGAACGGTCCGACAGGGCCGCACGAGCCGGCTTCCGAAGAGCTGGGTGCCCTGTTGGCTTTGTTGGACAAGCTACCCGTTGGACCAACCTTAAAACACCGTCTCGGCCGCGTGTCCTCCGAGCGTCGGTACCGCTCCTCCTGGATTTCCGTTGTCATGACGACCGACAGGTCCATGATGGAGGCCAAGGTGGATAAGGACCTTCTTCCGCTTCATTTTCCCTACTCGGCGGACGTACTCGAGGGTCGGGCCCTCGTCTCGGAGGAGACCGAATGGGGCCAGGCGGTTCCGTCGTTATACCGGGCGGACATGGGGCCAAGTGGGGCTGACCAAGCGGGGTGGAGCATCCCGTCTGTCTCGCACATGATGGCCAACGAGGGCCTCCCCCCGTCCGCCACGGGACCGCGCATCATCACGGTGAGCTTGCCCACCCATCGGGACATCCAGGAGCACATGTTGGACTCGTTTTGGCATGCACCCCCGTCGGCCTTTGGTGACGTGTTGGTTCCCTTCTTGGGCTTGGACCAGCGGGCGGTCGAACGGCTGCATATGAGTACCTTGTTGGCTGCGCCCTTGCACACGCCGGTCCGCCAGGGGGTAGCGGTCCGGACGCGCACAGAGGAACAGGTTGGGATGAGTACCGACGGGGCCGCCGATCATCTTGAACGCTTTGGCAGGGATGCCCTTCGCGAGGTGGTCCTTCGGGAGGTCGACACGGTGGAAGACGGGCCCTCCCACGGAGGACATGCGGGGGTTGCGCCCGTTCGTGGGCAGGTGCGCGCGAGGGAGAACTCGGCGGAGGGGGACCAGGCAGGGCCAGCACAGCGGTACCGGTCCGGGCCTTCGTCTTGGTGGAAGACCGTCAGTAGTGGGGTCTATACTGTCCGCCGTGGAGAGCGAGGGAACGTCTTGCATTTGTGCTCTTGCGCAAAGTCATACAGATGTCTTACTTGCAAGCACTACGGATCTAACGTTGTTTTAGCACGTTTTTTCTTGGGCCCATTTTTCGGCGCATAATAAAGAGTTAAGGGCTATAAAGAAAAGAATAAAGAAGTAAAATAAAGAATAGAAGAAAAAGATATTATCAAGTTATTGTTATCTGAAAATACTGGATTGATTTTCCAATCTAATGATGGTGATATCACCAATCAGTTAAAGGCTAAGAATATCGATGGTATTAAGATCGGTCAACCTAAGTCTTCTGACACTCTATCAGTGAGACATAACAGTAATGATTATACATTCAATATCCCAGAATATAGAGATACTTGGTATAAAACATCTTATATCTTAGACCAACAACAATCTGGTATAGAAAAAGCTACAGAAAGATATCAGAACTATCACAATCAAGCGCTAAAGTATACGTTCCCCACCCAACATACAGGACTGCTTCCAGTAATAGATCCTGGCAAGCCAAGACCTAAAGCCGCCATCATCAGAGAGAAAGGAAGTAACTCTGAGAGAGAGATGGCACATGCGATGTATATAGCTGGGTTCGACGTGAGAGATGTCCATATGACTGATTTGATATCAGGTCGGGAGACCTTGGAAGACATACAGTTCATCGGTGCAGTCGGAGGGTTTTCTAATTCTGATGTTCTCGGATCAGCTAAGGGATGGGCTGGTGCATTTAAGTATAATGACAAAGCGAAATTAGCGCTGGAGAATTTCTTTAAGCGTGATGATGTACTCTCCGTGGGTATATGTAATGGCTGCCAGTTATTTATAGAATTGGACCTTATTAATCCTGAGCACGATCTTCCTTCCAGCATGACTTATAATGATTCTCATAAGCATGAGAGTGCATTCACTTCAGTGGTTATCCAAGAGAATAATTCAGTGATGTTATCATCATTAGCTGGCAGTCGATTAGGTGTATGGATCAGTCACGGAGAAGGGAAATTTGTATTACCGAAAGCAGAATCTGATTATAACATCATAGGTAAATATGGATACGACACCTACCCTTCTAATCCTAATGGAAGCGAATATAACTCTGCTATGCTCGCCAGTGCCGATGGTAGACATTTAGTGACAATGCCACATATCGAGAGATCTATATTTCAGTGGAATTGGGCTTACTACTCTGATGAGCATAAGAAGGATATTATTAGTCCTTGGATAGAAGCGTTCGTGAATGCAAGAAAGTGGATCGAGGAAAGGAAATTAACGGAATAGTAGTACATAAGTAAAGCGTGCATTATCTCTATACTTTCTTTTTAATGTAGACGGAAGGGAGATAACTATTATAGAATTCTCATTAATGAAACAATGTATATCACAATTCATTAATGGATCTATCTCTGCGTTCAAGATGAAAAAAGGGTACTTATCATCTTAATAAAATCACTTCAACAACTGATAAGCCACAAACGCAAATACATAGGCCAGAACCAACATCAATACAAACTGAAAACCAGCAAATTTCCAACTGTCTGTTTCCTTCTTGACAATAGCAACTGTACTCATGCATTGCAATGCAAAGACATAGAATAACAACAGGGAAATCGAAGTGGCAATACTGAATCGCTTAGCCCCTGTCGCAAAGACCTTCTCATTTCGTAATCGCTCAGTAATAGTACTCTCCTCTTCGGATCCGATGCTATAGATCGTAGATAAGGTCCCAACGAAAACTTCTCTCGCAGCAAACGAACTTAATAGAGCAATGCCTATCTTCCAATCATAGCCTAACGGCGCAATGGCAGGCTCGATAAGCTTACCCATATGACCAAGATAAGAGTATTCCAGATCAAAGGACTCTTTGCTGATCTCTACATTGCTTGCAGATGTCTGCTGTGCAATCTGGTACTGCTCATTGATATAACTTTCGTCGTTAGGAGAGTTAGTGGATAAGAACCAGATGATGATCGAGATCGCTAAGATCACCTTACCCGCTTCTACGATGAATGACTTAGTCTTCATATAGACTGTCAAGAGAATATTTCTCCAATTGGGTGATCGATAGACTGGTAATTCTAATGACCAAAAAGGATTAGACTCCACCTGACTGCGTCGACTGTAATACCATGCCACAGCGAGAGTGGCCACGAGGCCGAGAAGATATAATGCCAGTAATGCTAAGCCCTGGTATCCAAAGAAAGAACCCTTATTCTGAGGAATAATCACCGCTATTAATATCGTATACACAGGCAATCGAGCACTACATGTCATCAATGGTGATGCCATGATAATCGCCATCCTTTCCTTAGGGTCATCGATGACTCTTGTGCCCATAATAGCAGGTATAGCACATGCCCAGCTCGACATCAGTGGAATGATACTCTTACCACTTAATCCAAACTTCCTGAGAAATGCATCAGAGATAAATGATATCCGAGATAAGTATCCAGTATGCTCTAATAGACCCAATAAGAAAAACAATATGGCAATCTGAGGTATGAATATCACAACACCGCCGATGCCCTGTATAATAGCATCAGAGATAAGATCTTGTAACCAACTATTAGGCATCGATTCCTTGACAATAGTAGACAGGTGTGCCATACCGTTATCTATCCAATCCATCGGAAAGGCAGATAAGGTGAAAACTGCCTGAAAGACAACATACAACACAAATAGGAATATCGCTAATCCATAAAATGGATGCAACAATATCTTATCCCAAGTCTTAGACTTCATCAGATAGTCATGTACTTCGTCTCTCTCTATTGTAGATTTAACAATAGAAGAAATAATCTTTTGTCTTTTCAGAAAACTCTCTTGGACCAACTCTGTATCTTCCTCTTTCGGGAAAGCGATTACCCTACGATATTGATTCTCGACGACATCATTTTCTATCGTATCATAAGCACTTCTGCATACCGCATTAGGAACATTAAAAGTGTAATTACTAATCAGATCGCTTAATTCTTCTAAGCCATCTCCCGTCCGAGAGTTCATCAGCACGACCTTACAACCTAATATATCAG
>ENA-ORXR01002578-ORXR01002578.1-marine-metagenome-genome-assembly--contig:-NODE-2578-length-17066-cov-2.776856_pt1 | contig 17066 bp, 14 predicted proteins | sample MGYA00237866_ERZ511479 | MGnify/ENA metagenome assembly ERZ511479 | reverse complement strand
TGCCGCTGATGAAGCCTGCGATTGCGGCGCTGTCGGTGCTGATCTTTACCTTCATCTGGAATGATTATTTCTGGGCGACGGTGCTGACGCAGGGCGCTGATGTGCAGCCTGTGACGGCGGGGCTGTACTCGCTCAACGGGCAGTGGGTGGCGCAATGGCACCTTGTCTCGGCCGGATCTATCGTGGCGGCGATGCCCCCTGTGTTGATGTTCTTTGCCATGCAAAAACACTTTATCGCGGGTCTGACGCTGGGTGCTGTAAAATGATCCAGACCTGGCGGCTGGACGATACGCGCCAGACACTTGTGCTGGGGGCGCGGGGCGCGCGGCTGGCCGAGGTCGTCTATTGGGGCCCGACACTGCCCGCAGGCGAGGACATGGAAACGCTGGTGCGCGCGGGCGACATCGACGTGACCGGCGGCATGCTGGATCTCAACCCCGAATTGTCGATCTCGCCCGAAGGATCGCGCAGCTTTCCCGGCCAGCCGGGCATGGTCATCCGCCACGAAAACGGCACGCCGCTGTTGCCCGATTTCCGCTTTGACCGTGCCGAAGAAGGGGAGGGGGCGCTGGCGCTGCACTATGCCGATGCGAAAAACGGGCTGCGCTATACCGCGCATTTCGCGCTTGATCCGCAGACGCACATCATCACCTCCAGCGCCGTGATCGAGGCAGACGCAGCACTGCATCTGCACTGGCTGGCCGCACCCGTGATGCCCGCCCCCCAGCTCAGCGACGAGATGATTGATTTCTCGGGCCGCTGGTGCGGGGAGTTCCAGATGAGCCGCACGGCATGGTCCGCCGGCATCCGCTACCGCGAGAACCGGACCGGCCGCACAGGGCACGAACATTTCCCCGCTCTGCTGGTGCCCTGTCGCGGGGCCACCAATACCCAAGGGCAGGTGTATGGTTTCCACTACGGCTGGTCCGGCGGGCACCGCATGATCGCAGAGGAGCTGCCCGACGGTCGCCGTCAGGTGCAGTTCGGACATGCCAGCCGGATGGAGCCTGTGGCCCGCACCCGCTTTGCCACCGCGCCGCTTTATTCGGTTTTTTCCAGTGACGGGATCAACGGCTGTGCTGTTTCATTCCAGCGGCATCTGCGCGACCGGATCGTTGACTGGCCCGATGCCGCGCGCCCGCGCCCTGTGCATTACAACTCGTGGGAAGCGGTTTATTTCAACCATGACCTCAGCGTGCTGCAAGACCTTGCGACCCGTGCCGCCGATCTGGGCGCAGAGCGTTTCGTGCTGGACGACGGATGGTTCGGGGCGCGCGACAATGACGAATCCTCGCTTGCGGACTGGGTCGTGGACCCGCGCAAATATCCGCAGGGGTTGGGGCCGTTGATCGCACATGTGCACAGTCTGGGCATGGCGTTCGGCATCTGGTTCGAGCCGGAGATGGTCAATCCGGATTCGCAGGTCCACCGTGCCCATCCCGACTGGGCACTGGGCGGGGAGGATCAGATTCTGGGCCGCCAGCAAAAGGCGCTGGATATGGCCAACGCCGAGGTGCGCGACTACTTGTTCGGGCGGATCAGCACCATTCTGTCCGATCACGCCATTGATTATATCAAATGGGACCACAACCGGGTTTTGCCGCAGCCTGATGCGGCGCAAACGATGGGGTCCTATGCGCTCATCGACGCGCTGCGCAGTGCCCACCCGCAGGTCGAGATCGAAAGCTGTGCCTCGGGGGGCGGGCGGATTGATTTCGGTATCCTGAAACGGACGCACCGCGTTTGGCTGTCCGACAGCAACGATGCGCGCGAGCGGTTGCGCATGCAACACAATGCCGCGATCTTTTTGCCGATGGTTGTCACCGGCAGCCATGTGGGGCCGCGCCAGTGCCACACATCGGGGCGTGTGTTCGACATCCGTTTTCGCGCGTGGGTCGCCGCACAGCGCCACATGGGGTTCGAGATGGACCCCCGCGAGCTGACCGAGGAAGAGGCCCGTGTGCTGGCCGAGGTCACGGCGTGGTGGAAACACAACCGCGCATGGCTGTCCACAGCGGACATCCTGCGTCTGGACAGTCCGGATCCGGCGGTCATTGCCGAACAACAGCTGGCAAGTGACGACAGCCGGTTCGTCGTGTTTGCGGGCAAGGCCGATACCTCGGCGCAGATCGCGCCGCGTCCGCTGCGCCTGACACGGCTGGACCCGGATGCGATGTACCGCATCGACCTGATCAACCGGATCACCGCGCCTGTGCTGTCGCGCGGGATGCCGTTGCTCAAGGAACAGACAATGACCGTGAGCGGGAGTTACCTGCTCAACAACGGGATCACGCTGCCGTGGTCCTTTCCCGATACGATGTGGGTGATCGAAGGATTGAGACTATGACACGCAAACGCCGCAGCGCCCATTGGTACGGAAAGAACGACAAGGACGGATTCATCCACCGCTCGTGGATGAAAAACCAGGGCTTCCCCGATCACGCCTTCGACGGGCGCCCGATCATTGGCATCTGTAATACCTGGAGCGAGCTGACGCCGTGCAACTCGGGGCTGCGCGATCTGGCCGAAGGGGTAAAGCGTGGCGTCTGGGAGGCGGGCGGCTTTCCCGTGGAATTCCCGGTGATGAGCCTTGGCGAGACGCAGATGAAACCCACCGCCATGTTGTTCCGCAACCTGTTGGCGATGGACGTGGAGGAAAGCATCCGCGCTTACGGCATTGACGGCGTCGTGCTGTTGGGCGGTTGTGACAAAACAACACCGGGGCAGTTGATGGGCGCGGCCAGTGTCGATCTGCCCGCCATCGTCGTCTCCTCGGGGCCGATGCTGAACGGGAAATGGCAGGGGGGCGACATCGGCTCGGGCACGGATGTGTGGAAATTTTCAGAGGCTGTGCGCGCGGGCGAAATGACGTTGCATGATTTCATGGCAGCCGAGTCGGGCATGAGCCGCTCGAAAGGGGTGTGCATGACGATGGGCACGGCCTCCACGATGGCGTCACTGGTCGAGGCGATGGGCATGAGCCTGCCCACCAACGCCGCCCTGCCGGCCGTCGACAGCCGCCGCATGGCACTGGCCCATCTGACCGGCAAGCGGATCGTGGAGATGGTGGACGAGGATCTCAAACCCTCCGACATCATGACGCGGGAGAGCTTTGAGAACGCGATCATGGCCAATGCGGCGGTTGGTGGCTCGACCAATGCTGTGGTGCATCTGTTGGCGATCGCGGGGCGTCTTGGCGTTGATCTGGCGCTGGAGGATTTCGAGCTGGGTTCGGAGATTCCGTTGCTGGTCAACTGCATGCCGTCGGGCAAATACCTGATGGAGGATTTCTGCTATGCCGGTGGGATGCCGGTGATTTTGAGCGAGTTGGGCACGCGCCTGCGCGCCGCGCGCACGGTACTGGGCGGGCCGATCAGCGCCTACGCGGAGGGCGCGGAATGCTTCAACCGCGATGTCATTTATGCAATGGACGCGCCCCTGAAACCCGCCGCCGGTCTGCGCGTGCTCAAGGGTAATCTGGCCCCGCGCGGCGCGATCGTCAAACCCTCGGCTGCCACGCCAGAGCTGTTGGAGCATGAGGCCGAGGCTTTTGTTTTCGACACCATCGAAGAGCTGAAGGCGAATATCGACCGTGATGATCTGCCGGTGACAAAGGACAGTATTCTGGTGCTGAAAGGCTGCGGGCCAAAGGGCTATCCGGGTATGCCGGAGGTGGGCAATATGCCGATCCCCGCGCGACTGGTGCGCGAAGGCGTGCGCGACATGGTTCGTGTCTCGGACGCGCGGATGTCGGGCACGGCTTACGGCACGGTGATCCTGCACGTCACGCCCGAGGCACAGGACGGCGGCACACTTGCGCTGGTGAAAACCGGCGACCGCATCCGCATCTCGGCCAGTGCGGGCGTGCTGGAACTACTGGTCGACCCGGCTGAGCTGGAGGCGCGCCACGCGGCATGGACCCCTGATCCGCCGCATTATACCCGCGGCTATGCAAAGATGTACGTTGACCATGTGCTGCAAGCGGACAAAGGCGCGGACCTTGATTTCCTTGTTGGCAAAGACACAAGACTAGTAACCCGGGAGAGCCACTGATGCAGGCGACATTTTCAGACCTCAAAGGCAAGAGCGTTTTCATCACAGGGGGCGGGTCGGGGATCGGCGCCGCATTGACGGACGGGTTTCTGGGGCAGGGCGCGCGCGTGGCCTTTGTCCAACGCTCGCCTGCGACCGCTTTTTGCGACGAGATGGAGGCCCGTCATGGCCAGCGCCCGCTGTTCATGCCCTGCGACATCACCGACACAGAGGCGTTGCGCGATGCGATTACGACAGCGAGCGAGGCACACGGCACCGTTCAGGTTCTGGTCAACAATGCAGCCAATGACGCGCGCCACACGACGGCGGAAGTCGACGCCGAGATGTGGGACCGTAACACGGGTATCAACCTCAAGCCCTATTTCTTTGCCTGCCAGATCGCGGCAGAGGGGATGCGTGGCACAGGTGGGTCGATCATCAATTTCTCGTCCATCAGCTATATGATGGGGAATGCGGGCTATCCGATGTATGTAATGGCAAATGGTGGCATCACGGCGCTGACGCGCGGTCTGGCGCGCGAGCTGGGCAGCGATGGTATTCGCGTCAACGCCTTGGCGCCCGGTTGGGTGATGACGCAAAAACAGGGCGAAAAGCATGGCTTTAACGATGCGCAAACCCAAGCTGCCCATCTGGAAAAACAATGCCTCAAGGATGTGATCATGCCTCAGGACATTGTCGGTCCCGCGTTGTTTCTGGCCTCTGACATCAGCCGGATGATGACAGGACAACTGATGGCTGTAGACGGCGGTGTGGTCGTAACAGGATGACATGGGTCGCGGTTGATTGGGGCACCAGCCATTTGCGCGCATGGGTGCATGCGGGTGGGACGGTCACGCCGCTGCATTCGGGTGCGGGGATGGGGGACCTTGCGCCGGACGCGTTCGAGCCTGCCTTGCTTGCGTTGATTGCGCCCTATCTGCTGCCAAATGCGGTGACGCCTGTGATCTGTTGCGGGATGGTCGGCGCGCGACAGGGCTGGGCCGAAGCGGCCTATGCGCCCGTGCCCGCCGCCCCGCCCGATGCTGGTGGTGCGCTGCCCGTTAGCGGAACCGATCCGCGCATTGCGGTCTATATTCTGCCCGGCATGTCACAGGCCGCCCCCGCAGACGTCATGCGCGGAGAAGAGACGCAGATCGCCGGTTTTATTGCCGCGCACCCCGACTGGGACGGCGTGCTGTGTCTGCCCGGCACCCATTCCAAATGGGCCCATATCAGCGCGGGCGAAGTCGTGAGCTTTCGCACGTTTCTTACCGGCGAGATGTTCGCCCTGCTGTCGCGGCAATCGGTCTTGCGCCACAGTGTCGGGGGGGACGGATGGGACGATGCGGCCTTTGTCACAGCCGTGTCCGACACGCTGTCGCGTCCCGAGCATCTGGCGTCGTCCTTGTTCTCGTTGCGGGCGGGCAGTTTGCTGGACGATCTGCCCGCTGCCACGGCGCGCGCGCGGTTGTCGGGCCTGTTGATCGGGCTGGAACTGGCAGGCGCGCGTCCCTATTGGCTGGGTCAGAACGTGGCCCTGTTGGGGGAGGGGGCGCTGTGCACGCATTATGCTGCCGCGCTGGCGGTTCAGGGGGTTACGGCCACGCGCCATCCCGCTGACGAGATGACGTTGAACGGCCTGCGCGCCGCCTATGCCACCCTCAAAAAGGAGAGCTGAGACATGAGCCGACCCCTGATCGCCATTCTGCGTGGTGTCACCCCCGACGAGGTCGCAGCCATCGGGCATGCCCTTGTCGAGACGGGCATCACCCGCATTGAGGTGCCGTTGAATTCGCCCGATCCCGTCGTCTCGATCGCCAATCTGGCGCAGGCGGTGGGCGACCGCGCGCTGGTCGGGGCGGGCACAGTGCTGGACGTGGATCAGGTGCGGGCCGTGGCGGATGCGGGCGGCAGGCTGATCGTGTCGCCCGATTGCAATGGCGCCGTGATCGAGGCGGCAAAGGCCGCGGGTATGCAGTGCTTTCCGGGTGTCATGACCCCGACCGAAGCCTTCACCGCGCTGCGTCACGGGGCGGACGGGCTCAAGTTCTTTCCCGGCAATCTGATCGGCCCCAGCGGGCTGAAGGCGCTGCGCGCTGTGCTGCCGCCGCAGGTCGAATGCTATGCCGTTGGCGGTGCCGCGCCTGACAATTTTGGTCTGTGGCTGGAGGCGGGTGCGACGGGTTTCGGCATCGGGAGTGGCCTCTACCGCGCGGGTTTCGACCTTGACCAGATCACCCGCCGCGCCCAGACGATCGTCGCCGCCTATGACGCGCTGGTGACGGCATGAGCGTGTTTGACCAAACCGTTTGCACGCTGGGGGAGGGGCCGTTGTGGCACCCCGAGCGCCAGTCGCTGTTCTGGTTCGACATCCTTGAAAAGCGGCTCTATGGCGAGGGCAGGATGCGCCAGTTCGACGAGCATGTATCCGCCGCCGGATGGGTCGACCATGACACATTGCTCATCGCCTCGGAGACACAGCTGTTCACCTATCATCTGGAGACGGGCGCGCAGGACCACGTCGCCCCGCTGGAGGCGGACAACCGCGTCACGCGCTCCAATGACGGGCGCGCTGATCCGTTCGGTGGCTTCTGGATCGGGTCGATGGGCAAGAACGCGGAAAGCTATGCGGGGACGATCCACCGTTATTACCGCGGTGCGGTGGAGGTGCTGTTCGAGGGCATCACCGTCTCGAACGCGATTTGTTTCACACCTGACAATGCGTTTGCGCATTACACCGATACCCACAGCCGCAGGATCAAACGCGTCGCGCTGGACACCGAGGGCTGGCCCAAGGGCGCGCCTACAGATTTCATCGACACACGCGAGGAAGGGCTGAACCCCGACGGCGCTGTCATCGACGCGCAGGGGTGTTTGTGGGTCGCGCAATGGGGCGCGTCACGCGTTGCCCGCTATGATCCCGATGGTGTTTTCATGGGCGCCGTTAGCGTACCCGCCACACAAGCAAGCTGCCCTGCGTTCGGGGGCACGGATCTGGACGTGCTTTATGTCACCTCTGCGACGATGGGGCTGGGCGATGCTGCCGGTCCGCAAGACGGCAAGACATTCGCGATCCAGACGCAGGCCCGTGGGCAGCGCGAACATCGGGTGATCGTGTGAGCGCGCGCACACTTGGCGTCTGCTATTATCCCGAGCACTGGCCCCGCACAGTCTGGCAGCAAGACGCGCAGCGCATGGCCGAGGCGGGTCTGACGTGGGTGCGGATCGGGGAATTCGCATGGTCGCGGCTGGAACCGTCGCAGGGCGACTACCGGTTTGAATGGCTCGACGAGGCGATCGAGGTGCTGGGCAATGCGGGCCTGCGGGTGGTGCTGGGCACGCCCACCGCCACGCCGCCGCGCTGGATTGTGGACAAACACCCCGACATGCTGGCGCGCGACGCACAGGGCCATCCGCGCGGTTTCGGGTCGCGCAGGCATTATTGTTTCAGCCACGAAGGCTACAAGGCAGAGGCCGTGCGTATCACCCGCAAACTGGCGCAGCGCTATGGCAAGAACCCGCATGTCGCCGCATGGCAGACCGATAATGAATACGGCTGTCACGCCACGACGATCAGTTATTCGGACGCTGCACGATCCGCCTTTCAGGGCTGGCTGCGCGCGCGCTATGGCGGGGATGGCAACGCTGGCGACATCGGGGCGCTGAACGCGGCATGGGGTAATGTTTTCTGGTCGATGGAGTATGATGACTTCGACCAGATCGACCTGCCCAACCTCACGGTGACAGAGCCTAATCCGGCCCATAGTCTCGCATTCCGCCGCTTTAGCTCTGATCAGGTTGTTGCGTTCAACCGCGCCCAGGTTGACATTATCCGCACCCATTCTGACGCGCCGATTGCGCATAACTACATGGGTAAGATCACGGACTTTGATCACTTCGCCGTCGGCGCAGATCTGGATATCGCCAGTTGGGATGCCTACCCTCTGGGGTTTCTGGACGAAAGCACCAGCTTTGATCTGGCCCACAAAGAGAAATTTTCCCGGCAGGGCGATCCCGATTTTCAGGCCTTTCATCACGATCTGTACCGCGCGGTCGGGCAGGCGGGCACCGCGGGCGGGCGCTGGTGGGTGATGGAGCAGCAGCCTGGCCCCGTGAACTGGGCGCCGCATAACCCTGCGCCGCTGGACGGCATGGTCCGGCTGTGGACGTGGGAGGCCTTTGCCCACGGGGCAGAGGCCGTGTGTTATTTCCGCTGGCGACAGGCGCCCTTTGCCCAGGAACAGATGCACGCAGGATTGTTGCGCCCCGACAGCGCCGATGCCGCAGGCATGGTTGAGGCACGCGCGGTTGCGGCTGAATTGCGCGAGGCCCCCGCAGTGGCCCCTGTGCAATCGCCCGTTGCGCTGATGTTCGACTATGACGCTGATTTCGCATGGAAGGTTCAGCCGCACGGGCATGGCCTGAGCTATTTCGAGCTGGTGTTTGCAACCTACCGCGCGCTGCGCAGTCTGGGGCTGTCGGTGGATATTGTGCCGCCAAACCTGCGCGATTTCACCGGCTATGCCGTGCTGCTGATGCCGGGTGTGATGCATGTGCCCGACACGCTCAAACACGCGGTGAATGCCGCGCAAATCCCTGTTGTGCTGGGTCCGCGCACTGCTGCGCGCGATAGCGAGATGTCGATCCCCGTGCCGTTGCCGCCTGCATGGGACGGGCTGGACATGACCGTTACTGCGGTGGAAAGCCTGGCGCCGGGCACGCCTGTGCCGTTGCCTGCGGGGGGCGCTTTTACCGGATACCGCGAGCGGGTCGAAACCTGCGCCGAGGTGGTGGAAACCTGCGCTGACGGCTGGCCCGCATGGGTGCGCGACGGGCATCTGAGCTATCTCACAGGGTGGGGGGACGCGCCCGCGTTGCAGCGGATCCTTGGCCTGATCTGTGCGCAGGCGGGGCTGGAAACCGCGGCGCTGCCAGATGGCGTGCGCCGCCGCGACACGGGTCACGAGCGGTTCTGGTTCAACTACGATACGGTCGCGCATGAGGTGGCGGGCAGTGTGCTTCCGCCCATATCCGTGACGCGCGCGGCGCTTTGACAGCAGGGGAATGACGATGGACAAAGTTGCAGTGGTGACGGGTGCGGCGGGCGGCATGGGCCGTGCGATTGTAACGCGTCTGAGGGCCGACGGGATGCATGTTGTCGGGCTGGACGTTGACGCAGACGGGCTGGCGGATATGGCGCAGGGCGGTGCGGGATTTACAGGTCTGCCGTGCGATCTGACCGACAGCGCCGCAATCGCAGAGGCCTTTGCACAGATCAGCGCGCAGCACGGTGGTGTCGACGCGCTGGTGAACAATGCCGGCACCTGTTTCATGTCCGAATTCCCAGACATTCCGGTGGCGGAATTTGAGCGTCAGATGGCGCTCAATTTCTCGGGGGCGTTCCATTGCTGTCAGGCCGCGATCAAGCTGATGGCGGGGCGTGCGGGCGTGCGCAAAATCGTCAACATCTCTTCCAACGGGGCGTATAATTTCGACGCGTTTGATCCGCCGCATTACCGCGCCTCCAAGGCCGCGCTGGATACGCTGACGAAAGACCTCGCGCGGCGCTATGCCACCGACAAGATCGCGGTCAATTCCATCGCACCGGCGATGACCGAAACGCCCCTGTTCGGTGTCGTGAGCGCCGAAGTGCTGGCACAGGCGATTGCCCAGATGCCGCATGGTCGCGCGATGCAGCCCAGCGAGATTGCCGATTGGGTGGGGTTTCTGATCTCGCCCGCCGGAGATATTTCCAGCGGCAATGTCATCATCCTGAATCAGGGGCGTGACGTGCGCTAGCAGGCGATCTGCGTTAATCGAACCAGTGGGGTGCTTTTGGCAGGTCGGCCCATTGCTCTGGCGAGTGGCCGAAAATCACCATTGCGCGGCGATCATGTGCGAGTGCCATCAGACGCGCGCCGTGGTGCACCGCTTGGGGCACGTCCCATGATCCGGCGAACCCTTCGTCGATTTCCGCAGCGCGGCTGATCGCATCGGAGGTCAGCAGCACGGCCCCCGTTTCAGGAAGCTCCAGCAAAAAGGCCAACTGCCCCGGCGCATGACCGGGACACAGCAGCACCTCGAACCCCGATCCGAGGGAAAAGTCCCCCTCGACCAGCAAATATTCTGCTTCCGGCCAGTCCATCGGCTGTTTGCCGGACCAGTACATCGGGCGGGGCAGGGCGCGCTCTGCCGCAGCGATGAGGATGGGCACATGGGCAAAGGCCTGCATGTGCCCGACGTGGTCAATGTGTGTATGGCTCTGGATCATCAGGGTGATGTCATCGGGTGTCAGCCCCAGTTTGGCCAATTGTGCGGCGGGCATATTATCGGGCGTCACCGACAGGACGCGGCCAAAGCTGCCGAGGGCGTCCTCCTCCGTGGCGGTCTGCGCATCCGTGGCGTATTTCGCGGGAAAGCCGGTGTCGATCAGCACGCATTCGCCCGCATCGGTCTGGATCACATAGCCGCATATCCCGATGATGCGCCCGTTGGCATGCACCTGAAACAGTCCGTAATCAAGGACCGCCAGACGAATGGGTTTGCCCTTTAGCTGTGCATGGTTTTTCATGGCAAAAGCAAACGGGGGGGCGGGATGAAAGTCAAGATACACAGATTGTTCGAATATCTGCTGGAGACGACAGCGCGCGCGCCGGAGGCGGTCGTCGGGTTCTCGCTGTCACAATCGCCGCGACTGGGGGCCTTCATGGATGACCTCGATCCCGACATGGTGCTGGACTGGAACAACCGCGATTTTAGCGGCCTGCCCGAATTGAAGGATCACGTTTTGCGGCAGGCGGGACTGACGGGGATCTGTGCGCCTGCGGATGTGCTGGTCACCGCAGGGGCGGCCGAGGCGAATTATCTGTGCGTCATGCAGCTGCTACAGCCAGGCGACGAGATTGTCGTCGAAACGCCCGGCTGGCCACAGGCCGAGGTGCTGGCCAAAGCCATCGGCGCGAAAATCGTACCCGTCGCGCGCGCCGAGAAGGATGGCTGGCGGCTGCCGCTGGACCGGCTGGAGGATGCGATTACACCTGCCACGCGGATGATTTTCCTGACCAACCCCAATAACCCCACGGGCGATGTGCTGGACGAGGAGACGCTGCGCGCGGTCGTGCGCATGGCAGATCGTGTGGGCGCATGGTTGCTGGTGGATGAGGTCTATGCCGGATTGGAATGGGACGGGCCGCGTGCGCCCTCGGTCGCGGGGATGTATGCGCGCGGCATCACGACAGGATCGGTGAGCAAGGCACTGGGCCTGCAAGGGTTGCGCACAGGCTGGATCATTTGCCCCGATGCCGGCCTGATCCGCGACGCGGTGATCCTGCGCGAAAATTCATCCGAGATTATGAATATCATGGGCGAGGTGATTGCCGAGATCGCCCTGCGTCCCGATCGCTATGCAGCTGCGATGGAACAGGCCCGCGATGACGGCCGCGCGAATCTGTCAAAGATGAACGCATGGGTGCGTGCGCAGCCAGACCTCGCATGGGTCAGCCCGCGCGCAGGATTGATCGGGTTGGCACGCCTGCCGCGGGGCATCGACAGCGACGCATTTGCACGGTTTTTACTGGATGATCCCTACCGCACATTTTTGCTGCCCGGCAGTGCGTATGGCCAGCCGCATCACATCCGGCTGGGCGTGGGGGGCGGCGCGCAGGTGCAACTGGAGACGGGGCTGGCGCGGCTGGCAGATGCCTTACAGGCGTATCCCTAGGCCCGCACAATTGGCGCAACGGGCAAAAATAACATTTCAATCCTGCGCATTGGCTGCTCTAAATGTAACCTGACTGCTGCACAGGCAGGACGATTGAAACACTGACACAGGCTTGGGCCTCCCGACATGCAAAGCTCGATCATTCAAAAGTTGTTGAACCTGCTGTCGGTGGTGAGTGCTGCACGCAAGCCGCTCACCTTTTCCCAGATCGTGAACCAAACTGGCCTTAACAAAAGTACGATTCACCGTCTGCTGGCCATAGCCACGCAGGAACGCATGCTGCGCTATGATCCGCACCACAAGGTATATGCGCTGGGCACGCGTGTGTTTGATCTGGTCCGTGATGCCCACAACAGCTATGACGTGCAGACGATCGCGCTGGACGAAATGACCCGCCTTTACGATCTGTTTGATGCCAATGTGACGATCGGAGTGCCCAGCGGGGTCGAAGTGGTTTACTTGCGGATCATGGAATCGCGCCGATCGCTGGGCGGGGTGCAACGACCGGGGATGCGCGACCCTGTGCATTGCTCTGCCTCGGGCAAGGCACTGCTTGCCTACTACCCGTCTGCGGTGCTTGACTCCCTGCTGCGCGACTATGATTTCAAACGATATACCGCGCGTACCATCACCGATGCAGCTGCCTTCCGCGCTGAACTGGCACAGGTCCGCGCGCAGGGTTACGGCCAGAACGACCGCGAGGAATACGATCACTTTCTGGGCATTTCCGCGCCTGTGTTCAACTATACCAGCGAACCGGTTGCGGTGCTGAATGTCTGGTCGGTGTCGCCGCGCCATACGATGCAGGATCTGGTCGGCTGGAGCGGGGAGCTAAAGCAATCCGCCGCCCGCGTTACAGAGATGATCGGTGGGGTCCTGCCCGCGCGCATCCCGGCCTGAACAGTACGATTCGAGGCAGGCGGAAAGGCCTTGCCAATCGCCCTTCTGCCCGGGGTGACAGCGCGATATACCGCCATGCGCCAAATATTATGCAGGGAACTGGCCTTATTGTGTTCTCGCCTCTTTTACGGGTAGAAATTATTTGACGTAACTGCAGATCCATTCCTATTCTCGCATTACGGAACGTGGGGTTCATAATCCGCAACAAGCGGTCGCCCCAAAACACCAGAATGTTCAGGGAGAACAAAATGAAAAATTATACACTCGGCCTCGTTGCCGGCGCGATGACTGCGCTCACGGCGGCACCTGCCTTTGCGGATGGCCACGGCGAAATCACCGTTGCTTATTTCCTTGAGTGGCCCATGCCCATGCTGGCAGCCAAAGCATCCGGCGCCTATGACGAAGCGCTGGGCACCAAAGTAAACTGGGTGTCCTTCGAGACAGGTACGGCCATGTCCGCTGCGATGGCATCGGGTGACGTGCAAATTGCCGTCTCTCAAGGCCTGCCGCCCTTCGTTGTTGCCGCCTCCGGTGGTCAGGACCTTCAGCTGCTTGACGTGGCCGTAAGCTATGCCGAAAACCAGGGCTGTGTCGTCCACGCCGATCTGGAGATCGACAAGATGTCCGCAGGCGAACTGGCCGGCAAGAAAGTCGCCGTGCCACTGGGCACAGCCGCGCACTACAGCTTTATCCGTCACATGGACCACTTTGGTGTGCCACTCGACAGCCTGTCCATCGTGGACATGCCTCCCCCGGAAGGTGCAAACGCACTGAGCCAGAAAGCGGTTGATTTCGCGTGTGGTTACGGCGGCGGTCTGACCTCCATGAAAGAATACGGCGACGTCCTGCTGACGGGTGCCGAAAAGCAGGAAATCGGGATTCTGGTGTTTGACGTTACATCTGCGCCTGCCGGTTTCGTGGCGGAAAACGGCGACATGGTTGCCAAGTTCCTCAAAGTGACGGCAGACGCCAACACCGAGTGGAACACCAACAAATCCGACGAAATGCTGGCCGTCATCGCTGAACAGGCGGGTATGGATGTTGATGCGGCACGCGGTGCGATCTCGACCATGTCCTTCCCCACCATCGAAGAGCAGCTTTCCGAAGCGTGGCTGGGCGGGAACGCTGTACCCTTCATGAAGGGTGTGGCCGATGTGTTCGTCGAAGCCAAATCCATCGACAGCGCACTGGACAGCTATGAAGGTGCGTTGAATGCCGCACCTCTGGCAGCAGCGGGCAAAATGTAAGCCTGTAAGCTGATACACAACGGTCCCGGCGCAGCACTGTGCCGGGACCATTCCAAAAGCAGCGCCAAACAGCTGTAACGAAAAATCAGAATTTTCTGGCTCTGGGGGAATATATGTCCGGCCTATCCATCCAAAATCTTTCCATGCGTTTCGAGTTGCCGGGTGGCGGCGCGGTTCAGGCGCTGGAGGACGTATCGCTTGACCTCAAGGCGGGTGAGCTGATGAGCGTGCTCGGCCCCTCGGGCTGCGGCAAGACGACATTGCTCAACATCGCGGCCGGATTTCTGGCACCCACTGCGGGCAAGCTGATCCTCAACGGTCACGAGATTCACGGCCCCGATGCCGAGCGTGGCATGGTGTTCCAGAAGGGCGCGCTGTTCGAATGGATGAGCGTACGCGAAAACGTAGGCTTTGGCCCCTCGATGAAGGGCATGCCGAAAAACGACAAGGCAGAGATCGTGGATCATTTGCTGGACGTCGTCGGGCTTCAGGATTTCAAGGAAAAAGCCGTCTATGAATTATCCGGCGGGATGCAGCAGCGCGTGGCCCTTGCCCGCTGTCTTGCCAATGATCCCGATGTGATCCTGATGGATGAACCGCTGGGCGCGCTGGATGCGCTGACGCGTGAAAAAATGCAAAGCCTCGTGCTCAAACTGTGGAAAGAGACGGGCAAGACGATCATCCTGATCACCCACTCCGTCGAGGAGGCATTGCTGCTGGGCGAACGTCTGATCGTAATGGCGCCACGACCGGGGCGCATCCACAAGGAATACAAACTTCCCTTTGCCGAAATGGGCGTGGCCGCCGACCTGCGCGAAGTCAAAAAGCATCCTGATTTCGCGATCAAGCGGGACGAAATTCTGTCGATGATCTGGGACATGGAAGAAGAGATCATGGGCCGCACGGAGGAAAGCAAATGACCGGTCTTTTTGTACTCGCGATTTATGTCGGTATTTTCATCGCTTCGTTCTTTATCATCACAAAGGTCGTGAACCGCGCGGGCGTCAAGGACTACAGCTCGCTCAAGACCGTGACCTTCGGGGACGAGAGCGCCGTGCGCCCGAACCGCTGGGCAGGCATCATTTCGATTCTGACGATCTTTTTGATCTGGGGGATGTTCACCGGTTCTGCCCTGCTGCCAAAGTTTATGCATGCCCCCGGCCCGTTTCTGGGCACCGCTGAATTCACCTATACCGCCGAGGCGGATGGCGCGCGCGACGACGCGACTGTCACCGTGATCGTCCACCCCCGTGAGGAGGACGCGGATGCGCCGCAAGTTGACGGCGGCGACGGTTTTGCGAAAAACGATGGCGCGGCGATTGCGCAGTGGCGCACCGGATTGATCCGCGTGGATTCCAACGACGACATAACCAAGAGTGACGGCGCGAAAGTTGTGGCCATCAACGGGCAGCCGATCTCACCCGGCACCTCCGTCAGCTTTGCCGATGGCAAGATCACCCTTTCGGACAAGGGCACGCCCATTTTCGCCCCGCGTCGCGGCTGGCAGATGGAACCGCTGTATTTGCCACCCCCCGAAGCCGTCTGGAGCCGCACGATCAAAGTGCTGGGCGAGGGGTTTCGCGGCTTCACACTGGTCGAGCACCTTGGCTATTCCCTGTTCCGCGTTGTCGCAGGCTTCCTTCTGGGCGCTTTGGTCGGCGTGCCGCTGGGGTATGCGATGGGTCTGAGCAACTGGTTTCGCGGCTGGTTCGATCCGATTGTCGAATTCATGCGCCCCGTACCTCCGCTGGCGCTGATCCCGCTGGTAATCATCTGGTTCGGTATCGGTGAGACGGGCAAGATTATCCTGCTGTTCCTCGCGTCTCTCTGGATCATGGCGATTGCTGCGCGCTCCGGCGTGTCGGGGGTCAACATCTCGAAGGTACACGCGGCCTACAGCCTTGGCGCAAGCAAATGGCAGATCATGCGTTACGTCATCATCCCCAACTCCCTGCCGGAGATTTTCACCGGCGCGCGGGTGGCGATGGGGGTCTGCTGGGGTACGGTCGTCGCGGCAGAACTGGTCGCGGCAGAGCAGGGCGCAGGCATGATGATCATGGTCGCCTCCCGCTTCCAGAACACGGATATCGTGATCCTCGGGATTATCCTGATCGGCATCATCGGGTTTGGCATCGACATGCTGATGCGGTGGGCCGAACGCTTTTTGGTGCCGTGGAAGGGTAAGGCATAAGCCGCCGCACCCCTACACAGATTACGCAGGGTTTTGCGGGCATCAGGCGCGGCTTTCGCTTTGGCGGGGCTGCGCCTTTTGTTTGTTCTGACAACCGCGCACCATGAAGATCACCGGCCCCTTTCTGTTCATCCTTGTGACCCTGATGATCGACGCGATCGGCATCGGCATCGTCTTTCCGATCATGCCAGACCTGATGGACCGTGTCGGCGCCAGCAGCACGGCAGAGGGGGCATTCTGGGGCGGGGTTATGATGTCGGCCTATGCGGCAACGATGTTTCTGTTCGGTCCTGTCATCGGCAGCCTGTCCGACGCCTTTGGCCGGCGCCCCGTTTTGATCGCAGCCCTTGTGACCCTGACGCTGGACTACGTCCTTATGGCGCTGGCACAGGAATATTGGGTGCTGCTGGTGGGCCGCATCATCGCGGGGGTCGCGGGTGCGACCTACATCACGGCCACGGCCTATATCTCGGACATCTCAAAGCCCCGTGAACGCGGGGCCGCCTTTGGCATGATCGGCGCGGCCTTTGGCATCGGGTTCGTGTTCGGGCCCGCATTGGGCGGGCTGGCATCGGGCTGGCACATCACAGCGCCGTTCTGGATCGCGGCAGGGCTGTCTGCCGTCAACGTCGTCTTTGGTATCCTCATCCTCCAGAAAGCGGTGCAGGAAAGAGGCATGCGCCGGATCAATGCCGAAATCAGACGTCTTTTCTTCGGCTGTGCTGAGGGCTGCAAATTGCACCTTCGGGTTGCCGCCATGATCGAGCATCCAAGCCCGTGCCGTGCGCGCGTTTGTCATCGTCTCGATGGTGGTGAACGTCTTGGAGGCGACAATCACCAGCGTGGTTTTGGCATCAAGGCCGCGCAGAGTATCGGCGATGTCGGCGCCGTCGACGTTCGAGACAAAGTGGCAGCGCGGACCGTCATGATAGGGGCTCAGCGCACGCACGGCCATCGCAGGCCCGAGGTCGGATCC
>ENA-ORXR01002576-ORXR01002576.1-marine-metagenome-genome-assembly--contig:-NODE-2576-length-17069-cov-14.730226_pt1 | contig 17069 bp, 17 predicted proteins | sample MGYA00237866_ERZ511479 | MGnify/ENA metagenome assembly ERZ511479 | reverse complement strand
TCATGAGATCAACAAGTTTCTTCAGATTTCTTGAGATCCTGATGTGCGTTTCCAGTGCGCAGAGCTGCATGGGGAGAAGCTGTAAGGAACTCAGATGATTCCTAGCCTTTCCATTGGTCCACGTACGCTGTTGAATGATTGCAAGCACTCTGCAACCGCCATTTTTTGGAGGCCAGCAATAAAAAGATCAAGTAATCCTCTCTCTTCGGGCGCTTCCAGCCACACAAATCCAGAAAGACCAAGTGGCCCCCGTGTGTTATCTCATAAGTGGCTGCATGCGAGTTCCTTTCCGCCCTCAGTGGTGCGAAAGACGCCGTTATGACGATCATAACAATGTGCGGAAGGCCTCCAACGCATCCCTAGTACTGTTTTCGGAACCTCGTCAAGAACAGTAGTGGAAAAGAAAGAAGAGTCATTCGTTCGGCCTTTTTTGGTCTTTCGCGGATTCCCCAGGTGCTCATCTGTGGCGATTGACTGTAGAAGTTTCATCTTTCATGCAGGCCGAGTTGGCACGCTGAGACAATCTTGCACGCTGAGAAACACTTGCACGCTGACACAAACGCCTTGAGCTTCTTGACGTCATTTTTCTGATGGTGCTCTCAGCTCTCTACACAAGCTTCTTGTGTTACAAGCGCGAAGAGACTGCGCTGAGTCCTTTTCCGAGCTCAAAAAGTGCCGCGGATGGGAGGAAGTCCCGAAAAAGGGTACTCAGAAACCAGATAATTTGATCCGAATCGGATCATGTGATCCGGTCAGCGGAACAGACAGGAAAGAAATACCAAGCGACCACACCGACCGCCGCCTGGCCGCTTGGCCGTCTGGCCGCCTGGCCGCCTGGCCGCCTGGCCGCCTGGCCGCCTGGCCGCCTGGCGGCTCTGCCAGCGGCGGGGGCGGCGCGCGCCGGCGGCCCATCGGCCGGCTCCCCGCCATCATGGCGCCATTGATTGGCGCTGGGGGAGGTGCGACGGGACTCGCGCTCGCCGCGATCGCCTCACCCCGCTGAGGAAGGCGCCGATCATACTCTTCTGAGAGAACAGGCGGGTGGACTTGGGAGGCAATGATATATACAAACGAATGACTAATCGAAAAAGGATACATTCAATCTATCAATCAATAGAGTAGTCGATCTTCTCGGCGATACATTTACATTTTTCCATCCATGCTCGTGGGTGATTCCCGCGAGTTTGGTCAAGAGTCATCGCAGCCAACCCGCTTACCGTGTCGAGATTTCTCAGTCGCGACATTCCGCAGTTGCGTCACGGGTGCGCCACATCACAAAATAGGGCCGTCCGCCACATGCCGCTGTGGAGTGCGCTGCAGCCGTTCCACATGGCCATCACGGCACATGATGTTAAGCGCACTTTTTGTGCCATCAGATCGCCAGGAACGGAGGGGCGTTCTTCACCACATTGAGATGCTTCTATCGCTGCAAAGCAATGCGTCCTCGTTGGCCCCGAAAGTAAATCTGTATCGGCTTGAAGAAAACTCCGGCCTTAATGACCCCGCAAAGGCCGATTTCAGAAGCCAATGTGGGTCCACATGGCCGGAGGTGGCATTTGTGTTCCACCCCCAGATAAGCGCCACTGCGCTGCTATGACTGAACACCTGCCGGCGCGACCCAGCAACCATTGGCACGCACAAATCTACGGGGCAACGCCGCTGTGGCGGCCGCCGCATGTGGTGCCGTGTTGACAGCTGACGGCTCCCGATCTGTCCTGCACGTGCCCAAAAACGGTTGGTATGGGCGATCGTGGGACGCCGATGGAGGCACGCGAAGATCCTGGGGAGCCGGGCACACCCACGCCTGGAGTACAGTACAGAACATCTACACTACGCGTTGACCGGGGCCCAGCACCCGGTCACGGCTCCTCATCATATGAAGAGGATGGGTTCCGGATATGCTGGTCTCTTATTGGCCACTTGAGAAGCCCTTGGGGGCGGCCCGCGTCACGTGGCCGGCACTGACGCTGACGAATACCTGACGTCTTCATGTCATTCAGATTGCACGTCAGGCCGTCGACACGGGGCCGCGAGAACGGTTCGCCCCCCCCGCACTTGCATATGTCCGCGGTCGGCTGCTCCCTCCATGAATTCTCTGAGGTTTCTCGTGCATCTGAGAAGAATCATCCGGCCAGAGAAACCGCGCGGAATATCACAGGATCCCGTGACCGTGCTGTGACCGTACGTCGAAGTTACATGGCTTTAAAAGGGCACTGAAGCTCATCTGGACGGCTCTGTGCCACTGTTGTGAGTCGGTAACGATCAACGTTTTCGTTGCGCCCACAAACTGTGCATCAGCATAATGATGAACTCTCGCGAATGGAGAGGATTTTTACTGGAATTTGGTCTCTCTCATGCGGCACACCACAATCATGCGGCTCGTGAGGCGCACTCAGTGCCAGGTGTCGGTGCCGCGGTGCCTTCCGAGTAGAAGTGGCGGCAGGCTGGCCGAATGGGTCAGGCGTCAATACAGCCAACCGTTTCAGGCCAGTCTCTGGGTCAGGCGGCCGGTCGACGTCTCGTCCGCCTTCAGGGTCACCCATCACAATGGTGCTTCCGTGGCATCGTTACGGCACGCGGTCATCGACCGGTCGCTTTCCTGCCCTCCCTCCCCCCGCAGCCGCTGTGCCTGTCTTGTAGCCAGCCGTCTTTGTCGTGCCTGCTCGCACGAAACGACAGGAGGCTTGTGTGCGGGCGTGGACCAGCCCGGAAATCCTGCGCGCATCGCGCGGCCGGGTGGGCCGTCGCCGTGACTTGCGGGCGACAGGCGCGCGCAAGTTTGCTACCGCCGTACTCGCGGCAGCCCATTTTGAGGCGTGCCGTGAGGCGAGCGTCGGGCTGGCCCAGCTGGGCTACCGCACGCGGCGCCTGTTAGCGGAGCAGTCGCCCAAGCGGGCCTTGTTGACTACCCCCCGGGGCGTGCGCCGGTCTCCGCCGCCCTGCGTCGAGTGGCGGCGGTCTCCGCCGTGGACAGGCCGCGGCTCAATGCGGCGGTGGCTCCGCGAGCGCCGCCATGCAATGGGGCGCCGGCTCGGACGGGGCGAAGTGAGATGCGGCGCGGCTGGCGGTGCGGCCAGCGACGAGGGCGTCAGCGCGAGCTTCGATGCCGGCGGCGGCGACTACGGCGGTGCAGGCGAAGACGCGTTCGGTGCCGTGGCCGGTGCGGCTGGCCCGGCCGCCTCTGATGGTGCCGGCGGTCCGGGCGGTGGGGGCGTTGCTGCCGGCTCGGCTGGTGCGGGTGGTGCCTACGCGGCCGGCGCGGCCGGCGCGGCCGGCGCGGCTTGCGCGGCCGGCGCGGCCGAAGCGGCCGGCGCCGCCGGTGCAAGCCACGCCGCTGGTTAGGGCGGTGCGGCCGGCGCGGGAGGCGCGGCTGGTGCGGGCGGTGCGGGCGGTGCGTGCAGTGCAGGCGGTGTCGGGGGTGCGGGCGGTGCGGGCGGTGCGGGCGGTGCAATCGGCTCGGCTCGCGTGGGCGGTGCGGCCGGAGTGGCACCACGGGCGGCAGGACCGCGCGCCGGAGACGGCGGAGTCCGCGGGGCGCCAATGCCGCGCCACTGTGCGCGCGTGGCGCCTCGGGAGACCTTACTGTCAGTCTTCGGGGGCGGCTGCCACGCGGCGTCGCTGCCGACCGATGCGTCGCGTTTGACGGTGCGGGGGACGGGACCGTCGGGCGTTGAGGGCAGCGTCCGTGGGGCCCCTCGGCCGCTCCCGGACGCAAGCGCGGCGCCTACGGCGATGGTACCGCCCGCAGGTCGTGGCGGCGGACTCGGAGCGCCGGACGTGCCCGCTGGCGCGCCCGTGGCACCGCGACGGGCAGGACCTCCGGCCGGTGGAGGCCGCGGCGGCCGGGCACCGCCTCCACGCCCTGACGCGTGCATGGTGCTGCGGGAGGCGGGCCCGCCAGGCGGCGGGGGCGGCGGGGGCGGTGGGGGCGGCGGGGGCGGCGGGGGCGGCAGCCGCGGCGCACCACCCCGGCACGTGACCTCCCGCGTGGCGTCGCTCGCGGCGGTACCGTGAGCCGGTGGTGGTCCCGGCCGCGGGGCCCCACCTCAGCGCGTTGGCGCCCGCGTGGCCCTGCGTGTGTCAGAACCACCCATCAGTGGGAGCGGCGGCGGCAGCGGCGCCCCGCTGCCGCTCGCTGAAGCGCGCGCAGCAGCGGGGACCGTGGGCTTGCCGGCGCGCAGGGGCGGCGGGCGCGGCGCCCCGCTGTTGCGCGCCGACGCGCGCGTGGCGGCGCCCGCGGAACAACGCGCGGCGAAGGAGGATGCAGCGGCGGCGGCTGCGGGGCGGGCGCCGCCGCCAGTGCAGCTGCCGCCGATGTGGGGCACCGGAGGCTCGGCGGCGCCGCCTCTTTTCACCCTCATGCAGCAGCAGACGGGCGCGGGTAGCGGCGGGGGGGGCGCAGCGGCGCGGGCACAGCCGACGGTCGAGTCCCGTGGTGCCCACGGCGTCGCGTCCTCAGGTTCGGCCGCCGCGTAGCGGACGGCGCCAGATTCGTAGCCGGTGGAGTCGTGCCGCTGGCGCACACCAGGAGGGCGGGCGGGAGCGTCCTTGCTTCTTTGCTGAGCTTTTTTCTCCAAAATATATCAAGACGAAAGATGCACACCTAGAACGCAGGCGCCTTGAAAAAAAAGTCCGAAACCAGAGCGGGCAGTGCGCCGCGCCGCCGCCCACCTCCCCACCCCTAGTCATCCCTGCCAGTAAACGCAATTGAAAGGGCGGGAAGCAGGGATGCAAAGTCCAAATCACACTAAGAGTAAGGTTGCTATCGGAGCAGCTAGTAACACAATTGGTTGATGCTCCTGTTGATCGACCTTTCATTTCCCAGTCGACCGCTTATAATTGGCGTTGTGTGTCTGTCAATCGGCTCGATCGATCGACCGGGCACGAAGAACCACCGTGACAGTACCGCAGTCACAACTAGTCAATACAAACAATCTGACGGGTGCCACTTGACATGGGAGGCTTTCCCAGAGTGCAATGTCTCGGATACTCGGGGTGTTACGGCCACAGGGAAACTCATGTTTGGAGACTGTGACACCTGCAATTCTGATGTCGTTAAGGAAGTCGAATTGCATGCGCTCCTGCATATGAATGCGCGATTCTCGAAGCGCGGTTGCACCGCGTCCGAGCGCACTGTCCTGTTTCGTGCACGAGACAGATCCCGCGACCCTCGCGAGGAAAAGAAGCGAGAAAGAAGCCGAGTGCTGGTCTCTCTGGACTTTTTTGGGGGTTTTCTCTGCCGGCAGGTGCTGCTCATGGTGGCCTGTTTTTCCTGGAACAAATGGCATGGAGGCTGCTCAGGGCTTGTCAGCGCCGTGATGCGCGATCCGGGATCATTGGCTCTGCCGTGGGACACTCGCCTGTTTTGCGAACTCTCGGCGCACAGTATATACTGTCGCCATACACTGCACGAAGACGTTGGCCGCGCGTGTGAGAGGCTGGAACGAGGGGGCCATGAACAAGAGGGAGGGCCAGAGGAGTCCCTCTCCTGCACGGGCCACACACCGGACGACCACCATCGGGAGACATAGGGGTAGATTGGTACATTGATCTTAGACGAGCGCACCGCACGGCTGTGGCAATGCCTGTCATACCCATTTTTCATACCACTATTATATTTTCAGTTTGCAGAGCAGGTACGAGTTCCTTAAGTGTGCGAGAACGCGCGCGCCCTGCCACGACACAGGAATGGACGAAGCTCCACTCTGCAGACTCATACTGCGATACAGAGGAGTTCGGGCCATGCACAGCCGCTACATCCCAAAACAAGAAGATAAACAGTGCCTTTTTGCACACTCCTCCGGCCAGAAACCCTCCAAGAGACGTTGTGGGGCAGAGGTTTCAGCGTTTGGTTTGATTTACTAAACCTGAACCGAATTCTACTCCCACCCTGGGCGCCCGAAACGTGCTCAGTGAGTACCGCACCTTCCTCCCCATACCGATCATGCCACGTCTTACCGCGCACTAGAATCCTCATCACACACCTTCCCCCCATGAAGCGCGTGTCCTCACATGGGCTCGAATGCTCTCCGTGTCCATAAATCCGTTATGGGGGGACTAAAAGCCTCAGAACACACACTCAAAAGCTGCCTGACTACTGACACCCCACTGGCGCAGCAGACACAGCGGTTGGCTCGGCGATCTTGGCTGGTCCTTCTCGTCCTCGGCGCACCACCACTGCAACTTCACACTCTGAGGACTGGATGGGAGATTTTCGACGTCCGACTGAGGGATCAGGCTCACGAAAACCAACAATGTACTGTACCAGGGCCCTGTGCGTTCCTCGCTGCGGGCGCAGCACTCCTCCTGCAGCCATCCATCCCAGCTGTCCAATGACCGTGCGCTGGCTGCACGCTGACGGACACACGTAGTCCTCTGGGCATGCTGCACGTGTGCCATACAGCGGCTGGTCAGCAAAGAACTAGAGCGGAGGCAGGTTCCAAGGCGGTATAACGCGTGGCTCTTGTGCGTGCGGACTCCACGCGCGCCAGCGTCCGGAAGTTCCACATTCGGTGGTGGTTCAGCACACGAAATGACACTAATCTGTGCAATATTTGGTTATGCTCAACATTTGAATTTTACCGGATTTATTGAAGGATTCGATGGTTCACAAAGCCCACACAACCCTGCTGTGGGGCCTGGCTTTCAGTTTTCTTTCAACTCATGCGGTATCCCGCATTGACGTTTGCGGTCCTGTGGTACGGCTTCGTGCTGTCCGGCCACACTCGTGCTAGGAATCATGCCACGTCCTGTCGATTCTTCTGGTCTGTGTTCGCCACCGCGGAAGAAGTAACTGCACAGCCCAGTTCGTCGTTGCTGAACTCGAGCGCGTCCATTGAGAATTGCGCGTGCAGCACATGCGGATCGGTCGTTTGAGGGCACGGAATGGATCTTGTTTCGGGGGAGAAATGCAGGAAAAGCAAGTGCACGGGATTCAACAGCTGCCCGCGTCAATGTCCCATTTCCGCCACGGCCGGATGGCTGGTGCGCATCCGCTCGAGCTCGAGCATCGCCTGGGGCGCGCCGCGCCGTCATTTTTGGCGCAGCGGCAGCGCCGCCCACCCGGCCTGGGTGCACCAGTGAAGGGGCTGCTCCACGACCCTGGGCGCCACCGCATTTCGAAGGTCCGCCGCCACCGCTGCCGCCGCTCGGGGGGGGGGGACGCACTTCTTTTGGCGCTACCCGGCCGGCCGCGGCCGCTGGGGGCGCCCCGCGGGCGCACGCTCGGGGGGGCGGGCGCACCGCGTTTTTCGCGCGCCCCGTCGCCGCAGCCGCCACCGCCGCCGCCCGCAGGTGGCTGGTCGGCGGCCCTGGGGGCTCCTCCGTGGCCCGTTTTCGTCGCAGTCGGCGCCCGCGCCGGCGCTGGGGCCGCCCGCGGGCGGCTTAGGGGTGAGCCCTGCGGCGGCACTGGGTGGCCCGCTGTCGGCACCACCGCCACCGCCCGCCGGCGCTGCCGCCGCTCGCGGGGTGGCTGGGGGGGGGCTGTGTGCGCTTCTTTTGGCGCCGCCCGCAGCACCGCGGCCGCCCGGGGCGGCCACCGCCTGCTTCGCGGTGCGTGGGGTCGCTGGGGCGGGGCCGGCGCGCTGCTTTTGGCGCTACGCGCCCGGCCGCGGCCGCTGGGGGCGCCCCGCGGTCGCACGCTCGGGGGGGCGGGCGCACCGCTTTTTGCGCGCGCCTCGCCGCCACCGCCGCCACCGCCGCCGCCCGCAGGCGGCTGGGCGCCGGCCCTGGGGGCTCCTCCGTGGCCCGTTTTCGTCGCCGTCGGCGCCCGCGCCGGCGCTGGGGCCGCCCGCCGGCGGCTTGGGGGTGGGCCCTGCGGCGGCACTGGGTGGCCCGCTGTCGGCGCCACCGCCACCGCCCGCCACCGCCGCCGCCGCTCGCGGGGTGGCTGCGGGGGGGCTGTGCGCGGTGCTTTGGGCGTCGCCCGCCCGGGCGCGGCCGCTAGGCGTTCTGCGCGGGTGCACACTGGGGGTTGTGGACGTGCCGCGTTTTGCGCGCCCCCGCCGCCCCCGCCGCGGCGCCTGCTGCCGCTGCCATTACGGGCGTTATTGCCGCATCCTCACTCGGGCGGCTCGATGGGGGCCCACGGCAGTCTGTGCGCACTACATTCTTGCGCCGCGAGCCGCGTGGTTTCTGCTCGGAGCGCTGCACGGGAGGTGTGGCGGGGTTAGCAGGGTCCCGCTTAGTTCTGGCCCCGGGTCGCCTTCGTAACTGATCCCACCGCCATCACCACTTCGGGCATGGAGGCCGCCCTCGCTCTTTTGGCGCCGCCGCGGTCGCCGCATGGTTGCGGATGCGGCGAGCAACCGGAACAGCCCGCTGATGCGCCGGCTGGCCACGTACGTGGCGGCCATCACCGGAAAGGGCATGGCGGCAGTTCCTACGACCACGTTTCGTGCGCTCGGCGCGCTCGTGTCGGCCGCCGAGGAAGCCGACGCTCACCTCGGCCTGTGCGTCCTAGTGCACGCCTCAGGTGTGGACGCGGCGGGCAACGTCGGGTACCTCACGCTGGCGGGAAAGGGCAGGTACGGGGACCCTGACGTTAAGCGCGTCTTGTCGAACGTGCACCAGTACGCGCGGTGCGCCGATGTGTTGGCACAAGCTTCTGTGCCATGCGGCTCGCGGTCGGCGCGCCTGGTCGGCGGGGCCACCCGGCCGACGCCGTTCGTCTCCCCTTTGCCGCCCATCCCTGACGAGGACATGGAGCTCTACGACTTCATGACCTCGCCGTTCGATAACGAGCTGCCGCCGCCCGTTTGAGTGGCAGCGGCTGGCCCGCCGGGTCGTGCGGTCGCGGTCGAACTCTCCCACCCCTGCCTCTCAGGACGAGGGAGACAGCTCGGGTGGCGGCGCCCGCGCGCCCGCCGACGGCTCGAGCGACGGAGCTCCCCCGCCCGTTGACTCGCGCGTGCCCTTTTTGCTCGAGTCTATCCTCCCTCCCCCCGTCTTCATGCCCGAGAAGGAAATTGAGGACATCCTCTTGGAGCTGATGAAGATTGGACCCGCCTCCAAGCTGGCAAGGAACGTGCACAAGGTCATGATCTTCGTCCTTGCTGCTAAGTTCGGCGTGCACCCACGCACTGTGCAGGAGGGGCTCTCCCGCTGGTGGCCGCACCAGTTGATCGACAAGCAGGCCGGCAACGGTCATGTGTCGGGCGGACGCTGGCCACTCGGGGTCGACGTACGCACGTCGCTCCTTCCTACAACGCACCGGACTCGCGGTGGCGGCGACGAGGATGGCCACACGGGCGGCCGCCGCGTTGTCACGCTGACTGGCGTGCCCAAAAGCGAGCGTTGCTCGCAGGAGGCCGCCGTGGCTTCTCTCATCCTCTTGTGGGGCAAAGAGCATCGCGTACGCAAGCACATCCTGACGGCGCTGTTTCGGGCACAACTCGCCTACCAGGCCAAGCAGAACCGGATAGCATCATCAACTCGCAAAGCAAGAGAGGCGGCAGCGGCGGCAGCCTCGGCGGTCACTCCGGGCGTGGCGGCTGCAAGCGCGGCAGCTGCAACAGCCGGTCGGGGGACCAACGGAGGCAGCCGCCACGTTGTGCTCGCCCCGCGGCCGGTGACGCCGCGAGCTGTGGGCGCGGCGGTCTAGAACAACACCGCCGTTCCTGGCGCGCTGGCGACAATTACTCCCGGCGTCTCTTCGGTCTTGGACGCGCGTGCTGCGGCCCGTGCTGCAGCGGCCACGGGCCCGGTGTTCCTCACGCTTCCCGCTGTCCAGTCGTCCACGTCAATCACCGAGCGCGGAGCGGCGGGAGCGTCGGGAGGTTCGGGGGGAAGCCCCTCTAAGCGCACTCGCCGAACTGCCGTCCGGGAGCGCGGCGCGTCGCTCGCTGTCGCCGCGACCGCGTCTTCTGCTGCAGCGCGAGCCACTGCCGCGCCCGCCCTTTCTGCGTCTTCAGTCTCTCCTTTCAAAGCTTTGATGGGCATCGACGAAGGGCCGCATGACCTGGTCGACGCAGACGGTCTTTAAGTCGCGCACTGGGTGGTGCAACCTGAGCGCAAGGTCTTGCTCGGCCGCGCCGCTCCGGAAGGTCTAATTGTCGAGCTCCTGAAGGGACATTTCAACCCCCGTTGCCTCTACGCGCACCAGAAGGACTTCCCGATGGAGCTGCTGGGGGAAGCAGCCCGTCCGCTGGGAGACGCGGTCGGCAGCTACATCGTTTGGGACCGCGAGCTCGTCCTGCCTGCTTAACTTTTTTATTGTTGTCGTCGTACCTCTCCTTTATCGTCGGTCTGCTTGTGTTCGCTTCGTCTATGACTCTTGTACGCACTTTATTGTCCATGCTGTCTCTGTTCCTTGTTTCTACCGATCAGTTCTGCAGTGTTGCATCTCATGTACGTGATAGGGATAGGGGTCCTATCTGTATCTGAATGCCACTAAATGCGTTTACCACCTTGTCTAGACCACAGCCTTTTGCTTGACTCTCCTGTGCTCGTATGGATCCTTTCTCCTCCCATCCGTCGCGAACAGAGGCGTACGGCCTGCAGCCGCCCTCCTCGTTTGGCTGGCTGGGTGTCTTCTCTCTGCGACCATGGCTTCCCTCTGCAACCATTGAATCCGCTCGGACCAGCTTTGTTCAAGAACGGGATAGCGCTCAGCAGTTATGGGAGATGAGTACGGTGGCTGGGGGGTTCGCTGTGTTGGTGGGCACGGTGCAAGCCGATGCCAGGTCATCTGCAACAATGAAGGAGAATGAGACTGTGTGACGTCGGGAGGGGGTCACGGGAGCCATACAGGCGCTAGGAAGAAAGCATAATAGACGAGAAGCATACTTTTCTCCAGCTGTTATCGTCTTCCACTATGTCTGCGCGTGGTGTATGGAGGGCGCCCTGTTTTAGAAAACTCCTGGTCGGCGTGCATACGTGGTCCCTGGGCGGGTCGCCGCGGCTCGGACAATGCAGCCGGCGTACGGCGTAAAAAAAAGTATGGAAACGTTGGCCACCCCTGTCGGGTGGCCATGAGGGTGACGGCCGCGTCCACCGCGGCGGCAGCAGGGGAGGGGGCGCGGCAGGGGCTGCCTCCGAGGGGGACAGAGGTGTCTACCGTGTCCCACAGACACGGGGTGGAAGGCGTCTGATTGCAGGCGCGGAGGGGGGATAGCGAAGTTCCCCCTGTCCGGAGACGGCCAGGCGATGACGAAAAGTGGAGCATAAAGTCCCACGGCAGTGTTTGTGGCGCGGGCGGGTGACCAGTCGTGCAGCAGACGGGGCCGCCATCGGCACGTAGCTGCCTGTAGCAGCCATCCCTGTCTCCATCACAGGGGAGGGTGGCTTTCGCCACCTGCCGCACTTGAGCCTCAGACCAAGGGCTTCCTGTGGCCCTCACGCTGCGCGCCCAGAAGCGCAGTCCCTGAGCCCCGCCCACCCAAAACATCGATCCACAAAGGCCTCCAGCAATGCAGCGTCTCCATGGTCCCTTCCAATAGTCCTCCAACGGTGGGATCGCAAGACGTCCCGGGGTGTCTCTTTCGCCCTTCACAGCGGTGCACTGTCCTTTACACGACCAGGGCGCACGCACCACCATTCGCCAAGACGTGCTGATCTTGCCGGGCAGGGGCGGTTGGGGGCAACCCGCGCGCGGGGGGCACAGAACGGCCAACTCCAAGCGGCCGGCCGCAAGCGACCCACGCCAAGCAGCTAGCCGCCTGCGCGCTGTCCTGAATTTTCTCGTGTGGAGTAGCACGGCGGTCTCAGCAGCTGTGCAGCGTGTCCACTCGAGACGGCCCGATCTCCCGACGGCACGTGCGGCACTGTCAAGAATCACAAACTCATGGCCGCGAAGAGACAAGAAAATATCACATGAGGCCACACAGCCACGCATTGGACGAACGCCCGAAGCGCCGCACCGGTTGGCCATCCCATTCTAGTGCATTGACATTCCCTCCGCTTTCCACGACGAAGACTCCGTCCGACGCTCTCCCGCTCCACGAGGGTATTCCAGGGATCCTGTGGTGGTCTTTGCGCTTGGCGTAAAGAGGGGCAGGGAGGGCAGGCGACTTGACGGCCATGAAAGTGCTGGCTGTGACACTGGCGCCTGAACAAACCACTTCTGCGAGGCGGCTGTGGGGGTGCCGGTAGCGCCGACGGTCAGACGGCGGTGACGGTGGTGGAATTGCTTCCACATCGGCGGCCAATGCGCCGCAAGTGCTCTCCTGTTGCACCCGTTTTATCTCTTAGGGCTGATGGCCGGCCGGCGTGATGCTACAGAGCCGCTGCCACTCCCCATTTCCTCTTCGCTCTGGGCTGCTGTGCAGAGCCTCAACTGACAAATCGGAGGGCAGAGGCATTCTCGCAGGAGGCAGGGACAGTAGCGAGGGACCAACTGAATCTCTTCTCTACTAAACCGCATGAGAGCCTGGGTGGGAATGCATAAAACTCAGCGCATGCGGGTCTGCCATCTTGATAAAGACATATCCTCCATGGCCTGCGATCCAACTTTCCGTACCTCTGATGACCGGTACCTAGGCAAGTCAACCGGATTCGCGAATTAGAAGCGGCACATGCGGGACAGGCAGCACTATGTATTCCGGTCCACGTCCCTGCACACACCCTGGTGACCCACAGTGCGCAGCCGCATGTTGCCTTGTTGAAAGCAAGCTGCTTCATGATGTGTGCCAACTGCTGTGCGAGGGTGGTCCCCGTGTCAGTAGAGGAGCTAAAAGACGGGGCCTTCAGAGCGGGCGAGTGGGCGGGGGCTGCCACATCATTGGTGGCGACAGATGAACCAGCCTTGAATGATAGCTCGATTCATAGCTCCCTCAAAAGAGGGAGAGAATGGCCGCTGCGGAAGTGAGTTGGCACAGCGCTCGCGCTCGTTTATCGATTGGGTGGGACCTCTTCATATCAGGAGCTTACGAATCTTCCAGTTTTCAGACCACTTAGCTATACTCAACACCGACATTGCCGGAATCAGATAAGCTTTTTGCCGCAACTTCTTGAATACGGATAGGATTTGCATCCACAAACCAGAAAAGCAGGATATGAATAAGAAAACGGATTCTATCCAGAACAAAACAGATTCTTAAACAAGTATGTCCGACTTGATATACTTGCAAGGCACGTTGCCACGAAATAGCAAAGAGCGCGTTGCGGTTCAAGTTCTGAACGGGACCCACTCGAGACCATGACCAGCAGATACCTCGCGACAGTGAATGAGAGGCCAGGGGCATGGCCTATGGTGTCCATCTTGGTATGTCGGTTGGCCAGCACTTTCCGAACATATACATGCAGTCTTTGTCAAGACTTCGACCGTTCTGACGCGCATCTCAAGTGAAGTTGCCTGAGGTAGTTGTATGCCTGCATTCCACGAGTGCTAAGTCATTGGACATGCGTTTATGCAGTTCGGAGCCATTTAAGTGGCTGCACCACACAGTTAAGAGTACGAAAAATTGGCCTCGTTGTTGTGCATATGAGTATATCCGAGTATTGCTGTCCTCCAAAAAATGGCGGTTGCAGAGTGGTTGCAATCATTCAACAGCGTACGTGGACCAATGGAAAGGCTAGGAATCATCTGAGTTCCTTACAGCGTCTCCCCATGCAGCTCTGCGCACTGGAAACGCACATCAGGATCTCAAGAAATCTGAAGAAATGTGTTGATCTCATGAGAAATCACAGGTCTGGCCCAGAACCCTCTCCACGCCATCTTCAGGCCCAAGCAAGCGGCCCAAAAATCTCAGGAAATCTCCTTGTGGGTTGCAATGGCACTGCGTGACTCCTGCAAGACACGGTGATTGGCTTGCAAGATTACTGGCGGCAACTCTCAGCCAATAGTTCGGTCGTGGCTTGTCGAACAGCCAATCCGACTTCATTTCTACGCCCTGTCGTCGGCTTTGCCTCCCTTCTTTCTGCAACCGCCATTTTTTAGAGGTTAGCAATATATCTATCCATTACACCAGAGTGCCATTCGTTCACGAAAGCCCCTGCTTCATACGTGTGGTCTGTGGTCGTTTACTGCATGTGTGAGAACGGGCCGCAATCAAGTGGGTGCTGGAGATGTGAGCAGCTCTAGACATGCGTACGTCCAGGAGGGTACAGGGCGCGTAGGTACCAGACACCGCATGCGGGTGAGGAGGACGGATAGGAACGGTGCGCAGAGAGGTAACAAGCGCGCGTGACGCATTGCCGGGCGGCTCCTTGCAGGCGCGAAAGTAGCGGCGTAGGGCGGCGTGCGGGCCAGACTCAGACTTGTGGGGGCACGCGTGGTGGGTGGCCACGGGAGGAACAGCTGCAGTGCGACTGAAGGCGAGGGACGAAAGTCGAGGGAGTGGGCGTCCGACTGAGATGGACGGGGGCCACCCGAAGAGTAGATGTGTGAGCCACCCGTGGCCTGGCCACGGGTGAGCGAGGCGACGTGGGCTTGGCATGCGTGCGTGGGATGCCTAGTTCACAACACTTTTCACACCCTACTGTCTAAGGTATTTCCAGCACGCGGTGCCGCGCACGCGTGCGAGAGCGGTGATATGCGCGACACTGCCTGTGTGCCTGCCTGCCTCGCCACCTTCCAGCGACCACAGTGACTGCAGGGTGTATGTCTCGGCGGCGCTGAGACGCCGTCAGCCTCCGCAGAGTAAGCAGAAATGTGATTGCTGGACGTAATTTTGTCCTTGCTCGTCCAGTCCAAAGTTGCGTCTATGGGAAGGTCCAAACCCGGTCTCCACGCCGGGGTACAGAGGAGATCTACGGCGGCTGTCGGTAGATGCTCACCGCCACTCCGCCACTGCTACCGGTCCTCGGCGTCGCTGAGCCCCCGCTCCCCCCCTTTCCCCCCCCCCCCCCCCCCCCCCCCCCCCCCCCCCCCCCCCCCCCCCCCCTTTCCCCTCCCTTCCCCCCTGACCTAGTCCGTCCACGCGCATTCCCCCCCCCTCGTTTTTAAGAGGCCGTGGCTGCCCGTGAGTTGCGGCCCATTCTCTTTTCTCACAAGTTTTCTCCTCCCCCGTGGAAGCTGCCATCAGCTGGAGCGGAACCTGGCGAACGCGCCCACTCTACTGCTCAGTGACGCTGTTTCTGGCCGCCGGTACGGTGTCATGGCGGATGCCGGCGATGGCTCGGACGTAGACGCGTCGGCTGATCGGCCGGTGCCGTCGCCGCCCAAGCTGGCCGTTTGTCGGCGCGCCTAGGCGGTCCCAATCATCCTTGCGGAGGACCTCTGCGCCGCGCTCAATTTCTTCCCCCAAGACGTCCGGGCGCGCCGCCCTCGCAGCGAGGATCCTCCTCGCCCCGCCAAGCTCGCCCGTCGGCGAAGACCGCGAGGAGCGGACGGGGCGAGCCGCGCGGGGGGGGTGAGCGCGGCTGACGTGACGGGCGGCGCGGCCGGCACTGGCGACGGGCGGAGGCCCCGACAAAGGAGGCGACGCGGCGCGCTGGACGCCGGTGCTAAAGCTGCTGACCCCGACGCTCCTGTTGAGAGGATTGACCTGATCGGGGCGGGGGATGAAGACGTCGGCGGGGGCTTGGAGCTGATCCCGCCAGAGCCGGACGTCGTGGACAACAGGCCGGAGGTGTTGGCGCTGATTGACATCATCGCGTCGCGCATCACAGAAGCGCTGGGATTGGCGCTGTCTGCGGGGCCGGAGCCGATTGGGTGGCATGAAACGCTCTTTCGCGTCGCGTGCGTGGCCGATGGTGCCGCTGTGGTCCTTTCCGAGGGCGAGAGGGGGTACGCCGTGTGGTGTTCGCGCGTCCGCGGCGATGTGCTCTTTCTCTGTTCCTGCGGCGGCCGGGGTGGCGCCGAGTCCGTGAAGATGCGCACATCTGTCGGCTGGTCGTCCACGTGCTGCCACGCCCGGGCGCTTCAGGCGTCGGTTGTGACGCTTTCGGCTGCTGCCGGCGTGGCCACTGCCAACGCCTTTCTGCACCGCGTCCCCAAGTTTGACAACGGGGCGGGTGCGTCGGTGACCGAGTACACGGCTCACTTCGCCACCAAGCCGGAGCGGAAGCGGGGTGTGTTTGCAGTGCATTCGGGGGGCGCCTGGGCGGTCGTCGTCATCCGCCCCCGAATGGGCAAGAGCCGCTCTAAAAAGCGGCACCAGATGCGCGCCGCGTGCACGCAGTTGAGCTGCGGAAAGAGCCATTGGTGGTGTCGACGTGCCGCGGCGGTGACAGAGTGGTGCACCGAGCTGCGGGCAACGACCGGCGCCGCAAACGAGTTGGGTGGAAAAATCATCGACCCCTTCAAAGACGTGCAACTTGCGGAAGCGCAGGTGGGCCGCTCGCCCGCGCCAACCGCGCCGCCTGAGGCGGTGGTAAACGCGGCGTTCTCGGACGAGGCCCGCTGGCGAAGCTCCAGGAACTTCCTCCCCTGCTCTAGAGAGGTGTCGGACTGCCTGCTGTGGGACCAGCTAGCGGCCGCCGGCCGGGAGACGGAAGAGCCGACCGTCTTCCCCTCCGTCCTGTGCGAGGCGGTCTGCTTCAAGTGCGGCGACAAGTACAACGGCTTGGGGGTGAAACATACGGGCGGCGTGCTGCACACGCTGCGCGGCCGGGTGGCGGTGAATGTCCGGCGGTGGACGGGCGGGTGTGGAGAGCCCGTCCCGTACGACGGCGCCAGCGAGTCGCTCTTTGCGTCCACTTCCAAGACTATCTTCACGCGCACGTGCATGGACGTCATGTCGCAAATTGTGTTCACCGGCCACAGCACGCTCTCTTCCGCTGCGTCGGTGCGTTGCTTTTTTCTTGAGGTGACGAAGTCGCTGTCGGGCGCCTCCTCGGCGCTTGCCCGCCAGACGGTCATCTCGGCCGTCCACCGCTACGCGCGGACTCTGATCGTGCCCGCCTCCCTCTTCCGCTGGGCCAAGTGCAATGTGGACGGCGACCGCCCGTACTGGGCCGTCATCGCCGACGGGGAGGTGCTCTCCAAACTCAGAAGCCAGTCGCAGCCGCTCTTCCGCGTGGTGAAGAACGTGCGGGTAATCGAGATCGACACGAGCTTTGCGTTTGTGCTACCACTGGCGTCGTTGCGCGCCGCGATCCGAAAGTCATTGTCTATTGCTGTCTTCCCAATTTTGGCCGATGTGGTCGAAGTCAAGAAAGGGTCTCGGTCAACTGCCCATTGGTCGAAC
>ENA-ORXR01002575-ORXR01002575.1-marine-metagenome-genome-assembly--contig:-NODE-2575-length-17078-cov-7.419387_pt1 | contig 17078 bp, 17 predicted proteins | sample MGYA00237866_ERZ511479 | MGnify/ENA metagenome assembly ERZ511479 | reverse complement strand
GAGACAAACAGACGCGTCAAAGCGCAGAACTATCGTCTGTAGGGCAAAAACGACCTCAAATTCGTGCATTTTTTATTTAAGAAAATCAGGCACTTGACCTAAATAAGTGTCTGATTTGTCACGAATGTTGGCCGTACCTCTAGACGGCATGGCCGGAAGAGCTCGCTCAACATGAGTGTTGCAGGTTTTCCCGGTAAACGCTCGGTTTTCATTCAAATTGTTTAAGATAGAACGCAATTGTTCGTTACGCATTCTACCGTCTTCCAGGCTGCTTGCCACGTCCTTCTCAAGCTTTGCTTTGTAGTAGGCTACTTTTTGATGTTTATCCACCAGTGGTAATGCCAGCTTATTGTCTCCGAGCATTCTGCCTTTCCTATCTACTACTGAAAAGCATCCGCCTCTGTCAATTTTTGCGGGGATAGAAAATCGGATCTTTTTACTTTTGCTGGACGTTGTTGCTACCTCTGCTTTGTTGTCATCAAGAAGTGTGTATTCCCCTTTGCCTTTGCCTGACAAAACTATCTCAAGAAAACTGCTTGAGTGAACACTGCTTACTGGCTTAACGGCACATCCGCAAAGTAGAAGAACAAACAATGCCGATAGGAATCTCATAAACCACCCCACAGATTCGTTAATTCTCTCACGCGCTTTGTAGCGACATCACACACACAATTTATACTGAACAAAAGGTCAGGCAAACGCTGAAAAAAACGTTTAAGACCTTCTGGTACACAGATGTTCGTAAAAGCTGGGGCGGGGCCCGCTGATGATCGAAGTCAGACCGCGTATGACGACGGATATTTTGCCCAACTTATTCTGAATCACTATGCCCATCGATCCGATGTTTCGGCTGCAGTACCAAGTCCATCATTTGATGTTCGCTTAGGAATTAGGCGGCACTTGGAAAAATCAACGATACGATATGCAAGAGTTCTCAATCGTCGAAAATATGAAAAACTATGGACCACACATCCGTCAACGATAAACGTAAAGTCTCCTGCGACAATGATGTTGTACAAAGTATCTAAACCTTCCTCGCCTTCTAGATAACAGAATTTTGATGTTGTGTATTTTCCGTTTAATATGAAATATATTTCGTCGTTTATTTTTAGCTCATGCGCACGTTTCCATCCTGAATTTGTTAGAAACGTATGATCTGCGGCAACGCGCACGGGAACAGTCGAATGCTCATGGAATAGCCGAAACACAGGCATTTCCTCATGCTGTGATTTTTTTATAATTGTTCTAGGCTGCAGTCTGCCGCCAGCACCATAAGCTAGAACATAGTCGCCAGTTGTGACTTCAGATATACGCCGATTTCCATCGGGTGTGAGAATTTCTGCTGTGCCAGCGAAGCATGCGCTGAGCTCTCGACCACACGCTGTGCAATGCGTTGAGGTAATCGGACTTTTTGCGCCGCAGTTACAAGTTTTCTTATCTGGATCGAATGCCGTCATGGTGTTCCTCCTCTAAGAATAGAATTAACAGATGTTCAGAATTAGTGAGATATACGTCACGGTTCATATCATTCTTCCATGAAAATGAAATTGATCAATTTGGAATTTGAACCTCAACTGACTTGGAAATTACCCTATAGAATAATCCAAGGACAGAGGTTAAAGACATTCGCTAATAGATGATGTGCGGCAAAAGTGCAGACATTTAATAACAGCATAACGCCCTTATGTTACCTTTTTAGAGTAGTGCCACAGCCTGTGGCACAATTGTCCGGACAGTGTCTGGACAATTGCCGATAGGTTGTGGGAAAACGTCAGACACTGTCTGCCGAATTCTCTACAGGCTGTGTAGACAATTCTCCAACCGCCTGTTGGAGAATTGCATCCGTACTGCACAGACTCTGATCATCACGGGAAACACACATGTCTGATCTCGCGCTGATCCCCACCGCCGACTCGATTCCCGCTCGCATCCTCACCGGCACCACCCCGGCCCTGTTTGCCGAATCGCCCCGGGCCGAAAAACGCTTCTGGGAGTTCTTCACCGCCACGATCCGCAACAAGAACACACGCCAGGCCTATCTGACGGCCTGCTTCCGATTCGCCGACTGGTGAGAGGTGCACGGGAAAAGGCTCAGCAGTGCTGACCCCATGTGGATTGCCGCCTATACCGAGCTACTGACGCAGCACTACGCACCGGACACGGTCAAGCAACATCTGGCGGCGATTCGCATGCTGTTTGATTGGCTGGTTGTGGGTCAGATCGTGCCGTTCAATCCGACCAGCTCTGTACGCGGACCCAAGCACGTGGTGAAGGTCGGTAAGACACCGGTGTTAACGGCCGACGAGGCACGCTCGCTGATCGACACTATCGACACAGACACGCTCGTCGGTTTGCGGGATCGCGCCCTAATCGGCGCCATGATCTACAGCTTTGCGCGCGTTAGCGCCGCCGTCTCGATGAGAGTCGCGGACTACTACACCCGGGGCAAACGCTCGTTCTTCCGCCTGCAGGAGAAAGGGGGCAAATACCACGTTGTCCCGGCACACCATGTCGCTCAGGACTATCTCGACACCTACATCGCCGCAGCCGATATCAACACTGATCGCAAAGGTCCCCTCTTCCACTCCTCGGGTCAGGGACGTGAGTTGCACACGCTACAACGCGTTGCCATGTCCCGGCAGACCGCCATCAAAATGATCAAGCGGCGAGCGCTGGCTGCCGGGCTACCGGCTGAGATTTGCAACCACAGTCTGCGCGGTACCGGCATCACCAAATACCTGCGAAACGGTGATGAGCTGGAGACGGCCGCGAAGATCGCCGGGCATGAGTCGACCCGCATCACGCAGCTCTATGACCGGACGGACAATGAGCTCTCGCTCAACGAGATCGAGCGGATCCATATCTAACCAATGCCTCAAAAGGGCCCCCTTTCGGGGCGCTCGTTCAGTGTCCCATATCGTTGGATACCGATGAATATGGGTCGACCTGATGATTTGGGATTGAGCGAAGCCTACAGATATAAGCTTTGAGAGCCCAGTGTCCCACAAGCCCATTGTGGGACACTCATCTCGTTAATCAGTGGATCTGATTGAAATTGGCACTAATGCGGTTTATAGTTTGCGTACCTCCCCAGCTGCATAAGGCCTAGAGCCGGACCACTGGACGACAACGCCACCTCGAGAAATCAGGTGGTTTTGTCATTTCTAGGCCCCTGAAACCTCCTGCCGAAGTATGCAAACCCTCGTCTACATCGATGGACTGAATTTGTACTACGGCTGCCTCAAGCAGAATCCACACTGTCGATGGTTAGAGGTTGAGAAGTTTGCACGCTTCATGTGCAATGAGGTGAACCCAGCGTCAGATGTTGTTGGCGTCAAATACTTTAACGCTCCTGTATTGGCAAGCCTCTCGCCACGAGGCGACGTATCAATGCGTTCGCTTGAAAACTACACACGTGCTTTGAAATATCATTGTAAGAGACTTGAAGTCATTGAGGGAAAGCACTTTAAAAAGGTGCGTAAATCATACGTAAACAAAAAGCCCATTAATTTCAATGAAACAGTTGACGTAGTCATTCCCGAAGAGAAGCAAACGGACGTCAATATAGCCATTCACATGCTTGCCGATGCTACCGATGGTTTATGCGATCAACAAGTGTTAGTCAGCAATGACAGTGACTATGCAACTCTCATCGAGATGCTAAAAAAACGCCATCCTGAAATAACGCAAGGTGTAATCGCCCCCCTCAATGGCATTCATTTACGCTTGAAATATTACTAGTCCTGCGTGCGATCCGATAAGTCGCTGATTTACAATAATTTAGCGATCGTGGGAGCGGCACAGAAAAATCGCTTGACTCTTTGCACAAGGTTCGTCATGCTTGTCGTGCCCTGATTTTTGCGAAGTCGTTATGGATGCAGCCATAGAAAATCTCAGCTCGACCACCTTTGCTGGTAAACGATTAACTCGCAAACAAATCTGTGGCATTCAGGAAACCACCCGAGCCTTTCCCGCTCTGAGTCGCCGTGAATTAGCACACACCATCTGCGAGCACCTGAAATGGCGCACCCCAGCAGGTAAGCACCAGATTCAATCCTGCCTTGGTATGCTCGAATCTCTAGAGGCGCTGGGTATCGTGACGTTACCAGAGAAAGATAAGCGAAAAAAATACTCCCAAAAGCCCATTACTCATACCGCCCGCTCTGAGCCTCAACCACTGATCGACAGTCCACTGGATCAGCTCGCACCGATCAGCGTTCGGCTTGCTGTAGAAAAGCCTGAGATTGCACTGTGGAATGAGCTCGTCGACAGGCACCATTACTTAGGCTACAGAAAGCCAATAGGTCAACACCTACGGTATTTTATTGTTGATCGCCAAGGGCGAAAACTGGGCTGCCTGCTGTTCTCCAGTGCCAGCAAGTCATTGTCATGTCGCGATCAATGGATTGGCTGGCAAGACCAGACGTACAAAAAGCACTTACACTTGCTCATCAATAACAATCGGTTCCTGCTGCTGCCCTGGGTGCACGTAAAATGCCTGGCCTCGAAGGCGTTACCTATAGCCTGTAAGCAAGTCTGTGATGACTGGCAAACGCTCTACAAAACTCGTCCCGTACTGATAGAGACGTTTGTTGACCCGTCAAAATTTAAAGCCACTTGTTACCGTGCGGCTAATTGGCAACACCTGGGCAAGTCACAAGGGCGAGCGAAAACCAAAAGCTCTGAGGGTAAAACGGCAAAGGAAGTTTATGTCTTGCCTTTGGTGAAAAATGCAAAATCCATACTGATCAACGGCCCTGGCATAACTCCTAAAAAGAGCAAAGTGAGGCCTGGCAGAGCCGACAATCTACCCAGGCAGCTGGCCCCGGCTGATCCTTTTGTCCGACTATGGAAAGACATCATTGGCACAGTAATACAGGTTGCACACGATTATGATCAGCAATGGCAAAAGCGCCAGAGAGTATTAAATTCACTGCTGATTATGCTCTTCATATTCCGGCTAGTGTTTTCAACCAACAAGCAAGGTTACGCCATCACCACCGCTGAGCTTTGGGAGCAGTGCCGCACCCTGGGCATAGATCTGCCACAGCCCACACCGGTCGCAGCATCGGCTTTTTGCAATGCCCGCGCCAAGCTCGATGAGCACGTATTCAAAGAACTTCACACCCGGATACTCCAGCAATCCACACCCGACATCACTCATCGATGGCAAGGGCATCGCTTACTGGCCGTTGATGGTTCGAAGCTGAATCTGCCTCGACAATTGATGCGTGCAGGCTATAAAACACCTTCGGACAACGCCCATTATCCACAAGGTACGTTGAGTTGTCTGTATGAGCTGAAACCTAAAATCCCACTTGATTTTGACCTGTCCAGGCGTAGCGATGAACGCGCTATGGCTCTTAGCCACCTGAGTGTTCTTAGTGAAAACGACGTCGTGGTCTACGATCGTGGATACTATTCGTATGAGATGCTGCGCGAGCATAACGCGCGCCGCATTCATCCCATATTCCGACTTAAAAAGACAGCGTGCCGAGTGGTAGAACACTTTGCAAACAGCGATGACAGTGACGCCATCGTCAAGATCGGTCCATCTGAGCCAAAGCGCACCTGTTCGCATTGTGAACCTCAGCCGAACTTTCCAGCAGTAGAGCTTCGTTTAGTCAAATACGAGGCTGGTGGAACACACTACATTCTGGGCACCACGTTATTGGACCCGGAAAAATACAGCATTGAGCAATTATCAGCCGTCTATCACTCACGCTGGGGGATTGAGGAGCTGTACAAGGTATCCAAACAACTGATGAAAGTTGAGGATTTTCATAGGCAAAGCGAAAGAGGAGTCAAACAAGAGCTCTTTGCGCACTTTAATCTCATCACCCTGACTCGCCTGTTTGCCAATCACAGCGAGGACAACTTTCCATCACATCGCCTGCAAAGCAACGGCGAGGAACAGGCCATGAAAGCGAACTTCAAAAACTGTCTGATGACGGTGGCAAGAAATATCGAAGCCTTGCTGCTTCGTCAAACCCACCTTTTGACTGATACGGTGAACACCATTATTGCAAGCATTAGCACGTGCCGGCAGAAACTACGCCCCAACCGATCCTATGCACGCTGCTCCAGAAAACCGATTGGTAAATGGAAAGCACCTAAACCGGCAAAAAGCGTAGCGGCGAAGGCGTCGATAGTGATCTGAAAAATATCGACAATAATCTTCGCCGAACAGAACCGTTTTTTTAAGTGAATGGCTTTTTTTTATCGTAACTGCTTACCCCTTCTGCAGATCGAATTTGCCAGCGAGTGCAAATTGAATCGCCGTTAGTGGCTTGTATCCCTGGTATGCCATCGACTGCAGGTAGCTTGATATCCGGCAATAGGCTTCAGCATATTTGCGCTGTCGGAAGCAGCCGCTGACTTTCTGCTCGACCTTGCCCATCTGCAGGTCCCGTTCTGCTCGATTGTTGGTGAATGGCACTGCAGATTTCTTAGCGAAAAGCAACACAGCTTGCTCATGCGTCTTCAAGCGATCCCATAAATTTTGTGCATCCGACTGTGCCAGTCGACCTCGCTTGCCACTGGGCCGTACGGGTCGTGCTGGTAGTTCAGCCGTGCCGCGTGTGAGTATGTTTCGGTAGCGCTTTTGCAGCTTGACATATTCATCCGCTTTAAGCCGCTTGCTTTTTCGAGACGACACCTCGCGCAGGTCTCTTTCAGTAAACGTTTCATGTTGCGCGCCCAGGCGTAGTCGTTGGAATTAATCACAAATTCCAACTCACGCATCAAGTGTGATCCACACAGGGCATCAGCCGATTTCTCGTAGCTGAAGTAGGATGGCCAACAATCGTGAACGATGACGCCACCATAACGAGGGATAATATTGATCTCATCAATGGCCTCCTTGCCACGTCCGGGATGCAGCCGTTTAAGCGTAATATCCCCCGCTGAGTACACATGCACCCAGTGTTTGGATTTCTCTACCCTCATCGAGGTCTCATCAACATTCATAGCCGGCGAGGCCAGTAACAACTTGATAGCCTGATCTTCCCAAGGTGCCAACGCCTCATGCAACTGCAGGATGTACTTGAGCATGGTGGCTTGCGAGATTGCCCGTCCGATCAGATTCTTCAATAACGTCTGAGCTCGGTTGAATGACACCATCTGGGCTACCAGTAGATTCAATACAAATGCCTTGACGCCCAGTCCGTACTGTTCTGGACCTGCCAGATCGCCCGCAAAGGCCCCCTTGTTCACACACTCACAAGACGGGCATGTCTTGATCTCGGCATCGGTATGCTCAATACGCTTTTCAAACACGATGTCGATGCGGGTACGCCGCTCGTAGTCGTCCACTTGCACATGACGCAGGTTTTCACCGCAGTGCTCACAGTGGCACACGGGTGAGACCTCCACTGACTCCTCGGTACGACTGTTGGCAAAGGGTTCTTCGTGCTCTTCACGCTTGTCCTTGGGTTTGCGCGGCTTTGAGCTCTTGTCTTCCTCTGTCTGCGAAGAGGGTATACTGGAATTCTTGTTGCCTTTCTTCGTGCTCTTCTCGAGAAAGATTGCGACCAGCATGTCTACAATCATCAGCAAGGTACTAATGAGCATACGAGTCTCGTCAGCCACCTTGCCGGAACGAACCTGTTCGTCCAGCTGCAGTTTTACGTGAGTGATTTCCTCACGAATAGATGATGTATTGACGCATGCCACGCATAATTATTTAGCTCAGAATTCTGACTATGCAAGCTTGAAAGTGATTGCTAAATCGCTCAGCACCTTATGAGGGGGTGAGCAGTTACCTTTTATGAACGCCAAACACAATGCAGGTGTACCAATCGCATCGCCACTAGAGGGCTATCAATTCAGTCCATTGCTGGGCTCTGCACCCTTTGAGCATTACGCCGATGCTGTGTGGGACAACGTTCGTATGAACAATATCAGTCAGCACTTTGTCGCAGCCTGGCTTGGATTAAACCTGAAATCAGATCTGAGTATGGAAGACTACCTCGTTCTCTTGCCTGATTCCAATGACGGTGTTTATGCCGTTGGTGATGACGGGCAATTCCTGCCTGATCATACATATCGGGCTGGGTTTGCTGATCGTACTGCTAAGGGATTACGTTTCGAAACGTTGTCGCCTGGTCAGTAGTGTAGTCAAGACACGTACTCTATCGACACGCTTTACACAACAATGATTGACTGGAGTCGAAGGGCGAAAGCATTCTATCGTTCACCCATGATGAGGCGGGATGCTCTTGCATCCCGCTGTTTGAATACATGTTGTGACCGATTCACTCGGCGTGATGACTCAGCCACGCATTGAACTCACGCGCCGCGAACAGGGCTCGTCGCAGCTAGCGAACGGAGAGTTTTTTGTGGATTGCTCTAATGTCATGCAATATTCAAATGAGCGCTGCTCTTGCGCGTGCAATTCTCTTCTAGAATTACTTCAACGTTTTGGCCAAACGAATGGAGTCGGATACACGCTGTGATTGGATATGTAGTCCATCAGCTTTTCCTCCCAGTCTTTTAACGAGCTGAACACACCGCGTCGAATCGCCTTGACAGTTTTCAGACCGAAGCAGTGTTCCACAAGATTCCACCACGACAAGCTTATTGGTATGAAGTGAAGGGTCACCAGTTTGTTTCTTTTCAGCTAGCTCTTTACCTTTTGATGCTAGTGCGTAGAGTAGTTGTCCACAATCACGCGTAGATCCATATTCTATCGCTGCGTAAAGTATGAATTCGCCATGCACAGGTAGGACCAGAGAACTGATAGCTGCACGAGTTGGTAAATAAAGAATCGAAACGGGTAGCGTTAGCAACCGGTAGCTATGTCAGTTAGTCGATGCGCAGGCACTCGCTTGAAGACACCACTCGCTGTGGCAATGACTTGGCCTGTTGAATCGACGAGTTCACCCTCGACGTATTTCAACGTCCGACCGCCTCCCGCGATTCTACCTGTGGCGATCAACCGGGCACCGATTGTTGCAGGGGCCAGATAGTGTGTATTCAGCGAGAGAGTCATGAAGGGTGTGCGGCCACTTGAATCGACGGTCAAGCTGGCGGTGGCGCCCATTGCGTTATCGAGCAATGTTGTGGTAATCCCGCCATGGAGCACATGATGGCGATTCAAATGAGTCTCGCTCAGCGTCAGATGACAACGAGCTCGTCCATCCTCTTGCCCCACATCAAGCACATATCCGATCAGGCGCTGGGCGCCGGTCTCGTTCTTGATAAGACCGGCATTTGATATATCGAATGTCATCTGTATTTTATTCTATTGTTCGCCCTCGTTGAATTGATAAGGGTGAGATAACGATTTATAGCTTTTCTGTCAGCTCCGGCACTGCCTCGAACAAGTCGTCGACAAGACCATAGTCAGCGACCTGAAAAATGGGAGCCTCCTCATCTTTGTTGATCGCAACAATAACCTTGCTGTCTTTCATCCCGGCAAGGTGCTGAATCGCCCCTGAAATACCGATCGCAACATACAGCTCAGGCGCAACGATTTTGCCGGTCTGGCCAACCTGCCAGTCGTTTGGGGCGTAGCCTGCGTCAACCGCTGCACGCGATGCACCAACCGCCGCCTTGAGCTTCTCTGCAAGCTTTGTGATCAACGCAAAATCTGCCTCGGAGCCCATACCACGCCCCCCGGACACCACGACGCCTGCCGACGTCAGTTCTGGCCGATCGTTTTTGGCAACCTCGTCGTTGATCCAAACCGATAGAACGGCGTCAGTGCCTGCATCAGCCGTTTCGATCGGGACTGGTGCCTGCTCGCCCGTACGCTCGAAACTGGCACAACGAACAGTAATATCCCCACCCATGCTTTTCGCTGCGGTGACGGTTTTTGCGGTTGCTTCATTCAGGCTTGTATTGTCGTGCTTTGCAACAATCAGAACAGCCATTACACGACTCCCGCTTCTTTGAGTTTTGCGACCAGTTCATCGGCAGAACCAACAATTTCACCTGCCTTGCGAGTACTCGGTTCGACCGTCGATACAATGCCAAGACGCGCAGAGACATCGACGCCGTAACTGGCCGCTGTTTTCTCGCTCAGTGGTTTCTTCTTCGCCTTCATGATGTTCGGCAGCTTGGCATAACGCGGCTCGTTCAGACGAAGGTCAACGGTGACGATGGTGGGCATCTTCACCTTGATCGTTTGCAGTCCGCCATCAACTTCACGTTTCACGGTGGCATGATCACCATCAATGTCCAGTTCCGATGCAAAGGTTGCCTGCGACCAGCCAAGCAATGCGGACAACATCTGACCTGTGGCATTAACATCGTTGTCGATAGCCTGCTTACCGCAGAGAACGAGACCGGGTTGTTCTTCGTCGACCACCACTTTCAGGATTTTTGCCACCGCAAGTGGTTCGATGTCCTGATAAACATCGTCTGCCGCTACAACCAGTATCGCGCGGTCAGCACCCATGGCCAGCGCGGTGCGCAGTGTTTCCTGCGCTTGTTTCACGCCGATGGAAACCACGATAACCTCTTCGGCCTTGCCGGCCTCTTTCAGACGAACGGCTTCTTCGACTGCAATTTCGTCAAAGGGGTTCATTGACATCTTTACGTTGGAAAGATCGACACCACTGCCGTCGGCTTTGATACGGACCTTGACGTTGTAGTCCACTACTCGCTTGACGGGTACAAGCACTTTCATTGATTTCTCCCTGTATCAGAGTTGTTGGGTTCAGAAAAAAGCCTGCAAGCCTGTGATTGCACGACCCAGGATCAACGCATGCACGTCATGGGTACCTTCATAGGTATTCACAGTTTCCAGGTTGACCATGTGACGCATGACATGGAATTCGTCCGATATCCCATTGCCACCATGCATGTCTCGAGCATGGCGCGCGATGTCAAGTGCCTTGCCGCAGTTGTTCCGTTTGATCAGGGAAATCATTTCAGGTGCAGCCTGGCCCTCGTCCAGAAGCTGGCCAACTCGCAAAGCGGCTTGCAAGCCTATCGAAATTTCGGTCTCCATATCCGCCAATTTTTTCTGATACAACTGAGTTTGTGCGATTGGCCTGTCGAACTGCTTACGATCAAGTCCGTATTGGCGCGCGGCGTGAAAACAGAATTCTGCCGCCCCCAGTACGCCCCACGCGATGCCATAGCGAGCACGATTAAGACAACCGAACGGGCCTTTCAGCCCCTCGATGTTGGGCAATAGTGCCTTCTCGCCCACCGCAACATCCTTCATCACGATTTCGCCCGTGGTGGAAGCTCGCAGGGACAGTTTGCCGCTGATTTTAGGTGCTGATAGACCCTCCATACCTTTTTCCAGCACGAAGCCGCGAATCTTGCCGTCATGTGCTTCTGACTTTGCCCAGATCACAAAGACATCGGCAAACGGCGCGTTTGAAATCCACATCTTGGTGCCATTCAAGACGTAACCATTGGCCGTCTTTTTCGCGTTAGTTTTCATACCCGCGGGGTCGGACCCTGCATCAGGTTCGGTCAGACCGAAACAGCCAATGAGTTCCCCAGACACCAGTTTAGGCAAGTACTTTTGGCGTTGTTCCTCAGAGCCATACGCATGGATAGGGTACATAACGAGAGATGACTGCACACTCATCATAGAGCGATATCCGCTGTCAACGCGTTCGACTTCACGCGCAATCAGACCATAAGTTACATAAGATGCGCCAAGACCACCGTATTCCTCCGGGATGGTGACACCGAGCAGCCCCGCATCGCCCATCTCACGAAAGAGATCCGGGTCCGCCCTTTCGTCGCGGTAGGCCTGGAGTACGCGCGGTTGTAGTTGATCCTGTGCAAAGACTTGCGCCGCATCGCGTAACATGCGTTCGTCCTCACTGAGTTGACGGTCAAGCCGGAAAGCGTCTGCCCAGTCAAATGAGTTCAGGTCGGGGCCGTTTCCAATCATGTCTTTTGCCATCGGTTTTATGCCTTTGAATCGAGTTGGGCCAGCTGTCTGGCGAACGTGGACAACAGTTGGTGCTTCAATACCTTGCCAGTCGCGGCAGCGGGTAATTCTGTGGTCGCGATGATGCGTGAGGGACGTTTGTAACTGGCCAGCCGGTCAGACACGAAGTCTGCCAGTAAGGCAGTATCCAGTGCAGTCGGATCAGCACACTGGACAAAGGCGATAATTTGCTCGTCTCCGTTATCCAGCGTGCGGCCAATGACGGCTGATTGAATAACGTCCGGGTGATCGTTCAGTGCTGTTTCAACCTCTGGTGGGTAGACGTTGAAGCCGCCACGGATGATCAGCTCCTTGCACCGACCGACGACATGGAGATTGCCCTGCAAATCGATCTTGCCAAGATCACCGGTACGCAGCCAACCGTCGGCGTCAATGACCTTGGCCGTCTCTTCCTGGTTATTGAAATAACCTTTCATCACATGGGGGCCACGAGTCAGGATCTCGCCTGTTTCGTCATCATGCGAAGCGCCAACGGAGGTGTCCAGCCGAATATCGACACCGGGCAAAGCCGGGCCAACGCTGGTATCGGCTGTGCCAATCGGATTGCACGTACCGCAAACGCCTGCGGTGCTTTCAGTCATGCCGTAGCCATTCTGCAAGGCCAGACCATAGAAGGTTTCGGCCTTGCGTTTCCAGGTCGGGTCCAGTGGGGCGGCGCCAGAGGAGACATAGCGCAGTTGACTATTGTCCAACCGAGTGAAACCTTGTTCATTGGTGTATTGCATCACCAGCGCATGCATCTGCGGGACACCCGGGAACACCGTCACTCCATTCGTCAACGCCGCACAGACACCCTCAGGTCGAAAGCGGGTTTCAAGCTGCACCGACGCGCCTGCATAACTGCCCGCCATCAGCATCGACGCCAGCCCGAAGACATGGGTCAGCGGCAATACACCATAAATGCAATCATCGGGTTGCAACGCACGTAGTTGTGTTGAGGCCTGAGCAGCAAAGCACAGGTTGGCATGGGTCAGCATCACCCCTTTAGGTGCGCCGGTTGTCCCTGTGGTATAGAGGATCACCGCCGTCCCATCTGCTTCAACGGGCGCTGGATTACTGGGTGCGGTGATGGCAACAGCAAAGTGCCCAAAGCCCGATTCGCGCATTGTTGCTTTCGCGGCGGCAGCGTGATTGGACGCTTCTTTTGAAACACCCGTCGTATAGAGCGTGAGGCGAGGTGTCGCATGGTCGATAACTTGCCGGATCTCGGCTGGCGTCATGCGGGCGTTGATGGGGATGACGTAGGTGCCTACAACGCTGGCGGCGAAGATGAAGACAGCGGTCAGAAGGCAATTTTCTGCGACAAGGACAATGCGGTCTCCGGCTCTGACGTCATACTCTCGCAAGATATGCGCTGCTTCGCTAATGGCAGACTGATATTGTGCATAGTTATACACACGACCGTCCGAATCAACAATTGCACTAGCCTCAGGCATTCGGCTGGCATGTGCCTCCACAAATTGGTGGATAAGCGGCACGTGTTCTGAAGTGATCATTGAACTGCCATCTCCTCATGCTTAACAGGCGTGCGGGGATGCAGCCGACTAAGTGCAACCCTTGCCTCCTGCTCAAGTTGTAAAACAAGCTCCGCCAACGGCGCAATGCGATCGATCAGACCCAGCGACTGGCCCGCCGAGAGCATGCCACGCGATACGTCCCCGGTTTCGTAGGCTCGGCGTCCAATGGCACCGGAAACGTAGGGCAACAAAGCCTCTATACCGATATTGGGATCGTCCAGTTCCAGCCTTTGAGCGATGTCTGTCGTCTCGTTGCGAAGGGTACGGATTGTATTGCGAACGCTGTGCATCGTCAGTGCGGTGTCGCGTTCGTTGGCAGCAACCAGCGCTTTTTTGTAATCATCATGAGCCGTGATCTCTTCGGCTGTCAGAAAGTGAGTGCCGATGACAACCCCTGCAGCACCGGAGGCCAGAGCAGCAATAAGCTGACTGCCTGCGCCAATACCACCGCCGATCAGGAAAGGAATATCCAGCTGGCGCTCTGCCAATGCTTGATTGACCATACTGCTGACCAGATCAAGCCCCGGATGTCCGCCACATTCGGCTCCGACAATGGATACCATATCCACGCCAATCGCCTGCGCCTTGACGGCGTATCGAACACTCGGAACCTTGTGCAGAACAGTTATGCCGGCATCTTTGAGCATTGGCAAGAACGCCTCTGGATTACGACCGGAGGTTTCGACAAACTGGATTCCTTCATCCGCAATCAGGCGAAATGTATCCGCAATGCGTTCGCCCTGGACAAGCTTGGGGAGCATCGATACATTGACGCCAAAAGGAAGCTCACCACACATCTCCCGACAAGTGGCTATTTCGCGGCGTAAACGGTCAGGTTCGGGAAAACTTGCAGCGGTGATAAAGGACATGATTCCGGCTCTGGCACCCGCCGCCACATAGGATGCGTTGGAGAGCCACATTAGCCCGCCAGCCACAACGGGCAAGCGGCAATCATAGGTACGCGTAACAGGGGTGTCAAAAACAGTGTCGACGACCGACGTATTCATGACTGTTCTCTTAATTGCCGGAAGTCCGGGTTGCGTTTTTCAAGAAACGCACTGATACCTTCGATGGCGTCGGGTGTGACCACTGCATCTGCCATGGCATCTCGTTCGGCGTCCATCTGTTCGGTCAGAGTTGTGTTCTGCGCACGGTTGATTAGCGCCTTGATGACACCCTGTGTCGCACTGGATCCGCTCGCCAGCTTGTCGGCGAGTGCGTGTGCTGCGTCGAGCGTTTCACCGAGTGCCGTGATCTGTGTTATCGCACCCAGATCATATAGTTGTCTGGCCAGAACAGGCTCTGCCAGCAACGCCATCCGCATTAGCAAGGCACGCGGAAGTTGGGCTGTTAACGTACTTGTCAGACCACCATCGGGCACCAATCCGGCCTTGACATAGGCGACAGTAAATTTCGCTTCTTCATCAGCGACCAGGAAGTCGCAGGCAAAGGCAAGGGACACACCGGCTCCGGCCGCTCCACCGGAGACAGCGGCGATCACCGGTTTAGGGCAGACCAGTATCGCGCGGACGACATCATGCAGATCTTCAATTTTTCGAAGTCGTTCGATTCGTGGCAACTCTCTTCGGGCTGCAATCAAGCCAAGATCACCGCCTGCACAGAAAAACCCCCCTTCGCCACGCAGAATGACAGAGGTAATTCTCGCATTCGCCGACGCCAGTTCGAGCGCTTCCAGAATCACTCGATAATAGTCTGGTGACAAGGCATTGCGCTTCGTGATATTAGCGTTCACCACGACAAGGCGATCACCAAGATCTTCGCAATAAGCAAGCGGATCCATCAGGCACGCTTACTGGCTTGTACACTAATCGGCAGTGCTTTATGCATGGGCTCTATTGCCCCACGTTCGTTGTCAGTTGTCGTGATCACCATTCTCAGGCCACTGCAAGATCAATAAATCGTTCGAGATGATGCGTAGCATCTCCCAGGCGGTGGTCTATCATGATGAGACGCTTGGCCAGATGACCCAATTCGTATTCCTCGGTCATACCGATACCACCGTGCATCTGGATACTCTCTTCAGCCACCAGTTTTCCTACGATACCGATCAGATTCTTTGTCGCGCTGACATGCTTTTCGCGTGCATCGCGCGCGCCGTCGACATGACCGGCTAGATTGATGACCGCCGAGCGAGCCTGTTCAATTTCGACAAGCAAATCGGCCATGCGATGCTGCAATACCTGGAACTTGCCGAGTGGCTTGCCGAACTGCTTGCGGATCTTGAGGTAATCGGTGGTCAGGGCACGAATCGTCTCCATCAGCCCCAACGCCTCGGCGCTAATGGCTACAGTCGCCCGGGCGTGTACGAGCTCCAGCGTATCGAAACCCTCGCCCTCGTTGCCCAGCAGTGCATCTGCGTCAACATGCACGCTCTCCAGAACAACTTCAGCGGCACGACCGCCGGAGCTCAATGGGTAATCCTGAATAGTCAGGCCTTCGGCATCGGCGGGGATGAGAAACAGACCGATGCCTGCCTGCGATGCCACATCATCCTCTGTGCGTGCACTGATAATAAGAAAGTCGGCAGCGGAGGCGTTGACAACGACCGACTTCTGCCCACTCAGCACATACGCGCTGCCATCACGCCCGACTTTTGTCTCGACACGAGCCAACTCGTACCGACTTTGCGGCTCGGCGTGTGCCATCGCCATTTGTAGTGAGCCCTCGACAATCGTTTCGATCAGTGCTTTCTGTTCATCATTGCCCAAGGCTGCAAGCACGCCACCGCAAAGTACGGCCGTATCCAGCAAAGGATCAACTGCGCCAACTCGGCCAAGCTCCTCAAACACCAGGGCAACGTCAAAACCGGCCCCACCGTATCCTCCATCGGATTCGTTGAACAACGCGCCGATGACACCCATCTCAGCCAGCCCGGCCCAGGTTTCGGTCGAGTAGCCGTTGTCGCTGTCGACCAGTGCTCTGATTTTTTCATTGGAGTAGTGATCAGTCAGGAAACGCCTCAGTGAATCTTGCAGCATTTGGCGTTCGTCGGTCAGATCGAAATTCATGGCGATATCCTCTACAGCTCAAGCAGTGCTTTGCTGATAATGCTGCGCTGGATCTCGTTGGACCCACCGTAGATAGACAGCTTGCGATTATTCAAATAGGTGCCGGTGACGGACCTGGCGTAATCAGGCCCAATCGGCAATGCGTTGCTGCCCCGCTCAAGTTCTTCAGAGACGAAAGGCATGGCATACGCCCCTATCGCCGAACGGCTCAGTGCATTGATCTCTTGGCGAATCTCCGATCCCTTGATCTTCAACATCGAGCTCTCGGCGCCGGGTGCCTTACCCGCTGCCGCACGGGAAATCACACGCAGATTGGTGGTGGACATAGCCATCAAATCAATCTCGATACGGGCGATCTGTGCTGCAAAATGCGGGTTCTCAATCAATGGTCGGCCCTTCGACTGCTCTTTACGAGCGATACGTTTAAGGCTTTCCAATCCGGCAACGGCGAAGGCGACGCCGGCAATGTTCGTACGCTCGTGTGTGAGTAGGTACTTGGCATATGTCCAGCCCTTGTTCTCTTCCCCAACAAGGTTTTCCACGGGCACCTTAACGTCTGTAAACCAGACCTCGTTCACCTCATGCGCGCCGTCCAGCAAGATGATCGGG
>ENA-ORXR01002574-ORXR01002574.1-marine-metagenome-genome-assembly--contig:-NODE-2574-length-17087-cov-6.710053_pt1 | contig 17087 bp, 10 predicted proteins | sample MGYA00237866_ERZ511479 | MGnify/ENA metagenome assembly ERZ511479 | reverse complement strand
ATAACCATTTTAGTAACCCTGCCCGATCTGACAATCTGTCCGGCGGGGAAGAGTGATGGAAAAAGATGAAGCATAGTTTCTTAATTTATTTCATCAACATTCCTAAGGCAATGCGTGTTTCTTATTTCCTTCGGTGATGGAAGAAAATAATGTCAGTGTTCCAGGAAGTGAAACGAAACAATCGCTGACGGAATCGTCAGGATTTACCAGCTTAGCTGATAAAAGTTCTCGTATCATAGTAGTTGTTCTTTGTTTCTCCCGGAAAAAGCTATTTTTACCGGGACCATTATTAAATTGCAAAATTTCAACCTTTGCTTTTATAATGGTTGTTCTCTTATAATCGTTTAAAAAATAAATTAAGTAGCCAAATGCTATAAGTTATTCTTTTAATGATTTTTTAGGACTTCGATTTTGTAAACCGATTTCTAAAATGTCATTAGTCTATAGTGTGCTAAATTAAGTGTCTCAGATATTACAATTAAACTGCATAAACTATTCCAACTAATATTAAAATATACGATAAAATACTATGTCTGATAAGTTACTGGAAGTCAAAAACTTAGTGGTAGAGTTCGCAACCGATACTGGAACCGTCCGTGCGGTTGATAAAATCGACTTTACCGTTTTTCGGGGAGAAACCATTGGAATTGTTGGAGAATCGGGTTCTGGAAAGTCCGTTACTTCACTCGCTGTGATGGGATTGATCCCCCAGCCACCGGGCCGAATCGCTGCCGGAAGTATCGAATATTATGACGAAAACAACCGAGCCATAAACTTGCTTTCGCTATCCGAAAAGGAAATGAATCAATACCGGGGCAACGAAATGGCCATGATTTTTCAGGAGCCGATGACTTCACTTAATCCCGTTTTTACCTGCGGAAATCAGGTACTGGAAGCGATTCAACTTCATTTAAAACTGGATAAAAAAGCGGCCAAAGAAAGTGTATTGGATTTATTTCAGCAAGTGCAACTACCAGATCCAGAGAGAATTTATTCGGCGTATCCCCACGAGATTTCCGGTGGTCAAAAACAACGGGTGATGATTGCCATGGCGATGTCCTGCCATCCGAAATTATTAATCGCCGACGAGCCAACCACGGCACTGGATGTTACGGTACAAAAAGCGATTTTACAGTTGATGGCAAACCTGAAGAGAGACCTGGATGCGGCCGTGATTTTTATCTCGCACGACCTGGCCGTTATTGCGGAAATCGCAGATCGGGTATTGGTGATGTATAAAGGCAGGGTTGTTGAACAAGGAAAAGTGGCCGATATTTTTCATCATCCAAAACATCCGTACACAAAAGGCTTGTTGGCGTGTCGACCTCCACTGGCTTATCGGGTAGATCGTCTGCCAGTGATTGCTGATTTTATGTCGGTAGAAAAAAACAAGAACGGGGAGATATTCATCACTGAAAAAGAGACTTCTGTGGTGGCAAAATTGGGCGCTGTGCGTAGTGATCCTGAAAAAAGAAAAAAAAGATTGGCAGGACTTTATACGCAGCCACCGATTTTAGAAGTGAAGAATTTAAACACCTGGTTTTCGGCTAAAAAGAATTTTTTTGGAAAAACAACCAGCTGGATTAAAGCGGTCAACGATGTTAGCTTTTTAGTTTATCCGGGAGAAACACTGGGATTGGTAGGGGAGAGTGGTTGTGGAAAAACAACTTTAGGCAGAAGTATTATTGGACTCAATCAACCGCAAAGTGGAGAAATTTTATATAATGGAAATGATTTACTAAAAATGAATACGGCTGAACTACAAGCGATGCGGCGGGAGATACAGATTATCTTTCAGGATCCTTATGGTTCTTTAAATCCCCGCATGACCATCGGTGCCGCGATTATGGAGCCGGTTAGCGTTCATCGGATCGTCAGTGGAAAGAAGATGCAAAAAGAATATGTGATTGACTTGATGGAAACGGTGAGTTTAAAAGCAGAACATTTTGATCGGTATCCCCACGAGTTTTCCGGCGGACAAAGACAACGGGTAGGCATTGCTCGCGCCCTTGCCCTGAATCCCAGGTTCCTGATTTGTGACGAATCGGTTTCTGCACTGGATGTTTCGGTGCAGGCACAGGTACTGAATTTATTATCAAAATTACAAAAAGAACGATCCCTAACGTATATTTTTATTAGCCACGATTTATCGGTGGTCAAATTTATGAGCGATCGTATGATGGTGATGAATGCAGGGAGCATCGAAGAGCTCGATGATGCGGATACTATTTATACTCATCCGAAAGCAGCATATACAAAGCGACTGATTGATGCGATTCCGGTAGGTCTGGCTAATAAATAAAACCTCTATTATCAAAAATATAATTGCCCGCCATACCGTTCCCAGCCAAACAAAACCACAAAGACTCAGTGACTATGCAGTAGGAATTTTCTCCATTTTTATTTCCCGAAAAGGATTAAAAAAAGCGATTAAACGCGAACAAATTTTACTGAATGGTATCGTAGGAAAAACGGGTGATTGGGTACAACCCGGGCAGGAAATTTTGGTGTTGGCAGATTGTCGCAAGGTGCCAAAAATATTGCCGCTGTCCATTCCTGTTCTCTACGAAGATGACCACTTGGCCATACTACACAAACCAGCGAGTCTGCCCGTTTCCGGCAATCGATTCAGGACGGTAGAAAATGCCCTGCCTTTTAATTTAAAAAAAAGTCCATTGACCGTAGCCATGCCCTGGCCCCGTCCAGTACATCGGCTGGATGCGGCGACAAGTGGTTTGTTAATAGCTGCCAAAACCTATCCGGCCATGGTTGGTTTAGGACAAGCCTGGGAAGCAGGAGCTGTCAAGAAAAAATATATCGCAGTAGTCTGGGGAAATTTGCCCGCCACAACCGGAGCGCTAACTAGTCCGGTAAACGGTCGCTCCGCAAAAACAATTTATCAGGTTTTACGAACCAGCAACCATCCTAAACTGGGAAATTTAAGTGAAGTAAGTCTGACCCTGGAAACCGGTAGAACCCACCAATTACGAATACATCTATCAGCACTGGGAAATGATATTTTAGGAGACTTGATTTATAGAAAAATGGAAAGGCGAAAGATACGCGGCATGTGGCTATTCTCCACAGAAATTAAATTTTTACATCCCATCACCAGGGAACCACTAAATTTTAAATTAGGAAAAATTAATAAAATTGAAAAACTATTTATACCTCATTCCTAAGGTAGAATTTTCTTTAAAAATATCCTAAACGATTAAACAATTAAACACCCAAACGATTAAACACCCAAACCCCAAAACCCCTCAAATTTCCAAAAAATACATTCTCAATGCCCCCACATTCTTCGCCTCGATACTACCCCGAGCGATAAACGCAAAATCATTTTTCAGCAATTCGTAGGTAGTAGACGAAACATTAATCCGACCCGCTTCGGCCGCCGATTCCATCCGGCTTGCGATATTAACCGTATCACCCCAGATATCGTACGCAAACTTTTTGTCACCCACCACACCCGCGATCAGCGGTCCGGTGTGGATACCAATTCGAGCAGTAAAAACAGGCTCATTTTTGTCCTCGTTGGCCAAGGCCCAATTTTTGAGAAAAGTCTGCATGTCGATGGCTGCCTGCATAATTCGGTGGGCATGATCTTCACTGGCAATAGGCAACCCACCCGCACACATGTATGCGTCACCGATGGTTTTAATTTTTTCCAGCTTGTTTTTTTCGATAATGGCATCAAAAGCCTTGAAACAATAATCCAGATCTGCTACCAGTGCTTTAGGATTTTTACTGGCCGTGATTTGGCTAAAATTAACAAAATCAGAAAAGAGCACCGTTACACTGGGATGTCGTTTAGCTTCGGCAGTTCCACTCAACTTAAGCTCTTCCGCAATGGAGTAGGGAAGAATATTGAGTAATAATGCTTCGGATTTTTGTTGCTCAATAATAATAGCATTATTTTTTTCTTCGAGGAGCAGGTTATACTTTTTCGTGATCCTCCAGCGATTAAATAAAATGAAGGCAATTAGACCCAGAATTACAGCCAGCGCGATAAAAAGATTTCTCACCATCGCGTGATCGCGGATTTTTACCGCTTGTTGATCGAGGACCAGCTGCTGCTGCAGGATTTCCATAGAATCGACCATGGAGCGCATTTCCAGGGAGTCAACAACCCGTTTATTTTCGACCAGTTCCCATTCCGTTTGCAATCGATCCTGGTACATCTTTTCAATCTCGCGCTCGCGTTCGTACAGAGAATTATTTAATTGAGATCTAATTTGACTAAGCGAATCATTGCGTTGATCCAGTTGTTTATTTTGCTCGTGAATAGATTCGAGATTTTGTCGGGTCTTTTTTAGTTCTTCGATGGCTTTTTTTCTCGCGGCGGTGGCTTCTTTAGCTTTGGTTTCTGCCTCCCGACGTTTTTTACCAAAGATCTGTTCTTCTAAATCCACGGGCGATTCGGCCAGCAGTGGGACGGTAGTACCGCAGCTGATTAAAAACAAAAGACAAATAAAAAAGAAGAACTGGTTATTCAATTGTTATAAAATTATAAAACGACTTTTAGGAACGAGGATTAAATAGATTAAGAAATTTTGAGTAGGTAGTTTTTGTGTATAACGAGTTGAAAAACACAGACATAGCCGTAGCTATGGCGCGTATTTTAAACGAAGTTAGGCACAAAAAATATTAGTCATAATTCTGAATCTATTAGATCGTTGTTCCTTATTTAAAACGGGAAAAACAGAACAAGGTTATACCCTGATTTAAAAAGCCAGAATGGATAGTTATTTATTCCTCATCCATTATTTCTTACGATAGCATTGCGCATTGGCAAAATTGCTTTGATTCTAAGGAATGTTGACAAAATAAATGACGATTCTATACTTCCTCTTTTTCCGCCACTCTGCGTCCATAAAATAGTTATTATGCTAATCTGCATTTATTTAATGGCCATTCCTGACAGGTATTTAATACTTTTACAGCGAAAAATAAAAACTTTGTAAAAAATCAACCAGTAGAAATGTTACCCGACATCTATATTTTAACGAACCTTGTCAACATCAATGTAAAAGATGAACGGTATCAGTATCGGGTTACCTATTCCATCTTTGGAGAAATCATAAAAATAGCCGAACCATTTCTAACCTTACCCCCAAATGCACAGCGATTAACCAAAGGTAAGAATACGGAAAATTATTTATTAGAACTTAAATTTCAGAAGAAATTATTACGGTATAAACTTCCATTGGCAATTCTTGATTTTTGGAATAATGATGAATTTGATCCGGTTATTAAGGCTATTGCGGAGCGGGAGACCGAATTGGGAACCGACTTTCCGAATGATTTTCTTTCTCTAATATCTGATCCGTGGCTAAAGGATTTTTATTTAAAAATAAAAGAAGACATCGCCGAAAAAGGAACCGGAGATTTCTGGCGGGGACTTTCAGGGCTGATGAGCCACGATCCGGTTATATTGGAAAAGAGTTTTCGTGATCTCAGGGCTTATTCGTGGAAACTGCCCGCTGCGATTATGGGAGATATTTGGCCAACGTTGACCGAACGATCGGTACTTCGACATTTTTACCAACATGCTCATCTATATCCATCGCCATCAACTGCGGCCTGGTTATTAAATGCACTGGCCGACGAAGGGTCTACTTTTTTTCGGGGACTGATTCTAAGAGGACTGGCCGAGTATAAAACGCCTGCGGTCTACCAGACTTTGTTGAATCACTACAACGCTCAGAAAGAAATGGGGGAAGGAGAATCCGAAATTTTGATCAATGCGCTGAGTGAGTTTGACACTCCGGCGGTAAAGAAGATGGCCTGGAAAGTCCTTACGGAAAAAAACTATTTTGCGGCCAAGGCAGCCCATCAGGTTTTGATTAAACAGGGTGTTTACGAATCAGCTATTGCGAAAAAACTAACATCTTTTTTACTGGATGATCAATACAGCGATCGGGTAAATTCTCTGCTAAGCAGATTTCAACACTTGGAGAATACCGCACTATTACTTTCCCCCGAGCAGTTTCTTACGCGTGCTGCGTATGCCGTGCGAATGCACCAAAACGTACGTCCACAAACCAACCTTGCCAGTTTACTGGATCGGACCTGGCAGTCTAATACCTTACGGATTATCATTGATTTTTTATATCATCCTGAACCGATGGTTAGACGGTTGGGACTAGATCAGATCAGTAGTTTAGTGGTCCAGTTTCCCAAACGCCTTACGCAACTTAATCCGGATACGATAAAAAGAATTTTTCAATTGACAGGAGATGGGACCGAAGCAGTAAGCACTGAAGCCGTAGAAACCATTCGGATTTTAGTACCTCGATTGGGACAGTCATCCTGGATTTTAAATTTATTAAATGTTAGAAATAGAAACCTGTTACTGAAATATTTGCTTCCTGCTATTCTGGCTTTACATCGTAAACAATTTACGGAATTAGCCGTGGTTCCTTTTTGTGTTAAAAATTTAACGCATAAAACTGTTCCAGTCAGAACTTACAGTATTTTAATTTTGCAATATTATCGACGTCCCGAAGTCGTGGCGGTACTCGAAAAGCTAAGGTCAGATAGAGAACCAACCATCCAGGAAGCACTCGGTAGAGGTTGGCGCGACGATGACGATATACTGAAAGTGCTACGGTAAAAAAAATCTATTCAACCACCACTGGCTTAACCTGCACACCTTTTCGATCCGAATACAATAAATAATAAACCCCGCCAGGTAACCCTGAAAAGTCAAACCGTTTATTCAAAATATCGGTACGAAACTGCTTCGTTTCAATAACCTGTCCCAGTGTATTCACCAAAGAAAGCGCAAATTTTTCTGTATCGTTTAGTACAATAGTTACCTGAAAATCTCCATTATTTGGGTTTGGAAAAATAGAAAATTCCGTTAAATAATCCAGCTCCTCATTACTCGTTACACCCAGAATAATTGATTCTTCACCCGTACATCCTTTTAGATCAGTTACGGTCACGGTATATGTGCCGTCTGTTAAATTTATGATTTGAAAACTGGAAGATCCTGTATTCCAAAGTAAACTATAAGGTGGTGTTCCTCCAAAAGGTACCGCGAGAATACTACCGTTATCGCCAGTCGTCGGAGGAATTGGATTGATGTTAAAACCAAGCTCAAGTGGTTCTTCCACCAAAAAACTGGCAGTGGTGCTACAACCATCCGCATCCGTAACGGCGACTAAATAACTGCCCGCTGAAATATCAGTCAACTGATTAGTGGTATTGCCATTGGCCCAGTTAAAAGTATAATTTCCAGCACCTCCAAAAGGATTAATGGTGATACCGCCATCGTTCGCTCCATGACAACTAATGGCTGTTAAAGAACTACTCAGTTGTATGGCGTCGGGTTGGGTAATTTCGAACGCATCGCTAATACTACAACCATTACTATCCGTAATGGTCACGGCATAATTGCCAGCACCAAGATTGTTTTGCGAGGCCGTCACCGCGCCATTATTCCAAATAAAATCATAAGGAGGAACACCACCTCCAATACCTGTACTGATACTACCATTGTTTTGATTAAAACAACCGACACTGGTAAAGTTGGTACTCAACACAAGTTCATCGGGTTCCGTGATTTCATACGTAGCTACTTCTGCACAAAATCCAATGGCTCCAGCGGTTACGGTGTAGAGGCCAGCTGAAAGATTATTGAGCGTCGTACCCGTTGCGCCGTTGTTCCATGCAAAGTTGATGGTATTGCCGGAGTTGTTGTCGAGCGTAATTTGTCCATCGTTCGCTCCCTGGCAAGTAACGGGGACGGTGACCCCCGTAAAATTAATTACTTCTTGTACCGGAACCGCGATAGATTGACTGGCACTACAACCATCTTCATTTGTGATCGTAAGCGAATAGGTAATATCATCTGCTACAATCAGCGAGCGGTTGGCTTGTGTATTACCATCATTCCAGTCGTAAGAACAACCAGGACAATTTTGAGTATCCGTATTTAACATAATGGCATCACCTGCACAGAGATTTTCGCCCGTCAGCGATATAGATAGTTCGGGTAATTCACTTACAAAAATTGTAACTTCATCGCTGGCAGTAATGCCATCTATGTTTGTAATAGTGATGGAATAGGTGGTCGTAACGGTTGGCGTCACGTTGCGAACGGCGGTCGTAGTGCCATCCTCCCAGCTGATCATACAATCCACGCAACCAGGAAAACTGGCGTTTAGGTTAATAGAAGAACCGCGACAAATAGTTCGATCTTCTCCGATGTTCACGTTAAGTTCGGTCGGGCCAGAACCTTCGAGTCGAACGAGGAAAAAGTCTTCCATTCCATTATTCTCTTCCACCATTCCATTAAATTTTGTTTGGGTAGCACCAGCCAATAGTAAGCCATCATCTTCACTAAAATCAAAAGCAAAAATCTCTTCACTACGATTGCCGCCGTAAGTGGATTCCCAGTTTAGATTGCCGTTGCCATCTATATTTGTCAACCAAAAATCTTTTATTCCCAGGGATGGAGTAGGGGTATTTTCAGAAGACCAGGTATAACCTGCGGCGTATACTGAATTATTTTTAGCGATAATTTTATTAAAGGCATCCTGTCCGTCTCCGCCGTAATTTTTGGACCATAGCAGATTGCCGGCCGTGTTTACTTTAATCAACCAGGCATCTTTGCGTCCAGCATTTTCTGTCAGATCCTGATCTTTGGAATAAGAAAAACCCGCAGCGTAAATTTGATCTCCGGGGCCGCCTGTGACTGAAAGTAGTTGATCGTCCTGATCACCACCAAAGAATTTTGACCAAACCAATTGACCGTTGCCGTTCAGATACGTAAGCCAACCGTCCATGGCACCATGATGATTATTGTATTTGGAATCAGCGTAACCACTCACCACGATTCGACCGTTGTTTAAAAGATGAAGTCCCGTCGCAAAGTCATTCTGAACACCTCCCCAGCGACGGATCCATAATTGTTGACCGGCATTATTTATTTTTAATAGGACTGGATCAATCTGACCGCGGTAGCCATTGGCGGCAAAGAGCGGGCTATCGGAGTTGCCAAGTAACAGGTAGCCATCATTGGTTGCCACGACATCTAAAATGGCCTCCGAGCCGGTGCGACCAAAATTTCTTTCCCATAAGATGATTCCGGTATCGTTAATTTTGGCTACCCAAAAATCGCTGGTAATACCTTGCGTACCATTGTTGGCAACCAGGCTGGAACGGTAACCTGCGATAAGAAAGCCGCCGTCGTTAGCCGGAATTATTTTTTTTATTTCATCTTGAAAAATATCACCGTAAGATTCTTGCCAAAGTAAATTACCTGTTGCATCGGTTCGCATCAGCCATCCGTCTCCTTTACCATTATTATTAGAAATATCATTGTCATCAGACATGGTTAGACCCGCTATCAGGTAGCCACCATCGGTAAGCGCAAGTACAGAACGGGGAATATCGGCAAAACTTCCACCGTAGGTATTAGACCATTCTACGGTTGGCTGCGCCAGGGATGGTAGATAAAACAGGATAAACAGTAAGGGTATAAAAATTTTATTCATGAGAAAAATCTGATAAAGACTAGTGCCTTAGGAATAGTTAGGAACGAGGATTAAATAGATTGAGAAATTTCGTGCCGAAGGTACTATTGCTTCCGGAACTAAATTTCTATGTATAAATATACTATTTGTAAATAATTGTTAATCAGTTTATTGGTTAATCAGTAGTCGGTCAAATATTAGGTAATCCTGATGTAAGAGCGCAACCAGGATGGTTACGTTCGCATTGCGTACTACGTGACTGATCCACCGATTAACTAATCAACAACTTTGTGCCGAAGGCACTAGTATTATGCTGCAAAGATAACTGATTCTATTATAAAAGGTTGGATTATTAGCTCAGAATGGATAACTATTTAAAACGCAGTGACCATTACGGTCACTGCGTTTTATAAGCTGCATTTACGGACGAGACACTTTAATAAATCTTTTTAGAACAGTTGTTCCGGGAATTCGGATCAGATAATTTCCTTCGGACAATTCCCCAACAGGTACTTGAAAAGTATTATCATTTTTATTAATAAAAATGGGTTGTGAGATTACCATGGCACCCATCACGTTGTAAATCTGAAGGGTCGCTTCTTGTTCTACCAAACTTTCCAATTCGATTGTCAATCGATCTGCGGTAGGGTTTGGATAAAGTTCGGTGATCATAAAAATAGCCAAATCGCTTTCATCTTCATTCAATGCCGCGTTTGGCATGTTGATTACGGTAATTGAAACAGCGGCTTCATCATCTTCCTGTGGTGTAACACCGTTACCGTTTCCAGGGAAAGAGTCGTCATCATTCTGATTGACAAATAATACTTGCGCAAAATAGTTGATAGAACCTTCTGCTTTGGTAAACAATCGCAACACCAGCGTAGCAGTTTCGCCAGCATCCAGTGAGGGAATAGTCCAGCGTTCTAGCCATAAATCATAATCACCTGTAGAAGGATTGTCAGAAGTGTACGCAAGTCCTTCGGGAACACCCGCAGCAATGGCAATATTTGTCGCTTCATCCGGACCGTTATTGGTGATCGTAATTACATAGTCAACATCTACGTATTCGTCGTAGATTTCCTGATCGACATCGACGCCTAGTTCTAAATCTATCCGTCCATTTCCATTGCCAATACCCCCTAAATCTTCAGGAGTAAGTCGTACAAAATCATAATCATCTTCCTCGTTAGCGCCATTTCCAGGCGTTGAATCCGGATCGTTCTGGTTAGAAGTCAGTATTTCAGTAGTTACAATTACGTCCGTACCTTCAATCAGACTAAATAGCTCTAATTCTAAAGTTGCAGTACTTCCCGAAGCAAGACTTCCAACTGTCCAGGTCTCAAAAAATAATTCATAATCTCCTTGACTGGTCACATCATCGGTATAAACAAATCCTGATGGCAGTGGTGCTGCTACCGTAATACCCGTAGCATCTTCTGGTCCGTTGTTCGTTACCGTGATGGTGAAAACAGTATTTTCAAAATTATTATAAAGTAAAAAATCTGCGCTGATATCAATTGATAAGTCTGCTCCGGTCTCTCCTGTGATTTCAGGTGTCAGCGTCACAAAGGCATAGTCATCTTCTTCATTGGCGCCGTTGCCTGGAGTTGAATCTGGATCAAATTGATCTGAGGCAAGTACTTCTGTCGCCACCACTATGTTTTGACCTTCTACAGTTGAAAATAAATTTAATTCTAAAGTCGCAGAGGCCCCAGCTGACAGGGTGCCGACATTCCAGGTTTCATCGAATAAAACATAAGTACCTTGGGTCACCTCATCATCGGTGTAAACGAGTCCTTCTGGTAGCGCTGCGGCTACAGATACACCGGTTGCAGTGCCAGGACCGTTATTGGTTACGGTTATACTGAAAATGGTATTTTCAAAAATATCATATACCAAATTACTGGTCGTTATATCAATCGATAAATCTGCTCCGTTTTCGTTATTTTCGATTCTGACAATGGTTAAGCTATTAGAAGAAAGATTATAGCAATTATCGCTGATGAGTAGAAATTCTTCCAAAAGATTGTCGCCCATTACGATATTCAGGTTGCCGGTGTAAGACAAACCGTAAACGAGACAGCTACCGATACCCGCCGGATCAAAGTCGACAGAATTTCCAGAAGGAATACCGAGGATGATACCTTCGCTATCCGTTACTACGTAAGTGAAAGAATCACCCGTTGCATCGTTGGAAGAAAATTCGATTACATCAGCCACGCCATCTACAAAAATGGTAGTCGTTGTACCACCATCGGCCAATTCTACCGTACCACCGGAGACCTCTGCACAAGGATCAGGTATTCTATTAACCGTTAGATTATTAGAAGAAAGATCAAAGCAATCATCGCTGATCATCAAATCAGGAGTTAATAAATTATCTCCTGATCCGATGAGTAATTCTCCCGAATAAGATAAACCGTAAACATTGCAAGCGCCTGTTCCCGCCGGATCAAAGTCAACAGTATTTCCTGGAGGAATGCCAAGAATAACGCCCTGATCGTCCGTTACTACGTAGGTAAATTGAAAACCATCTAACATAACATCAGTAGAAAAGACAATAAAGTCAGATTGACCATCAATTACAATAGTTGTATCTGTTCCACCATTTGCAAGTTCTACTGTTCCGCCGAGTACAATATCACAATCGACATCCTGTACCGTTAAATAAGGAACATCCACAGCACTGGCGCCGGGAAATATGCTGTTATAAACTGGAAGGAAGTTGCCATTTTCTGTCGGTAATTCAAATCCCAGAATAGCTCCACCGTTATTGGTACGTTCTGCTACAAATATTATTTCAAGTAAAGGATCGAATCCAATATCTACCGGATTTCCTAAAAAAGTATTACCACCTTCCACTCTGAATTGTTCGTCAGCACTAACATTGGTATCTGCTACAGAAAAAATGAATTCCGGAATAATAATAATTGCGCCATCATCATCTACCATGGGATCTCCTACGTCAGTCATGTACATGACGTCTTCCAGAAAGTCGTAGAAAATTCCGTGTGTCCGAGTTAAATTTTCAACACTAAAGGTAAAATCAGGGGAGAGCGGGCCGGCAGGTTTACTAAAAAATTCGTCAAACAAAGCTACCTGATTTGAATTGTCAATTACCGCAAATAAAACCTCATCTGCCGTAGTTAACCCCCAAAGGTTAATATCGACGTCGTGTGAACGATCGAAGGTAATAGAAGTTGGAGTAATATCGTAAACAACCAGTCTGTTTTGCATTTCGTTGTTTGCACCAGCATCCTGGGCTACCACTAATTTTCCATCGTTAACGGTAATTTCCCGACCATTGGTAAAATCTGAAGTAGACGTTGCAATAAGTGGAGGCGTTGCATTCATATTAAGGGAAGCTTTCACCTGATTATATAAATTTATGACATTGTTGGTTCGGTCTAACTGGTAGAGTACATCATTTTCCGTATCATAATAAATACCGTCTGCATCTACGCCACCAGCTGCAAAAGTGCTGAACTGAATGACCCCGTTTTCAAGAATTTCGTACGCACCAATATTTCCAGTCGTATTGGAAGAAGCGTAAAAACGGGAAACAAGATTAACTGACGGGATATTTTCGTCCGCCAATGTTACTGCGGAAGCACCCGCAAAATCACTGCTATAGACTGGAGCAGGATCTCCGTTCTCGGTTGGTAGATCAAAAGCCAGAAGCTTTCCGCCACCATTAGCACGTTCGGCGACAAAAATTCTCTCTCCTTCTTTTTCATAGACTACATCCACGGGATTTCCCAGTGTAGTATTTGGTCCTTCGATTCGAATTTGTTCATCCGCTTCAATTAGGAAATTATCACCAATTGCATTAAAAAATCCATCTATGTAAACGATGGCTCCATCGGTGGTATTATCTGGCGCACCAATATCGGTCAGGATCATTCGGTCACCCGCAGGAATATACGTAATACCGTGCGTTCGAGTGATTCCAGTAACGGTGATAAGATTGGTAGGGGCAACAACACTGCCATCTTCTGCATCAAAAAAACCATTGAATATGGCAATTTGATTTGAATTGTCAACAATTGCAAATACGTTGTTGTCCAATATTCTAAATCCCCAAAGATTGATGTTTACTTCGAATGATTTTTCGAGTGTAATATCGGTAGGAGTAATGTTGTAAATAAAAAATTTGTTTACGTTTCCATTGGCAGGGTCGGCATCCTGAGCGACCACCAGCTTATTGCCGCTAATGGCAATTTCTCGACCATTTATAAAGTCGGAAGTAGAAGTTGCGATAAGGGCCGGAGTAGTGCCGGCAGCAAGACTGTCACAAACATTACCATAGGCATTAATTACATTATCGGTACGATTTAACTGATAAATGATGTCTTGATCACTATCATAATAGATACCATCCGCATCCATTGCCTGCGTGGTAAAGCTACGCATCAAGATATCTGTATCAGATAGATCGTAGGCACCGATTTGGTTTTGGGTGTTAGAAGAAACAAAAACGGGAGGATTGGTTGTATTGGTCAACAGCGTCTCAATCTCGTGGGTGAATCCGCTCATCGCATTCCCAAGGAGGAATAGCGTTATCAGGAAAGAAAAAGTGGCTTTCATAATAAAAAGTTTAAGTAAAGGTTAGCATTAAATATAATAATAAAATTGTGTATAAGTAACGGTACAATACTAGTGCCTTCGGCACTAGGTTGTTGATTAGTTAATCGGTGGATCAGTCACATAGTACGCAATGCGAACGTAACCATCCTGGTTGCGCTCTTACATCAGGATTACCTAATGTTTGACCGACTACTGATATTTAATCGCCATTCCCTAAGGGGATAGTAAAAAAATAATTTATATATTTGGAAATGATCTGGTCAAAGGTAGCAAATAAGTTATTATAACATACTATTTAAGTATAGAAATTATATTAATTTATGCTTCCCAAGCTTTATTTTAGCCATCAGCTGTTGGCAAGGGTGTTCAATTTGTCCCTGTATTTATACAAAATAAAAAAATATATGTCTGAAAAAATTTCTTACGAGTCGGCTTTGGCCGAATTACAACAATTGGTAACGGAGTTGCAGGGAGAGGCAGTTAGCATCGACGATTTATCTACCAAAGCGAAACGAGCGGCAGAATTGATAAAATACTGTCGGGAGCAGTTGCGCCACACAGATCAGGAATTAAAGGGTCTTTTTGATCAGGGTTTCTAGTGTCCCAAGCACTAAATACCTAACACCTTATACGGCCTATTTTGAGATCACACTTCTTTACTCATCAGTCGGCTAGCTACGGTTATCCTTCTTTTTCGTGCATCGTTTGATCCCAAAATAGTCTCGCTTAAGGTATCATCTAATTTGATCCCGACGCACTAGTGCCTCATTGAATAAAAACAATCTATGATTTTTGTAATTTTTGATATTGATGGAACGCTGGTACATTCTGATAAAGTAGATAGTCAGTGTTTCGCGAATTCTTACGAGGCCGTTTTCAATCAGTCTTTTCCTTCGATTGACTGGCGGGAGTATCCACATGTATCGGATGATACGATTTTTGAAACGGTCTTCCAAAAGCATTTTATGCGACCAGCTACCGCATCGGATAAGCAAAAATTTCAAGCGCATTACGTGGCAAAAATTCTGGCAGTTCGAGAAGAAAGACCCGAGGTATTCTTTGAGGTACCCGGCGCACGTGCCATGCTGGAAGCGCTACAGAAAGACGATCGCTATCGCCTGGGAATTGCCACCGGTGGATGGCAGGCACCCGCTAAAGTCAAACTGGATTTTGTTGGAATTGATGTTGCGGAGATGCCTGCGGGTTATGCCGACGGGAACCCAACGCGGCCTGAGATTATTCGGACAGCCATTACACAGGCCGAGGCGAAATACGGCGAGCCAACTAAAATTGTCTACGTAGGAGATGCGATTTGGGACCTGACCACTTGCCAGGAAATGGGATTGCCATTGATTGGTATTCGGGTGAAAGGAGATGTATCTTTTTTTACAAAGCACGGAATAGAGTTTGTCTTTTCGGGATACCAGGACCTGGAAGGATTTCGGCAAGCGATTGAAGCAATTAATTGAGCGAGTTGTTTTATTTTATCAACATTCCTAAGCACTAAGTTGGTACTAAATCAATTAAGCGTGTGCTTAAAAAAAGGCTGCTGGCTGCTGGCTATTTGCTTTACTTTAATCCCCTCTATTCAAATGTACTTTCCTCTTCTCCACGACCTGCGATAATATCCATAAATAAAAGTACCATCCCTATCGGGAAAGCAAGTAGCGCCTTAAAAAGACCGATGGGGTCTCTTTTAAGATCTTGTGAATAAGCTAATAAAAATAGCATCAACAGGCAGACACCGACAACTAAAACGGGGATAAGGTAGCTTTCCATGTAATTAATTTATTTAAAAATAAGAAAATTAAGACAGTAAGTAAAAAAATAAAAGTAAATCTTTGATCTGCGAGGAGATAAAGGAACAACGATCTAATAGATTCAGAATTATACACAAAAACTACCTACTCAAAATTTCTTAATCTATTTAATCCTCGTTCCTGAGAAAATACAATTTTACTTCTTAAATCGATTAATAAAGCTACAATGCTGACAAAATTTTTCGACCAATACACCATTTAGAAATCCGTTTCTCATTTTCGTAAAACGGTCCCCGGCAAGAATATCTGATAGATTTTCTGTTTTGGCATTGCCCAGATTGATGGCGGCATTTTTATCGAGGCAGCAAGGTACTACCGTACCATCCGCGTGGATACCGATATGATTGACCGCACCGTGACAACGGCCCTGTGTGCCCTGATGTGGGAGTAAAAAAGAAGGCCACTCAAAGCGGGAATCAAAGTGTAAATAAAGGCGGTTCCAGATATTTTTGGACTTGATTGCTCCTACCTCTACATTTCGGTTAATTATTAGGTCAAATGCTTCTTCTATTTTCAGAAAAATATCTTCATTATTCGAGTGATTGCTTTGCTGATTCCACAATCTAAAATTCGTATACATCAATGGTCTTTGTTGGTGGGCCAACTTTACGAAGTTGAAAATCGGATGTAGGTAAGGCGTTAAATCCCGGTCTGGAAAATTGTCTTTAAATGCTTGCAAGGAGAAGTTTACTTGACGAATACAGGTGGCATTGATAATCGCTTCTGTATATTTTTTTGTCAGAATACCATTGGTCGTTAGATCAATTTGGGTATTATATTTTTTACAAATTTTCAGAATTTCCAGAAATTCAGGATGTGCCAACGGCTCGCCCATCAGGTGTAGACAGACAATCTCTGTCAGGGGAGCTACCTCTTTAAGAATATTTTCAAATTCTAGCAAGTCCATCAGCTTTTTATCTTTTTCCACGATTGGACAAAAAGAACATTGTACGTTGCAAATATTGGATATTTCTAAATAGACTCTTTTGAACATAAGTTATTCTTTTATTGATCCTAAGGGCTAAATTTAGTTGTTAGATACAACATACCTTTTTCTTACCTGATTTTTTGCTTCTTGCTTCTTTTCTATCGCGTTAAAGTAAAGCAAATAGCTAGTGCCCCAAGCACTAAGTAAAAGGTAATATGGGCGCTGTTATTTTTAGTCTGGACAAGGCAGAAAATCCGGAGTTAT
>ENA-ORXR01002573-ORXR01002573.1-marine-metagenome-genome-assembly--contig:-NODE-2573-length-17087-cov-11.539800_pt1 | contig 17087 bp, 18 predicted proteins | sample MGYA00237866_ERZ511479 | MGnify/ENA metagenome assembly ERZ511479 | reverse complement strand
ATAGAAAAAAACTCTAATGTGCTCTTTTGGCATACAGGTGGCTTACCGGCAAATTTTTATTATTCTGAAGAACTTTTGAAGTAGATTAGAAGTTAATGACGCTTTCTAAAGCATCATCAGCTTCTGTGTGAATAAAGTTAGCTTGATAATTAATAGTTGTTTTTAGGTCACTATGACGATATAGTTTTTGAAGCATTAATGGATGGATGGTATCTCTAGCAATATTTCCAAAAGAATGACGAGCGATGTGCATGGTTACTTTCTTCTTTATACCAGCTTTCAATGCAATAGCTTTTAAATTTTTATTAAACTTTTTGTTAGCAGTTTTAATTTTGTTGTAAAGGTCTTTGGGATCATCAAAGTTTGCTTTTTTTAATTCTGGAAATATAAAATCATCATCACTATTTCTATTGTAAACATATTCCTCTAAAATCTTTTCAATTTTTAAAGGTATTTTAAGAGAGAGTAATTTCGAGTTCTTACCCATTCTATAATGTAATCTGCCATCATAAATTTGTGACCATCTTGTTTTTAAAACATCTGAAACTCTCATTCCTGCAAAATAGAAACTATAAAGCCACACATTCATTGAATGACGCTCTGCATCAGATAAACCATCTAGGCTCTCAATGATTTTTATTTCATCTTCTGAAAGCCCAACTTTGATAGTTTCTGGAAATTTTATTTTATATTTTCCTGGACCAAAGGGATAAAGTTCCTTGCTTACAACCTTGTCTTTAATCGCTCTATTGAATAATAGTCGAATCAACACCATTACATTCATTGCGGTAGTTTCAGTAAGAGAACAGTTTCCTTTTAAAAAAATTTTGAATTTTTTGAGGAAACGTTCATCTATTTCATGAAAAGTTAGATGTCTTACTTTGCAATATTTTTCAATATAACTAACCCAAGCAGAGTCTGTAGAAAGGCGATTCATTTTTCCTTCAACTTCAAGAGCTTCAAGGTGCTCATCAACAAAATCAAAAAAAGTAAGGTTTGAAGTGGGTTTATAAATCTCTTTTTTTATTTGATTCGCAGAAGCATCTTTATTATAAGTCTGGAGAGCAATAAGACCTTTTCTAGCTTCAGATAGTTTTGATGTCAGAAGATTATTCAGACTTTCAGAATTTGGATGAGATTTTTTAATCTCATTATTCTTCGAATCCCAATCTTCTAAATCGATGTAATGACCTATAAGTTTATATGTAGAACGTCTATTTTTTGTAATGCGAATTGCAAGCGGGTAAAGCCCTTTAGTATTGGGCTTTTTTCGTAGAACTATTTTTGCACTTGCTGACATCGTTGACCTGTTTTTACGAAAGTCAAATCAGGATATCATTAATAAAGTACTTATGTAAATATACAAATTATAATCTGCATATAGGTACAACATAGGTACAACAAATATTGATATCAACTGATATTATTTGACTTCAAATAAAATTAACAAATACATAAATCATTGAAAATGAGTGTATTTGTGTTTCTTTGGTGCAATATACGCTAGACTTAGGATCTGGTGCCTCGCGGTGTGGGAGTTCGAGTCTCCCCGCCCGCACAATAAGAAAAAGCCGACTTAGTTGAGTCGGCTTTTTTGGTTTTAAAAAAATAAATTTATTTTTTTGTTACTTTAAAAATAATTGGTAATGAATAAGGCACGTTTACTTTCTTACCTTTATGCTCTTTTGGTATAAATTTCGGAAGCGTATTAATAACACGTATAGCTTCAGCTTCTAAACCTGGATGTGGTGCTCTAGATCGAATACCAATAACATCACCTTTGTTATCTATTTTAAAAATAACGTTGATTCGCTGTCTTCCTTTCAAATTTAGACTATCAGCTAATTTTATATTGAAGTTTCTATTTAGATGCATCGATATACTCTTAGACATACATTTTTTCTGTTCTGCTGCAGATAAATCTTCACAACCCGGAAAAACAGGAACTTGATCTATTATTCCAAAAGGAATATCTACATACTTTATTATATCATCAAAAAACGGATCATCAAACGGGTTGTCTTAAGTTAAAATAAGCAGTTTCTTTAATTCCTTGTTTTCCTCGTCACTTATATTACCCTGAATTTGAATCTGTTCAAAAACATCAGATATTTTTTCTGTTAATTTAGATTTTGATTCTTGCGAAGTAAAAGCTTGTACATCATTTACTAACTCTTGACTAAAAGCTTCTCCTTTTATAATTTCTAATAATAAGCGCAATCCGTTTTCTTCAGTTTCATTTATATTCCCTTGAATTTATATTTGACTTTTTACTGCTTTAACTTTTTTAGTTAAAGCAGTTTCTTTTTTAATACCACTTTCGACTAATGGCAAACCTTCTTTAGCGTTATCTGGCTGTAAACTAGACGTATAAACTAACATCCCAAATACTATTGGAATTAATAACGCATACTTAAATAAATTAACTTGTTTTGATTTTGATTTTTGTAACATACTGATTCGTTTTTTGATTAATGATTGTTTAAAAAATGGATTGATGAATGACATATTTTTAGTCTCAAAAACTTGAGATAGTAAACTTTGATAATATTGGTTTTTACTTTCGTTTTTCACTGCTTGAGCATCAGCAATAAATTCATGAAGTGACATTATTTTGTTTTGATACATGTAGACTAGCGGATTAAACCAAAAAAGAATTCGTAACACTTCAAAAAACAATAAATCTAGCGTATGTTTTTGATTGATATGAACCATTTCATGTTTTAAAACAGCCTCTCTTTCTTCCTTTTTAAGAGTATCTCCTAAAAAAATATAATTAAAAAACGAAAATGCCGTATTACTCTTTATCAAACTAACAATAAACAACTTACCTTGTTTTTTTTAGGGTTATTATTAAGTAAAGCCAATATTTTAATTAAATTAATAGCTAATAAAAGTGTCGCAAAGCCAACACCTAAATAAAAAATTAACTCCCAAGTCCAAAATATCTTATTAGCTATAGTTTTTGCCGATAATTGTATAGGATTTATTTTGGTTTGTTGGGTATTTCCAATAAAAATTTTAGGTAAATTAATAATGTAATCTTGTGAAATAATATTCCTAAAACTACTTATTTTAATAAATGGGATTATTAATGGCAGAACTGCTGTAACTAATAAATACGATCTGTTCCAATTAAAAAAAGTCTCCTTCTTTAAAAACAAATCATATATAATTTAAAAGAACAATTGAAAGGCAACAACTTGTATAATATAGTGTGACATAACTACGAATCTTTTTTATTAATCTCTTTTAGCACAGACTCTAAATCTTTTATATTCATGTCATTTTTCTTAACAAAAAACGATACCATACTTTTAAAAGACCCTTGAAAATAATTATCAACCAGTTTATTTATAGACTGGTTACTGTAATCTTGCTTTTCTATTAACGGAAAATAAACATGCCCTTTACCTTGTTTTTCATAATCAACAAAGCCTTTACTTTCTAAAATCCTAACAATTGTAGACACCGTATTATAGGCTGGTTTTGGTTCAGGAAACTCTTCAATTACAGCTTTTACATTGGCTTTTTTTAATTGCCAAAGTATTTGCATAATATCTTCTTCTGCCTTGGTAAGTTGCTTCATAATAAAACTAATTTCTATATTCAACTAATCTTTTAGTTAAACAAATATAACTAAAAAATTAGTTTAAACTAATCTTTTAGTTTAAAATGTAACATTTGGCATGGTTTTTAGTCTAACTACTGTATAACACAAACATTTTTATGGATATTATTTTAATTATTATTGCTGCACTTATTATGTTTTTAGGCATTATTGGCAGTTTCTTACCAATTTTACCAGGCCCTATAACAAGTTGGATTGGACTTTTAATACTACATTTTTCAGACGCTATTCCTATAGACAAAACGTTTTTAATCATAACTTTTGCTATTGCTTTATTTATTTGGGTTTTGGATTATATTATTCCCGCCATTGGTACAAAACGTTTTGGAGGTACTAAATACGGTATGATTGGAACGACTATTGGCCTTGTTTTTGGCTTGATTGCACCTATACCAGGAGGTATTATAATCGGTCCTTTTATTGGTGCTTTGGCAGGCGAACTTATAAATAAAAATGATGCAAAAACAGCAACAAGAGCAGCATTTGGGTCGTTTATTGGTTTTTTGGCATCTACCTTTATAAAATTTATTGTGGCTGTAATATACCTTGGTTTATTTTGTGGTATTTTGTGGGATTATCGCAACGTATTATTTCAGTATTAAAAAGAAGAAACCCTGTGGGTCTCTCACCTCCACAGGGTTTATGTAAATTGCTATTATCAACAAAAAAATTGAGGGATTAATTAATTTTTGAAGTGTTGATATGCAAATATACTTAGAACTATTGTTTTTAAACTGCGGAAAACCCGTAACATTATTACGGGGTAACTGTAGTACTCAATAATAACAGACGTTTCAAGAGAAAAAAAATGTATTTTTATTTACAAAATCACATTTTTAAATTATAATGTATATTTTGAATTAAACAAAACCTTTTTTTCTTGCTTTATTAAGCAATGTTTCATCCTGACCATCATTTACTTCAAATATCTCTCTAAGTTGTTTTTTCCTTTTTTCAACGGCGCTTAGAGAGATATCCAAATGGGTCGCTAAATTTTTAGTTTTTATACCTTGAGATAATAAATGAAGAATTTTTCTGTTTTTATCGTCAACAACAATATCACTTGCTATTGTTTTTCTTATATGACTATTAACGGTACCACTATAAAACGGTGGATTATTGAGAACCGCTTGAAAAGCACTAGCCAATTCTTTAGATGTTAAATCACTTTTAATCATAAATCCTTCTGGGTCAATGGTTTTTATAATGTTATGTATTCTAAAGGACTCATTAAACATGGTTAAAATAATTATTTTTGCTTTTGGTAAAACTTTTCGAGCATATTCTGCCAAATCTTCTCCTGAACTCATTGATCCATCTGAAGATGGCGGTAAGCTAATATCAACAAAGAGCAAATCGTAGGGCATTTGCTTATGTACAGATTTATCCATATAGATAATAGCTTCATCACAATTGTTGGCGATATCGATTTTGAGCTCTTGGTTGCTTTTTTTTGTTAATAATAAAGTGTTTTGATACCCCTCAATAATCATAGGGTGGTCATCAATCATCAAAATTTTTATTTTTTCAGTCATAATTTGGCTTTAAGATAATGGCATTTTAATGGTTACTCTTGTTCCAATATCTTTTTCTGAGATTATATTTATGTTTCCGTTTATTTCTTTTATTCTAGATTTCATATTTTTTAAACCAATTCCAGGTTTAGTTTTGTTAACAATATAACCAGAACCATTATCCTCAATGTTTAAGCAAATTACATTATTTTTTAATTTAAAACTAATATTTACATGGGTAGCTTGCGCATGTTTATAAATATTATGAAGTGCTTCTTGTATAATCCTGTAAATATGAATTTTATATTTATTGATTACGGAATCCCAAGGTATAGCGTCATCATGATTTAATATATAGTCAAAACCATAAGCTAAAGTTTGAGTTTTCACTAATGTTTTTATGATATCTATGAATCCAGAACCAGATACAAAGTCAGTATTTAACTCATGAGAAACCTTTCTAATATCATCTTCAATTGTTTTAAGTTCAATAATATATTGTTCTCTTGTTTTTATAGCTTCATCGCTATGACTCATATTTAAACTATCCAAACTCAAACGCGTGCCAAATAAACGTCCTAAAACACCATCATGTAATTCTTGAGAAATCCTCTTTTTCTCTAAATCTCTAGCCTCTTCTATATTTTCATTTTGAGATAACATAAGGTTATAAATTTCTTCGTTGGTTTTTTGTTGTTCTTGCACAAATTCTAATTCTTTGTTTTTATTCCTTTGCGTAATTACAAGATAGAGAAGAAAGAAAGCTAATATCAATACTATGGAAATTATTAAAAGCCACATGCGCTCTTTAGATATTCGTATATTTTCCTGCTCAATTTTATTAGTTTCAAAACGTATTCTAGCAAATTTATCTCGTTTAAGTCTTTCACTTTTTTGTAAACTATCACTTAATACAACGTATTCTTTCAAATAATCGATAGCTATATCCTCACTTTCAATATTAGAAATTAATAATAACGATTTCAATAAATCATCATTATTATAATCTTCAGAAATAGTTTTTGCCTTATAGGCATAATATTTTGCAGAGTCTTTGTTATTAATATTATCATAATATTCAGCTAAGTGCTGATGGATTATAATAGAGTTGTATGTATAATTAATACTATCACTTTTTTTTAATGCCTTTAAATATAGACCAGGCAACTTCTTATAACGTTTTGTTAAATATAACGTATTGGCATAATTACCTAAAGCCAATACGTAAACCTCAGGATGATTTTTAATTAATTCCGTATTCGATAAGATTTTTTGATATCTATCAATAGCTAATGTATATTGTCCTGAGTTTTTATATGCAACAGCAATATTATTTTCAGACAACCCTATACTTTTTTGAAAATCGCCATTTAAGTTTCTTTTTAATTTAAGTGACCGCTTATGGTATTCTAAAGATTCCTCAAACAACCCAAGCTCGTTAAAAACAATACCTAAATTATTATATACAAATGATTTATATTTATTGACAAAATTTGTAGGCTTTAGGGTTTCTAAAAGAGAAATAGCTTCAATTGATGTGACTTCACTACCTGTATAATCCTTTTCATTACATTGAATAACAGCAATGCCATAAAACGTTTTAGCAAGCTCAAATACTGAGTTGGTTTTCTTGAATATCTTTTCTGCTTTTTGATAATAATAAAAAGCGCTATCACTTACCGAAGAATACCTGTATATCTCGGCAATTTTATAGTAATCTCTAGCAATTGTTGTAGAATCTAAAGTATTTTTATTTTTTAAAACATCATGAATTGAATCAATTATCTTAAAATTTACTTCAGTTTGTGCATGAAGATTACCTATGCAAAAATGAATAATTATTAATAATGCTAAAAATCTCAATATTATTGGATATGTTACAATACTTTCAAATGTATTTATAATTTCCCAATATTTATGTAAACTAATTATAATTTACAAAAGCACAAAACTTAATTAATCATGTCCTTGCCCACCCGTAAACGGTGCAACTTCTGTTTGATCTAATGCTCCCTGTATATCGCCTTCGTTTAAATCCTGTTTTGTGCAAGAAGTTAAGGATGCGAAAAATAATGTTGTGATTAATGTGATTTTTAAGGTTTTCATAATGCTTGAAATTTAGGGTTATTGTTTATTTGTTAAAATATAATTGTTTAGTAATTAGGGAAGTAAAGGGTTTTTACAAGATTAATAAGTTCCTGTTTCCTATGTTTTTAATCATGTCCTTGCCCACCCGTAAACGGTGCAACTTCTGTCTGCTCTACTGCTCCCTGTATATCGTCTTCATTTAAATCTTGTTTTGTGCAAGAAGTTAAGGATGCGAAAAATAATGTTGTGATTAATGTGACTTTTAAGGTTTTCATAATGCTTGTTTTTTAGGGTTATTTTTTATTTGTTAAAATATAATTGTTTAGTAATTAGGGAAGTAAAAGGTTTTTACGAGATTAATAAGTTCCTGTTTCCTATGTTTTTAATCATGTCCTTGCCCACCCGTAAACGGTGCAACTTCTGTCTGATCTACTGCTCCCTGTATATTGTCTTCGTTTAAATCCTGTTTTGTGCAAGAAGTTAAGGATGCAAAAAATAATGTTGTGATTAATGTGATTTTTAAGGTTTTCATAATATTATGGTTTTTGGTTATACATTTAGACTATATTTAATATAAAAAAATTCTATTATACTGAATATAAAATATTTACAAAGTTAAAAAACAGATAATTACTTAAAATCGGTCATTACAATTCAAGACCGACATTTAAAATTTAAAGAGGGGAAATGACTTAAAAAAGTCTTAATGGAATAATTTTTAAAATTAAACTTAGGGAATGTATATTCGTAAGCTCAATTATGAAATGCTAAAATATATTAAGAAATAGAGGAATTTATTTTTATTTTAAAAAAGAACAAAATATTCGACGAAACGCATATTTATTCGTCGATGAAATACAAAAAATGTAATATTTTACTTATTAGAGAGTGTTGATTCGTTTTTTATTAGGCTTGTTTTTATAATTTTAGTTTTTACATCCACCTCAGAGCCAGTATTTTGTATTCTATTTATAAGTAATTCTGCTGCTTTTGCTCCAATAACTTTAGCGTGTTGGCGTATAGTTGTTAATTTAGGGAGTGTATGGTTGGAATCCGATTTGCTAGCAAATGCAATTACCGATATATCTTTTGGCACTTTTAAACCAAAACTGATAGCGGTATTCAGAGCTATTATACCAGACGAACTATCTGCAGCTACAACAGCATCAATCTTTTGGTTTTTCTTAAATAACGTTTTTATTTTTTTCTGACAATCGTCTTTCTTTTTAATCTTTAAAACCAAAGGCTCTATAACTATATTTTCTAAAATAGCTTTATTATAGCCCCGTTCTCTTAATTTACCAACACTTAAATCGTTTATGTTACTTATAAAAACAATACTTTTTCTACCTTCTTCAATTAAGCTTTTCGTAGCATTGTAAGTAGCATCAAAATCATCAACTATAACCTTATCACACAATACATCGTGCGCCACTCTATCAAACATCACAATAGGCAAACCTTGGTTTATAGTTCTTTTAAAATGTTCAACCTCATTATTCATTTGAGACTCTTCAGCAACCGATAATATAAAACCGTCAACACTACCATTTGCCAACAATTGCAAACTTTCTTTCTCCTTATCCAAAGACTCATTGGATATGCATGTTATGATATTATAACCATGTTTAGTAGCTTCTCTTTCAATTCCAAAAAGTACTTTCGCTAAAAACCGATTTAAGATATTGGGTATAATAACACCAATAGTTCTTGTTTTATTATTTTTTAAACTTAAAGCGACTTTATTAGGTCTGTAGTTATACAATTCAGCAAGCTCTTTAACACGCTTCACCGTATCTTTTCCAATTTCATCACTATTGTTCAATGCTTTGGAAACCGTAGATATTGAAACGTTTAATTCTTTTGCTAATTGTTTTAAGGTAACCATATTGAAATGATATAATTTTGAATCCATGCAATTTAAAAAAATTACAGCTAGCAAGTGCTATTTATTTAATCTATTGAATCTTTTTATTTAAAGCTTTTCAAATCAAATTACTCTAAAAGAAAGCGTTTTGATTAATCCGCTTAATATACCTCTATCCAAATTTTCAAATACTTAGTTTAAAGAAACATTTAGTAACACACTTTTAATTTATTCCACTGATGCATTTAAGGTTGAAGAAAATTAAATTTTAAGGAATAAGCATTTGGTAAAAGTGTTAAAAAAAAGAGCTACAATTTCTTATAACTCCTCTTAATTTAAATGACTAATAGCACTTATTAGACACCGTTGATTTTGAAAGGTCACATTTTGCGATTAAAATTAAAAGTAATATATTTACTACTCTCTCGAATGGATTATTAATTAGCAAATTTCTATTAATTGCTAATTCTGGATGATTCATGATTAAAAAAACGCTTCTATTCTCAAACAAATGCGCTATTACAACAGCTAATGAACAACTCGTAATAAAATCGGTAAATAAAAATACAACTATCCCTATAGAGGATATTGGTTATTTAGTTATAAATCATAATGAGATCTTCATAAGCATTCCCGCGCTAAATAAGCTAATAAATAATAATTGTGCATGTATTATTTGTAACGACAAACATCTTCCTAATGGTATGTTTTTAAACCTCAACAGCCATCATATACAACAAGAAATATTCAAATTTCAAATTAGCGCCAGTACGCCTTTAAAAAAGCAATTATGGCAACAAACCATAATTGAAAAAATTAATAATCAAGGGTTTTTATTAAACAAAATAACTGGAGCAGAAAATAAATTTGAATATTTAGCAAGCAAAGTGTTAAGTGGCGACACCTCAAATATGGAAGCGGTAGCTGCAAAATTTTATTGGAAATATTTTTTTGATATCAATTTTAAAAGAGAACGATTTGGTAATTATCCAAACAATATATTAAATTATGGGTATGCAATTTTAAGAGCTGCAACAGCACGAGCCCTTTCTGGAAGCGGATTACTAAATACATTAGGCATTCATCACAAAAGTAAATACAATGCGTTTGCACTTGCAGATGATATTATGGAACCTTTTAGACCTATTGTTGATGAAACAGTTCATTATATCATGCAAAATTATGATGAGCAAGAACTAACTACGGAAATAAAAACTGAAATTCTAACCATCCTTACTAGAACAGTATATTTTGAAAATGAAAAAAGCCCGTTAATGGTAGCGCTTCAAAAAACCGCAAGCTCATTACAGCAATGCTACTCTGGCAAAAGAAAAAAAATTAAGTATCCTAAATTATGGAACTAAACGGCTATAGAATCATGTGGTTATTTGTTTTTTTTGACTTACCTACTGAAACTTCTAAAGACCGGAAAAATGCTGCTGGCTTTAGAAAAAATATCATGAAAGATGGTTTTATAATGATGCAATACTCAGTATATATACGGCATTGCGCTAGTAGCGAAAGTGCAGATGCTCACGAAAAACGAATTAAAAAATTATTACCGCCTCTTGGCAAAGTGAGTATATTAAGGATTACCGACAAACAATTTGGCAATATCATGAACTTTTGGGGTCGTGCAGAAATACCCAAAGCACCCCAACCCACGCAGCTGGAATTATTTTAATTTTTACAGACAAATAGCGTTTACTTCCAAAAGGACCTCTATACATTAATTTAATATGACTCCTTTTTTAGATTTAGAAACTAAAAAATGCTTCAATCTTGCCTTATCACTGCAAAAAAGAAGCATTTTTTTTAACGATATCCTTCTTTATTCTACTGATTATTAGAAGGTAACAAGCCAACTAATATCGTGTTTTCTAATCTTTAATCAAACCACAACTAACGTTTGGCGAGTTGCTTTTTAAGTAAAATATCGTGTTTTCTAATCTTTAATCAAACCACAACACATAAATACGGCCTTTAATGCGTGGCTGTAATATCGTGTTTTCTAATCTTTAATCAAACCACAACTGGTCGTTAAACGCCAAATGCAGTTCTGTAAATATCGTGTTTTCTAATCTTTAATCAAACCACAACTAAAAAAACACTCCTGGCAAAATTGGGATAATATCGTGTTTTCTAATCTTTAATCAAACCACAACTGGGCAGTCAATAAGGATAAAATCAAAATAATATCGTGTTTTCTAATCTTTAATCAAACCACAACTAAATCTATTGGGGTTATATTGGTGTTGTAAATATCGTGTTTTCTAATCTTTAATCAAACCACAACATTGAGGTAGATAGTGAAATCGCACTTTTAAATATCGTGTTTTCTAATCTTTAATCAAACCACAACAATCTATCCAACACATTAAGCGATTTAGGTAATATCGTGTTTTCTAATCTTTAATCAAACCACAACTCTAAGCATTGCTTTTTACCTCCTAAGTTTAATATCGTGTTTTCTAATCTTTAATCAAACCACAACTTAATGTTAAGTTCAGCGGTTAGAGACGTTAATATCGTGTTTTCTAATCTTTAATCAAACCACAACTTGGTAATGGCTATCGAAAATATTTTGATTAATATCGTGTTTTCTAATCTTTAATCAAACCACAACTGTGAAGTGGCTGTAATTATCACAGACCATAATATCGTGTTTTCTAATCTTTAATCAAACCACAACTATATGACTAATCACACTGCTGATTGTATAAATATCGTGTTTTCTAATCTTTAATCAAACCACAACTACGTTGGTAAAACAATAGTGAATGCATGGAATATCGTGTTTTCTAATCTTTAATCAAACCACAACTCTTCGGAATGGACAATAAGCTTAGCGATAAATATCGTGTTTTCTAATCTTTAATCAAACCACAACTCCTAAAACACTATATAATACTACTGCTAGAATATCGTGTTTTCTAATCTTTAATCAAACCACAACTCTTTAGATGGAGATACTACAAGATATTCAAATATCGTGTTTTCTAATCTTTAATCAAACCACAACGATGGAATACTAAAATAATCAATCCTATAAATACTATTCATGATTTCCCGTTGTATTTTAAGTGTTTAAAACAGCAAAACTTTATGTCAATGAACTTCTAATAATCTTGTCTTCCAATAATAGTAATGATTTCTACTTCTTGGTTTTTGATATTATAATAAATTGTGTCCACTCCACAAACACAAAATCTTTCTACATCCCTATATTGTATTTCTACAGAAAATAAGTAGGGATTGGAAGCTATTTTATTAAAACAATCAAACAGCATATCATAAATATTTATTCGCCTTTTTTAGTCCAAATTTACTTAATCCAAACTCAAAAATCCTAACAATATCTTCTTCAGCTTCAAAAGATATATGATAGTTATACATTCAATCTATTTTTGATTTCTACCAAAAGTTCTTCTTTAGACTTTGTGCTGAAACCACTTTTTAAACCTTTGTCTATTTTCCTTTGAACAAAATCATGATACGCATCACGTTCACGAGCTTGCTTTATTAAAAAATTTACTACTTCACTTTTGCTAGTAAATTCTTCATTAGCTACTTGTTGTTTTAACCATTCGTCATTTCGATTGGCCAATGTGATGCTTTGTCTTGCCATAATAAAATAATTAGTGGTGTAAATATACACCAAAATCATTTACTTTACAAAATCTATTTTTCCTGAGGCAGACATTTTAAAATCCTCATTTTCTTTAGCTGCTTTAAAATTACTTAAACTTATTCTTAACTTTTGAGCTGGTCTTTCAAAATCTAACGAAGATTCTTTTTTTAAATCTTTATCAGCTCCTCCTTGAATATGATGCTTTAATTGGATTCTTCCGTCACTTTCAAATTGTGTTATTTTATAAAGCCTGTTACTTAATTCTTTTTTATTTAATTGTTTTAATTCCTCCCTGTTTTTTTCATAAAACAACACCATTTGGTTTACTTTAAGCACATAATTTAATGGTAATAATATTTCGGAAGATTTTCCTTTATTTTTAATCATATTAGCTTCTACAGGCACTTCCATATTTTGATTGCCTTGATTATGTTTTGCTGTATCAAAGGCTGATATGGTTTGATGTGCTATTGTTTTTTTTCCTTTACTATTCTCTGCTTCATAAACTGCCATCGCAAAAATGTTCTCTAAAGTTGCATAGTAATGTTCCTTATGTGGTTTTTTGCTTTTTTGAGAGGTATGACTTTGCTTTTTAATTTTCGGTAAATTCTTTAACCTTGTTTTAAGACGAATACGTTTTATAAGCATTGGTTTTTTATTATCCTCTTCAGGTAACACTATAAATCCTTCATCTGTACGAATATTTTTAAGCCCATGTTTATAAATACGCTCTTTTATGCCTTCGTCAACAATATTCTTAACATCTGATTCAGAAAATGAACTATCTACAGGTTTTCTTATCACATGCCATATCTCCTTTTCACTTTTATCGTTTTTTCGTTCAATGGCACCATAAAATGTATCTTTATGCAACGAATTACGTATGCCTTGCCCTTGCTCATAAATTACATCTCCATTTTTGTTATATTGAATCTTACCACGTTTTCTCAATTTTCGTTTAGTCTGTTTTAAAAGATTATCGGTATGTTTATGAACCACCAAAATATCTTCTTGTAAGTTCAAAACATCTTCGGTAAAATTATTCCAAGGTTTTTCGACTAAAAATTTTTCACGCTTATGTAATGTTTCAGCTTCTAGGAATGATGTGGCAAGTTTTTCCCTTATATCTTTAGTCATGCAGGTTAATACTATAGCATCAATGGCATGATGATAATGTAAATTTCTGTATTTTTCTTTTAAGCCCCAAGATTTCCTAACATCTGAAACCATAGTTCCTTTAGCAGGAAATACATCTTTAAATAAAGTTTGTAGATATAATTTAGCATATTTGGTAATGATACCTGTATCTACTAACTGACTATTTTTGAACCTGAAATGAATTTCCTCATCTGTAAAACGTCTGTGTTTATCTTTCCAATAATCGTATTGCAATTTGAGATAATGCTTTTGTTGAATAGCCCTGTTTTTTTGCTCAACAGTTGAAGCGACTTTAGAAAAATACTTTTGTTGCTCAATCTTTTCTTTTAAAGCCTCTATATTTTCTTTCCAATGCGCAATATTATGTAGTGCATTTTGCAAATAGTTTACAGATAATTCCTGTGGAATTTTATTGCCTTTTATTTGATTGAATTTCTTTTCAGACAATGATTTGTTTGCTAACGAATTATCAAAAGATTTACTTCTTGGAAACGTATGTTCAATATCAAATTTAGGGTTAGAACCAAACAAATCAGCTATTCCAATAGTTTCATTAGTGTATAAACATTTTCCGTTTTGCTCTATCCATAGTCTATATTTTACTATATCAAAATCTGTAACTTTACTCTTAGCTTTTTTAGCATGTGGCTCTAAAAGGGTTCTATGTTTTTTATTTTCAGCTTCACGCTCTCTTTGATAGCGTTCTATTGCTAAACGTTTATTCTTATCGTTTAGTTCTCTTGCTAGTTCTATAATTATTTTTGTATCTGCATCAATTTTATCTTCTTCTAAAAGTGTATTTACAAGTTTCCTTAATTGATATAAAGTACGCATTGCCATTGGGTTGCGAACTGATGTTGTAAAAGGACTTTCTAATTCGCCTGATAAACTATCTTGATAAATATCAATAGCAGAAGGGTGATATAATTTACCTGCCTGTTCTTTTGTTACTTTATATTCACTTATCAAAAAGCCTTTAATTTTTTCGTCTAATCTGGCTTTGGATAAAAAATAACCTCCTGTTCTTCGTTTTTGTAATTGTTCTTGAAAAAGTGTTTCAATTTCTTTTTGAAATTTTTCTTTTTTCGCTTCGCTTAAAGCATTCCATTTTGATGTTCCGTAAAAGGAAATAATCTTTTCTTCTACATTGTTTTTATCAGTTTCATCTAAAATATAATCTAAATGCGCATTGTCATACTCCTTAATAAAATCGCCTACCAAACCATTAACGATATCAACTATTAAATTATCTTCTTTATAACACGTAATTATGTCAATTATAGTATCTTGAATAAACTCGCTATTCGCTTCCCAGACATCTTTACCAACAATGGCTTCCACGTTACTAAAAAAAACAGCATGAGAGTAAATAATATGCGCTTTCAAAAATGGTAGTATATTTTTAATTGCTTTTCTACTTAATGATGCATAGCCTTGTTTTAAGTTTATAGCTTCATAAGTTTCAATTTGTTCCTCAGTTACATTGTAACGCTCTCGAACAAAATCTTTTACTTTTTTTGACGTAATATCATTTACAAAATCACCAGCAAAAAACAAGGTATGCCATAGTTCGTCAATGAGTTCATCCGTTGATTTATTGTTTGATAATTTATAATTGTTTTTAATTTTCGTTTTACAATCTTCCCAATCTTCGGCATCAAATAGATTAATAAATTGGCTTAACGTTGGGCTGCCAACAATTGGATATTTGTCCTTATAATTGCATTCAAAATGTTCATTTCTTTTTTTTGCTTCTTTATTTATGGCTTTTGAAATATCAGCAAACTTAAAATTGGGTTTGCTTTTTCTGAAAAATAATTGTTTTACGATTTCAAAATAATGTGGGAATTCAGTTAAAAAATGAAACTGAGAATCATTGCCAAACGTATTCTTAATTTTGATTGAATTAAGAAATTGGTACATTCTAAACGCTTCATACAATGGATGACTTACTGCACATCTTGGTTTGTTTGGCTCTAAAGTACACTTACCAATGGTTCCTTTTTGGGATTTTAAGGGTCTTTGAAAAAAGATGGCATCAAACAATTTTTCAATTAAGTCCTTATCAAGATTTTGTTTTTTAACAATAACATCAAATTCTTCAATATAGCTAATACGAGAAGAATTAACCTCTTGATCATCGGCTTGGTATTTGGTTTTTCTTACTTCAATACCAGCATATAATTGGTCGCTTAAATAAGCACCAAGTGTTTGGTCGCCTCTTTTCTCTTTCTCCTCAATATAAACCTCCATATCCTTTCCAGCATCTGCATCTTTCCTTCCGCTTTTAAAACCTCGTCTTTGGCAAATATGATACAAAGCTCTACCTAATTCATTATTTGTTACAGTTTCTTCTGAAGCTTTTTTTCTTAATTCATAAGGATTTAACTTTAACCATTCCCTGAATTTTTCGTTTTCGGTTGGATATTTATTTTCCTTGCCCTTTTCATATGTTCCCCAAACATTTAACTCTTCCATAGTTAATGGACACATATTATTTTCTATTAGAATTTTAAGTGTATCTATTTTTCGCCATTTGCGTCTTCTGTATAACTTTCTTGACGCCCTGTGTTTTGTACGTTCTGATGCTAGAGAAAATTCTACACCTTTTTCTTCGCCAACGCCTTGCGGAAATATTAATACTCCTGTATGCAGTATTTGATTTTTGTTATCTAAACCACTATCTCTTATTGCCCAACCTATTGAATTGGTACCAAGGTCTAATCCTATTATTCTTGCCATATCTATTATTATTATTCAACACTAAAAATTAATGCACAACAATGAATTTTTAATTTTTATTAGAAAACTTCTTTATATGTCAAAAATAAATTTTACTTTTGACATATGCAAATATTTATATACAGCATATAATTATAAGTAAACCTATTTTTATAATATTTATATATGCATAAATTATAAGATTGTGATTTGATAAAAAATAATCCTCAAAGTCAGCACTTCAAGGATTATAAACTTTACTGAAAATAATTTGATTAAAAAGAACTGCAATTTTATACAGTTTGAAAAGCAATTGGAAATTATATCATAAATAATTGTCCAAACACTCTCAGATTATTTTTTAATACAGTCAAATATAATATTTTTTTATATCTTTAGCACAGATTAAAATTTCTAATCTTTAATCTTATCACAATAAGGCTATATGCCGTAGATGAAAATCTTTAGTCCTGCTTC
>ENA-ORXR01002572-ORXR01002572.1-marine-metagenome-genome-assembly--contig:-NODE-2572-length-17088-cov-4.566868_pt1 | contig 17088 bp, 12 predicted proteins | sample MGYA00237866_ERZ511479 | MGnify/ENA metagenome assembly ERZ511479 | reverse complement strand
CGCTTCAAGATTAAAGGCTACTGCGGTGAATAAAACAGCGATAGATGTTCTTAAAAAAGAGCAAGCGGGTCTCACGGCCTTAATCGACGCTATGAAGGACCATTCAGATCATGGCTTTGGCAATGCATTTGATAAAACCCTTGAAGCCATCAAGACCATAAAAGGACGAGTCATCGTAACCGGTATGGGCAAGTCAGGTCATATTGCGCGTAAAATAGCTGCGACCTTTGCGTCAACAGGGACGCTAGCAAGCTTTGTACATCCCGCAGAAGCCCTTCACGGTGACTTGGGCATGATTTCAACTGATGATATTATTATAGCGCTATCCAATTCAGGCGGCACGGCTGAGCTGGCGGGCATTATCGGTTACGCCAACCGCTACAACATACCTTTGATTGGCATAACGTCAGGGCGGGGTTCAGTCTTGGATCAGGGCGCGAATATTACCCTTTTATTGCCAAAGGCGGATGAGGCTTGTCATGTCACGCAAGCACCTACGACATCAACCCTCATGGCTCTGGCGGTTGGCGACGCATTGGCTGTGACTTTGATGAAGCTACGGGGCTTTACATCAGATGATTTTCACCGCTTTCACCCCGGCGGAAAACTGGGGGCCGCGCTTAAGAAAGTCTCCGCGGTCATGCGACCTATAGAAGATGTTTATTTGTGTGATAAGACCATTTCGATTGAAAAGGCGGTTGATCAAATCAATCAAGGCGGCGTTGGCTGTGTCGGCATTACAGCTAAAGACGGGAGCCTCACAGGTATCATAACAGATGGTGACCTTAGGCGGCATTACAGCCAGCTGGGTAAAGATAGTTTGGCAGCCGATGTTATGACGGCCAATCCGATTTCTCTTTTGGCAGATGATCTGGCCGCCAAGGGCCTCAACATTCTGAGCCAAAAGAAAATCACATCGCTTTTCGTTTTAGATGGGTCAGCAAAGCCAATTGGCCTTATCCATATTCATGACTTCTTGGAAGAGGGCGTTATCTAGCCCTCATTTGCCAATATCTCATGGTAGGCATCCCACACTTCTTTGGGCGTTCCGTCCATCGTAATTTCGCCGCGGTTCATCATAATCGCGCGATTACAAAGCTCATAGGTGATATCCGGTGAATGGGTGGACAGAACAAGTATGTTTGATTTCTTAAACAGCTCTCTAGCGCGCGCTTCTGCCTTTTTGAAAAACTTAGCATCACCTGCGCCAATGACCTCATCCACGACTATAATATCTGCAGGTTTATAAGTCACCGCCCCAAACATAAACCTGACGAGCATACCCGAAGAATATGTGTTTAGCGGAAGGTCAAAAAATTCTCCCAATTCAGTAAATTCCAGTAAGTCATTCGTGAAAGCCTCAAGCTCTGATTTAGGGATACCTAGAAGTCTGGAAATAAGTCTCAAATTTGTGCGGGCCGACACTTCCATATTCACGCCGCTACCTAAGCTAAGAAGCGATAAGATTGAGCCTTCAATATCTGCCGTGCCTGAGATGGGGTGGATGATGCCAGAAATCGTTTTTAGGAGCGTTGATTTCCCAGCGCCGTTTCTGCCGATGACCGCGAGGCGATCACCGGACTTCACCTTTAACGACAGGCCTCTTATGGCATTCACATAGGGAATCTTTTTCATATCCCCGGCTATACGGCCGAAAGACGCTGTGGCTGCCAAGGCTGCCATTGTTGATCGCTCCCGTCCGCCAACGCGAACAGGATAACTCACATCAATATTGTCAAAATGAATATGGGTCATTATTGCATCCACATTCCGATTTGGCCCTTACGGCGATTATATATTATGAGTCCGGCACCTAAAGTAAGGACTGCAATCACGCCGCCAATGATGAAACTGTCGACGGGGACTGATTGCTCAAGTACGGGGGCCCTTACGACTTCGAGGAAGTGAAACAGGGGGTTGTAATGCACAAATACGCTCCGCGTCGCGCCGAGAGCCGATTCCAACCAAAAGACAGGCGTAAATAAAAATAAGAACAGCATTACAGACTCAAGCGCGTGGCTGAGGTCGGAATATCGCACACCATAAGAGGCAATAATCAAAGCGAGCCCGTAACCAAAAATGAGGTTCAAAAATACGCCAGGTATCGCGACAAAGGAAACAACGCCTAGATGTTTTTGCGTAATGAAGATTATTGGAATGGCTATTAAGAGATGAATTCCTAAAATGATAGCCTCGACAAATACCTTTCGAGTGATTTGCATGCTCCACGGCAGATTATAGGTAAATAAGATGTTCTTTCCGCTCTCCAAATAGGAGGATGAACCTGTCATCACCGTAGAAATAAATGTCCACAGAGCAATACCCAGCGCCACATAGACCACGAAGTCAGCGACATCCGTTTTAAATAACGCCCCAAACACGATTGTTATACCAATCACTAACATTGCATTGGATATGACAATCCAAAAAGGGCCTAAAACCGTTCTTGAAAATCGATCTCTAATATCTTGTAATGCGAGAGAGAGCGCCAAACCCCATTTAGGGAAATATTTGCCCAGTCCACCCGGTTTGCTTTTTGACATTGCTATCTGGAACTCGCTTGGACTATGAATTGGTTATCAGGCGTAGGGTCTTTTCGCCAGCCAACTTCTACTACAAACTCTCTTGATCTTTTATTTGGGCTAGGAGGAGGGACATCTCCGTAAGCCATTCGAATACTATCCAGAATAATTATCTTTTTTGCTTTTTGCGCAATTGGGTCAGACTTTGCGACACCTTGCATTCTAATCAGCTCAGAAAGATGCTTATTTAAGCTGTAAATTTTATCCTCATAACGCCGATGCATCGGATGCTTATTCATAGCGCGAATGATGGAGGAAATGCCTTCAATACCTTTGGCAATGTTAAGAGCGGCGCTATCGTCTCGCCAGGTGATAATTGAGAGGGGTCGCTCCAATCCCAATAGGGGGTAACGCGCGGCCACCCAAAGCCAAGCTTGGATGTCTTCGCCCAAATTAGACTCTGTAGGAAATCCAAAGCCCATAGGCAATAAGAGACTATGTATCATGACTGTGGGTGTTGAAATTGCGCAGGACCTAATAAGGTCAGGATAAAGCTCACCATTTTGAACGCCGCTATTGACGAGGCCCAGACCGTGCCTGCCGCCAGGGTATTCAACATTGTAACTGGTATGGGAGAACATAAAGCCTCCCTCTGTCATGGCCGCTAGTTGAATAGACACTTTGTTGGGGTGAAAGGTGTCATCGCTGTCGAGGAAAGCAATATATTCACCCTCTGCATATTTAAGGCCCGTATTGCGAGCATTGCCAACGCCGCCATTTTTAATTTCGACTAATTTTACATTTTTATGTCTAGCTGCAAGTCTGCGCACCTTCGTGACGCTTTCCGTTGAGCCATCATTAACAACAACGACCTCAATTGTGGGATGAGTTTGATTGAGCGCACTTTGTATCGCCCTACATGTCATTTCAGAGTCGTTGTAAAATGGGATAACAACGGAGACTAACGTTTCATGCTCAACCAATTTAGACTGCTTTTCAGCATGAGCGGCGGCTTCCACATAGGGCGTATTACCCAAAAACTTTGCGAGCTCTGAATAATATTTCTTACGGCTGCCGTTAAGCATCACTTTTTCGGTGTCGTTGCGTCTGGACATCATCCATTTCCAGAGTTTGTCACCCTCAATATTCGCTTTTGGATTATGTGTATCTTGTCCAGGATGGATACGATAGCGCACGAGCGTTTCAGGTTGAAATATAAATTCTCCATCGGCGCGCAACCGATCCCACATATCATAATCTTGAGTGAATCTAAGGTCTGTACGAAACGGCAAATGCTTTCGAACGATATTTGTTGGTATCATCAAGGTGCAACCATTCACCATGCCTCTAAGCAAGGCGATAGCGGGTTTCTTGCGCAACAAGGCTTCATCCATCTGGCTTTCATGCCAAGTCTCGCCATTGTCATCCATAAGGAAGTAATTACCAAATAGCATGAGATCATCACGCTCATAACGACGTAAAAACTCTACCTGCTTTTTTGTTTTCTCCGGTAAGTGTTCATCGTCATGGCTCAACCAACAAAACAAATCGCCCGTAAGATGCTCAAAAGCTGTGTTCATGGCCCCAGCAACGCCCTTATTTTCCTGCTCTACATAGGTAATCTGATCCCCATAACTTAAACAGATCTTAGATGTTGCGCCGTTATCCGTAGACCCATCATTGATAACGATAACTTCAACATTGTCATAAGTCTGATTAAGGGCGCTCTGAATAGCATTTGCGACGTAATTGGCCCCGTTATAGACAGGAATTACAATCGAAACCTTTGGGTTTCCATTTTCGAATAGCGTATTTTTCGAAGCTGAAGTCATGTTGCGGTCTACAAAATTAAAATAAGTGATAAAGACTGATTATTTAGTCTTACTTGGTATTTTCCGAGGTCATTAAGTCATTCATTCGTTTTAATAGGTCATCATAGTCCATCTGTAAAACATACAGGTCAGCTTGTAAGTCTGCAAATCTGTTTTGTTCAATTCGTAGCGATTCTGCTAGGCTGTTGAGTGTCGCTTCAGGAATATCAGAAGAAGGCTCGCTCACCTTAGGCGCGATTCTTAAGTCATGGTTCTTATCAGATAGAAGATCCGAAACATTGAGACCATTTACTTCCACAAACTCCCGTAGACGCCTGTTTTCATGCAAAAGTTTACGCGTGCGCATAATGTGTTTATGCACAAGGGGAACTGACCGTAAAAAATCCTCAAACGCCATGCCGCGACCCTAAGCCTGATGTCTCTTACGCCATGTCTCGCGATTAACTAAATCAATATAACTCATAACGCTGTATAGTATTTTTCGGCTGACATGCCCACCACGATAATCACTTACAGTGTCAAAGCTCTTTTTTGAAAGTTCAGTCACAACTTTCACAGCATTTATAATTTTGTCTGTATCAAGTGACACCATGACTAAGCCGCCAGCATCCATGATTTCCGGGCGTTCATGCGCGTCACGAACCGTCACAGCAGGAAAGCCCAAGAGATTAGACTCCTCACTAATGGTGCCACTGTCTGATATAACACAGCGCGCATGTTTCTGAAGGGCAATATAGTCAAAAAAGCCAAAAGGCGGGAGGAAGACATCATCGTCTTTTAAGCCTTGCGCCTCAAGTCTGACCCGTGTGCGCGGGTGGGTGCTGACAATAACCTTACAGTCAAAGGCGGTTTGAAGCTCTTTAACGAGGCGGGAAAGCTCTTGGATGCGCTCTGGCCTGTCTACATTTTCTTCTCGGTGCAGGCTTAAGATGAAATATTTATCCTGCTTAAGCTTCAAGCGTTTCAAGATATCTGATGAGGCTATATCGGCTTTATAATGCTCTAGGACTTCTTCCATATGAGAGCCGCTGACCATTACGCGATCTCCCGGAATACCTTCTGCGACAAGATATTCCTTAGCCCGCTCCGTCAGGGCAAAATTTATATCGGATGTATGGTCGATAATCTTGCGATTGATTTCCTCTGGCACACGTTCATCAAAACATCGATTACCGGCTTCCATATGGAAGATAGGAATCTTGCGCCGTTTCGCTGCGATAACGCTCAAACCGGAATTGGTGTCGCCATAAATTAGAACCGCGTCGGGTTTTACCTCATCTAATATTTTATCAGACTGAATTAGAATATTGCCAATCGTTTCCATGGGCGCGCCCGCAACCGCAGCTTCCATAAAGTAGTCAGGTTTGCGAATACCTAAATCGTCAAAAAAGACTTTGTTGAGCTCATAATCGTAATTCTGTCCAGTATGGACGAGAACATGGTCCGTGTGTTCGTCAAAGGTCGCGATAACGCGAGACATTTTGATAAGCTCAGGCCGTGTTCCGACAATGGTGAGAATCTTCATGAGGGCGACCAATAAGCATGCTTATCCATATGTCCTAATTCTTGCTGTATAAAATCGATTTTCAGCAAGAGCTCAGCTGTTTCATCAACATTCAGAATATTCGTATTCTGAGAACTATATTCATCCGGGATGACGGGAATATCATCTCCATCATCGACGTATTTATTATAGTTCAAGTCACGCGCATCGCAGGGAATACGCAGATAGCCGCCTTCATCAACAGCAACCTGCATTTCTTCGCGGCTAGCAAGGGCTTCGTACATTTTTTCCCCATGACGTATCCCGATCGATTTCACAGGAACCTCTTTTTCGAAGATTTTCATCAAGGCCTTATAAAGCGTTTCAATCGTCGCGGCAGGAGATTTTTGAACAAATGTGTCGCCCTGATTTCCGTTCTCATAAGCATATTTTACAAGGGCTACAGACTCAGGCAGAGACATCAAGAAGCGAGTCATGTCTTTATTCGTGACTGTAATCGGCCCGCCATTTTTAATTTGTTCTGTGAACAGTGGTATAACAGAGCCGCGAGATGCCATCACATTGCCATAGCGGGTGACATTGACTATGGGCCCGTCATTCCCAATGTGGCGCGAGCGCGCAATAGCCACCTTTTCCATCATCGCCTTACTGATCCCCATAGCATTAATCGGATAGACTGCCTTATCCGTGCTCAAGACAACAATCTGTTTTACCCCGTTTTCAATGGCGGCGCGGATCGTGTTATCCGTGCCTTCGACATTTGTTTTGACCGCTTCCATCGGAAAGAATTCGCAAGAAGGGACTTGTTTCAGTGCCGCCGCGTGAAAAATATAATCCACGCCGTAACTGGCAACACGCACACTGTCGATACTGCGCACATCCCCAATATAAAACTTCAAACGGCTATCCTTATAGAACTTGCGCATGTCATCTTGTTTTTTTTCGTCGCGGCTCAACACACGGATTTCTTTGACCTCTTCAGTCAAGAAACTTCTCAGCACCATATTGCCAAAGGAACCGGTCCCGCCGTTAATCAGGATAGACTTATTTGTTAAATCAGTACTCATGATTTTCCCATACAGGCCGCGTTGTTTTCATTATATCGATTAGCTCCGGCCACTTGGGCGATACGAACCCCGTAGCAGCCTTGAATTTAGTTGAATCTAAAGATCTGTCTATAACAAGGTCTGCGTCAGCAACCAACTTCACATTGTGTTTATATTTTTTCGCTACTAAGCAAAGCAGGGTGTACTTGTCAATCGGCTCTGCAGAGACGTGATAGAGGCCATTCAACGCAGGGTTTGGAATGATGTGTTGGCCAATAATTTGTGCCAAATAAGCCGTTGGAAACCCTGAAAATATGGCCTTTTTATATCCTTTAACCTCTCCTGATGTAGATAAGAACCAATCGATCAAAGAGGCAGCCCGACCGCTTTCATGGCCAATGATTGAGGTGCGTATCGTTACAGCATTTGGATTATCGGTAACTTCGCCCAATAATTTGGAGACACCGTAAATATCGCGCGCGTCGGGCGTGTCATCTTCTGAATAATGTCCTTTGCTGCCCGTAAAGACGCAATCAGTAGACACTTCTATAAACCTCGCACCAAACTCATCACATAACTCCATCAAGTAATGAGGGAGCCAAGCGTTCACGCGCACAAAATCCGATTTTGTGAGAGAATTGCCAATCTGTTTAATAAGGCCAATCGCATTGATAACGACATTCACCTCGTTGCCGCGCATAACTTCAAGCAAAGCGTCTCGATCAAAAACATCTTGCAAATGCACCAGTTTCATATTGTCGTGTAACTGCGGAGCAGGGGAGCCGCTACGCACTGTTCCGATTGTTTTACAATGTGGGCTAACTTTGGGAAGCTGCGCAAACAAAGCGCCGCCCAACATGCCTGTGGCCCCCAAAATGAGGATGTTAGTTGACTGGTGAGTAAGAGGCATATTCTTGGACACGCTTTTCAATTACGCATCTTCAGGAAGATTGTAATCTCCCAAGCGCGAAAAAGCGGCTGAGTTTCCTTTGATACTGTTGGTCACAGACCAAAATACAGCTCCGTCGATTAAGGCTTCTTCCGGCGACATATTTTTTGGATTTTGTTCTAATATCTTGGGATTCAAATACGAAACTATTGAACTCTCAGATGAAGTGTAGCAGACTGAAGTTAAAGCCGCTTGGTCGACATGCCAGTCGAGCCTATTAGTATCAGCATATATATTTTCAATATAAGCGCCCAACTTTTGACTAAACTCAACTCCGCCATTATTTGGGTAAAATACTGAAACTGTTGCCGAGGTAACAGATAGAAAGTTTAAAACCGATTTTGGAAAGCGGAGTAACTGAACCCCTACATTGTCTTCCAAAATACATTGTGGGTTCTTTAATGGGAGCTGGTCAATATCTGCTACTATGACAGGGCAATCATATGCTTTCAGTAGGTCAGGTAAAATTCTGAACCGTTCAGAGGCGTAGACAGACTTCTTTTGTTTGACGTTTAAACGTTCCATCCCCAGCACGTCTAAAGTGAAAGATGATGAGATATTGGCGCCCTTCAAAAGGTCATGAAGAAAAGCCCAGTTTTCTGCACGCGACCCGGCGTCTTTTTCGTTAAGGGCTATGCCGTGGAAATGCAGATGGCATCCTAAGGAAGAAAGCTCAGCTAACTTACGAATGAGAGATGGAGCGAATTTTTTGCAATAGATCAAATCCGACGCAACAAAGTAAACATAAGTCAATGAATTAGAGTCCGTATCGGGTTTCTCAAAAGACATGGCCGCTCTTTTGTGATCAATAAGGCCAAAATCATCTGTTAAATTGATAATGCCCGTCTGCGTCGTCCAGCCATTATCACAACCAATTTCAATGTTTTTGTTAAACACAGCTTGAGCGTCTGCAAAATTTCCAAGAGCTGCATTAACGCTTCCCAGTTGATACGATGAGATCCGTTTAGCTTTTTCATAATGTTCATTATTAGGGAGCTGACGTTGAGCCTTCATTAGAAAAGTTCGGGCCTCTTCCAATTCGCCCATGTGGGATAATAACAATGCTTTAAGCTGAAAAATTTCAAACTTTTCCTCAATCGAAGCCTTTTTATTATCTGAGAGATAGCGGTCTAATAGTGAAATCGCCTGTTCTTCATGTCCACTCGTTCCAATGAAACGTGCAAGTATAGGCAAAGAAAAGGCTGCGGCTTCCTTTGCCAAAAAATTGGAAAATGTAAAAACTTTTTGCTCTTGACCTCTTCCGATAAACGCCGCTTCACCAGTGTAAGCAATCGACGGATGATGTTTCTCTGGGTCAAACTCTATGAGGTTATGGGGTAGAAACTGAAAATTTGTTTGATCATCAAGTTTATAGGTTAATGATACTGCAGCGCTTTCTAACCCAGGGAGCAGGGCGCTTGGCTCCATCCAAAACGGCTCAATATAGTCAGCCAGTTTTTTGGCAAATTGACGGCCTTCATATGTGGGATTGAAAACCATTAGGTATGGAAAAACAGATGAGATAATATCTAATGGGCTAACTTCGTTTTGTATCAAAGCTACATCATAGTCACCAGATACAATTTCGAAGGGGTCATAAAGGGGAATATAGTCCAATTTTGACACGATAACAGGGCAGTCATAATGCTCTATAATTTCTGAGATGTGTTTAATGCCTTCGCTAGCATGAACTGTTTCAATCTGCTCCGGCTCCAAATTCTCAATATCAAAATGCCTAAGCGTAAAGGTGAGGGGAATGTCCAATTCGGTAAGGCTATTCTTTAGGGCTGCCCATCCGGACAAAGACCCACCTGGATCAACTTCACCTGCAATGACGCCGTGAACATGAAGGTGGGCTTTTGCGCCCGAAAGGTTGCGCAGATGCATAGCCAGATTTTTAGCAAAGCTTTGACAAAGCTTTAGACCGCCTGAAACAAAATAAACATATTCGGCCTTAGACGACTTGCTAGATTTAATAAGGATTTCGCTTTCACCTTTGTCCTCGTTGAGTGTAACGCGTTTTTTATCTACACCCCTGCGATTAAAACCTCTTAAAATTCTCGATTCTGTGCTGGCTGTGGTCTCCGTTTTGAATTTAAAATCCGTATCAAATAGAGATTGAGCGGAGTCATACTCTTCAAGATTGAACACTAGACTGGCAATTTTATAGTCTAACGAGGTTTGTGCTGAACTTGCGGCCTTCGCGTTTAAAGCTTTCGCGTCTTCAAGTGCTTTTAAAGCTTCACCTAACCGCCCAGATAGCACGAGTATATGAGCTTTCTCGACGAGCACTGCCATGCGAGCTTTGCCATCAACGGCGCCTTGTAAAAAGGTGTCAATCTGAGCCAAAGCACCAGAAACATCATTGTTCAGAGACTTAGATTTAGCTAGCAATATCAGTGACTTGTAAGACTTATCTAAGTAGAGAGTTTTAGCAAAAAGTTCTGCATCTTTAAACTCGCCACGTTCAATGAGAGTCTCATGCCAGTCATCAAGAGGGCGAACATCACTGTCAGTTTGCATGATTATCTCTAAATCCGGCTATCAGGCTACTTCGCGCGGAGATTTGCGCGTACTGGTAGATTTAGACTTACGGGCTTTTGTCGTTTTTCTCTGCACATTCCTTTTCCCGGAGCTTTTTGAAGCTAGTGCAGCATTAGTTCTTATGAGGTCATGATTTTCAAGCCTCAAATGGCAAATTTCTGCATCAAGTGTCTCACATTCACGTTTGGATTGCTCATATTTGGCCGTTACAATCGCGACCTGACCATGAAAATGCTCTGCCTTAGCGGCTAAGCCCGCTTCAGCTTGAATGGCTGATGTTTTCAAAGCCATCATTTTTGTCATTTGTGATTTCATAGCACCTAACTGCTCAATCAGATCATCGTTTTGCTCCAATAAGATTGTGTTAGCCGCTTCATATTCTTCGGCGAGCCTACGACGGTTATTCAAATCAGCCTTAACCTGTCTAACCGCAGGAAACATAAGCGCAATTTTTTTAAGTATGGTTTTCACGCCAAGCTCCGGATATAATGACCTTTGAAGTCATATCGCAACATAATGCTAAAGCGTCAATGATTGTATTAGGCTCAAAAACGCCATATATGATTTCTCATAATAAACATTATGCGATTACTCTCTATTTGTGCATTGCATTCGTAATGGCCCTTTTCTATTCAAGAAGGTTTTCAATTTGCTCTTGGATTGTGTCCAAGGAATGTTTGATATTGGTTCGACGCGCGATAATAATATTCGCGTAACTTCCGTAGGCAACATGTCCTTCTTTTTCCGCGTTAATGTCTATGTCATCTTCGGGAACTTCCGATCTAAATTTGATGAACTGAGTTTCCAGGTCCTTACTGACCTCCTCCAAAACACTTAAGCGCTTATCTAAGTCATCAATCACTAACTGCGCTTTTTTGACATTATGATCAGAATCCATATTTTTCACTCCCCTATTTCGTAAACTGAATTATTCGCTCTTGTAATGAAAGAACAAAGCCGAGAGCGGCGGTAATGTCATCGAAAGTGAAGATGGGTGCCCATGTGCGGAAACGGGTTCAGTATTTAAACTACCGAGGTTGCCCTTCCCTGACCCTCCATACAGTTCGCTATCAGTGTTAAGGCGTTCTGCCCACTGCCCTGCCAGAGGTACGCCTATACGGTAAGGCGTTCTTGCCACGGGGGAGAAGTTGCAAACGACAAGAACAGGCGCTTTGCGGGCTTTATCCCAGCGCAGAAATGAGAGCACATTATCGGCCTGCGCGCCGCCATCGACCCATTCAAATCCGGCCCGCTCGCAGTCTTGCTCATAGAGCGCGGGGATATCCTGGTACATGCGGTTTAAATCCCCAATCAGCGTCTGCGTATTTTTATGTTCTGGATATTGCAGCAAATGCCAGTCCAGCGAATAATCGGCTTTCCATTCCTGGCTTTGCGCAAATTCACAGCCCATAAAGAGAAGCTTCTTACCCGGATGGCCCCACATAAATCCAAAGTAAGCGCGAAGATTGGCATGTTTCTGCCAGCGGTCACCCGGCATGCGGTCCAGCAGCGAGCCTTTGCCGTGAACCACTTCATCATGGGAGAGCGGCAACATGTAATTTTCGCTAAAGGCGTAATCAATCCCAAAGGTCATTTTGTGGTGATGATGGCTGCGATTAATCGGGTCTTCGCCCATATATTCGAGCGTGTCATTCATCCAGCCCATATTCCATTTAAAGCCAAAACCCAGCCCGTCATGATCTGTAGGCGCGGTCACGCCCGGCCATGCTGTGCTTTCCTCAGCCACGGTGAAGACCCCGCCGCCCATCGCCTCCCCTGCGGAGTAAGAATCGGCATTCATGGACTGGAGAAACTTGACTGCTTCCCAGTTTTGATTGCTGCCATCGGGATTAGGAATCCACTCATCCGCTTCGCGCGAATAATCCAGATAGAGCATTGAGGCGACGGCATCCACGCGCAGACCATCCAGATGATATTCCTCCAGCCAGAACCGCGCATTCGCGACGAGGTAATTGACGACCTCGCGGCGGCCAAAATTAAATATCAACGTGTTCCAATCCGGATGAAATCCTTTGCGCACATCCGCATGTTCATAAAGATGCGAGCCGTCAAATTTAGCTAGGCCGTGCTTATCAGACGGGAAATGCCCTGGCACCCAATCCAAGATAATCCCAATTTCGGCTTTGTGAAACGCATCAACAAAGGCTTTGAAATCATCCGCCGTGCCAAAGCGCGCGGTCGGCGCATAAAGCCCGATAGGCTGATAACCCCAAGAGCCGTCAAAAGGATGCTCAGTAATTGGCATAAGTTCGATGTGGGTAAATCCCAGCTCTTTGACATAGGGTATCAAGCGCTCTGCCAGTTCGGCATAGGTCAGAAAGCTACCATCTTCATGTTGTTGCCAAGAGCCTAGATGCACCTCGTAAACCGACATGGGCGCGGCGCGGTGATGGCGATCATGACGGGTCTTGAGCCATTTCTTATCCCGCCATTTATAGGTCGAAAGATCGCGAACAACGGAGGCGGATTTTGGCCGCATCTCTGCGCCAAAACCAAAAGGGTCGGCTTTAAGCGGCTGCATTTGCCCGCTCGCATCACGGATAGCATATTTATAGGCGGTGCCGTCTTTGACACCCGGCATAAACAGTTCCCAAATGCCGCTACCTCCACGAGAACGCATCGGGTTTTTGACCGTGCTCCAATGGTTGAAATCCCCTGCCACGCAAACACCCGCTGCGTTAGGGGCCCATAGCGTGAACCGCGTTCCCTGCACGCCGTCTTGCTCCATGACATGCGCGCCCAGCATACGATATGCATGGACGTGGCTGCCCTCAGATAGCAGATAAAGATCTAGCTCACCAAGGCTGGGTAGAAACCGATAAGGGTCATCAAAACGGTGACGCGTGTCGCCATATTTGGCTTGCAATTGATAACCCGATTTAATCTTGCTGGGCGGCAGCGTGCCTTCAAACAGACCTGCATCATGGATGCGGGTCAGCTCAGTCACAGGCTTTTTCCCGCGCAAGGTAAAGACTTCAACCGTTTCGGCATGGGGCGCGAAGGTGCGTATGACGGATTGCCGGCCATCATCATGAACACCCAGCCGCGAGAAAGGGTCAGCATGGGTGCCCGAAATCAGACGGTTAATTTCAGGCTGTTCCATGTCCGCTCTCTAGTCAGCTTGGCGCAGACTATTTGGTCGGCGCGTTCCAGATATCCTTGGCATAACCGCGAATGGTGCGGTCTGAACTGAACCAGCCCATACGCGCCGTATTCAGAATAGCCATCTTGGCCCACTCTTCGGGCTTTTGATAGACCTCGTCAATATGGCGCTGCATATCCCAATAGGCTTCAAAGTCAGGCACGACCTGAAAATAGTCGTGATGTTTAATATTATCGAGAATGTCGTGATAGCGGTCTGTATCGCCATCTGAGAAAAACCCTGTCTCAAGCTGGCGGATAATTTGCTGCAAACGCGGCGCGTCTTTGAGGACTTCAGACGGACGGGCGCGGCGATGTTGACGCTCAGCGACTTCATCGGCAACCATGCCAAAGATAAAGATATTCTCATCGCCCAAATGCTCCTGCATTTCGACATTGGCCCCGTCAAGCGTGCCGACGGTCAGCGCGCCGTTTAAGGCAAATTTCATATTGCCCGTACCGGACGCTTCAAAGCCAGCGGTCGAGATTTGCTCTGACAAATCCGCGCCGGGGATAAGGATTTCCGCCGCAGACACATTGTAATTGGGCAGGAAAATAAGTTTCAGATTATCGCCGATATCCTTATCATTATTGATAACCTCTGCGACATCATTGATGAGCTTTATAATCAGCTTGGCGAGGAAATAACTCGGCGCGGCTTTACCGGCGAAGATTTTAACGCGCGGTTGCCATTTCGCCTTCGGGTCGGCTTTCATCGCATTATAAAGCGCGATGGTTTCCAGAACATTCATCAGCTGACGCTTATATTCATGGATACGTTTAATCTGGATATCGAACATCGCCTTAGGGTTGACGGTAATGTCCATGCGCTCTTTCAGGAAGTCCGCCAGACGTTTCTTATTATCCGTTTTGACCGCCATATAATTTTTCTGAAAAGCTTTATCCTCAGCGTATTTTTCGAGCTTTTTAAGCTGCTCCAAATCGTCAATCCAACTCTCACCAATCTTATCGGTGATGATGTCTGACAGGCCGTGATTACATTCCAGCAGCCAGCGGCGCGGCGTTACGCCATTTGTCTGGTTGACGATTTTATTCGGGAACATGAGGTGCAAATCATGAAACACCGTCTTCTTCATCAGTTCTGTATGCAGAGCGGAGACGCCGTTTACTTTGCGCGAGCCAATAAAGGCCAGATTACCCATGCGCACCCAATCATTTTGATGTGGATGTATCGCTTGAATACCCGCAATGACGTGATGCTCAAGTCCGGCCGCCATAGCTTCCTGATAGAAGGCGCCGTCAATGAGATTTATGATCTGCAAATGACGCGGCAAGATGCTGGCAAAAAGTGAGACCGGCCATTTTTCCAGTGCTTCGGGCAGGAGCGTATGGTTCGTATAGTGCAGCGTCTCGCGCGTGATTTCAAAAGCGCGCTCAAAACTATAGCCATGATCATCCATCATGATGCGGATAAGCTCCGGCACAGCAATAGCGGGGTGAGTATCGTTAAGCTGCACAGCGACATGATCGCCGAGTGTATCCAGGCTCTCATAATTGGTGAAATAACGGCGCAGCAGGTCTTGCAAAGAGGCTGAGGTAAAGAACACTTCTTGCTTCAGGCGCAATTCGCGGCCTTCAGGCGTATGGTCGCCCGGATAAAGAACTTTGGAGAGTGTCTCCGCCAAAATTTGCTGACGGGCCGAGGCCATGAAATCACCTTCATTAAATTTCTTGAGGTTCATCATATCAGCTTGACGCGCTGACCAGAGGCGCAGCGTGTTGACATGCTCACCTTTCCAGCCTGCAATAGGCATATCGAAAGCTACCGCCTGAACGCGCTCGCTTGGCGTCCATGTGGTTTTACCGTCCGGCCCGGTTTCAACTTTGCCGCCAAATTCAACATTATAAACAACTTCAGAACGGCGAAACTCCCAGGCATTGCCTTTGACGAGCCAGTCTTCAGGCTCTTCCATCTGCCAGCCATCTTCGATGTTCTGGCGGAAAATACCGTGCTGATAGCGAATGCCGTAACCCATGCCTGCAACACCTGTCGTTGACATGCTGTCCATGAAACAGGCGGCTAAGCGGCCAAGACCGCCATTGCCCAAAGCGGCATCTTGCTCGGCATGGAGAACGCTGTTGAAATCCAAGCCTTCAGCTGTCAAAAATGTTTTGGCGTCTTCAATGAGGCCCAAATTAGTTAGACTATCTTCGAGCATGCGCCCGATCATAAATTCCATAGACAGGTAATAAACCCGCTTTTGCTTTTTCTTATAGATCGCACGCGTTGTATCAATCCATCCGTCAACCATGCGGTCACGCACAGCATAGGACACAGCCATACACCAATCGCGGTCCACCGCATGTGTCTTGTCTTTACCGACCGTGTAGATCAGATGACGCAGAATTGAATCTCCGAAACTCTCGTCGATCAGGTCTTTTGTATCTGCGATGTTGTGTTTAACGGCTTTCATGGTTTTCTCTTGCTTTTTTCGGCGCAGGCATTTTAAGTCAATGCCCATAACGGTCTAATAATGCGGCACGCCCTAGGGCGCTACATAACGCGCGTCCAGTGATTCTGCGCGTAAATTATGCTTCCTAAGGTATTTAAGCCAAAAGGACTGCAATGGGGTACAATAATTGGGCGTTTGCGCCCTGTGGGGAGGAAAATGATGCAAAATAAGGCATTTTCATCAAATCGACGGCTAGCTGAAAAGTCGATGGCTTTTGTCTTGGCCGGGGGACGCGGAAGCCGCCTGAAAGACATGACCGAAGTGCGCGCCAAGCCTGCCGTTTATTTTGGCGGGAAATTTCGGATTATTGACTTTGCCCTATCCAATGCGATGAATTCTGGCATTAAGCGTATCGGCGTGGCGACACAATATAAACAGCATAGCCTTATTCGCCATTTGCAGCGCGGCTGGAATTTTTACCGCGCGGAACGCAATGAGAGTTTTGACATTATGCCCGCCTCTCAGACCATGTCTGAAACCCGCTGGTATGAAGGCACAGCCGATGCGGTTTACCAAAATATCCATATTATGGCGGCCCATTCCAATGTCGAATATATCGTCATCTTGGCGGGCGATCATATCTATAAAATGGACTATGAATTGATGCTTGAAGAGCATGTCAATTCCGGTGCGGATGTCACTATTGGGTGCCTGCAAGTCAGCAAGGAAGAGGCCAAAGGTTTTGGCGTGATGCATGTCGATAAAACGGACATGATAACTGACTTTCTGGAAAAGCCCGAAAACCCACCAACCATTCCTGGCGAGACAGATATCTGCCTTGCCTCTATGGGAATTTATGTCTTTGATAAAAACTTCCTGTTTGAACAGCTTCGCCGCGATGCGGCAGAAGAAGGCTCGGATCGGGACTTCGGCAAAAACGTCATTCCTTACATTGTAAAAAACGGCAAAGCTCAGGCGCACCGTTTTACAAAATCCTGCGTGCGCTCCGAAGGTGAAGAAGAGGCTTATTGGCGCGATGTCGGAACGGTTGATGCTTATATGGAAGCGAACCTCGACCTGACGTCATTTGAGCCCGCGCTAAATTTATATGATAG
>ENA-ORXR01002571-ORXR01002571.1-marine-metagenome-genome-assembly--contig:-NODE-2571-length-17090-cov-2.944866_pt1 | contig 17090 bp, 19 predicted proteins | sample MGYA00237866_ERZ511479 | MGnify/ENA metagenome assembly ERZ511479 | reverse complement strand
TTCGATTGGCGCATCAGGAAGGGTTTGTTTCTGTAGAGCACCTCAAACGCTACACCACGCTCGGCATGGCGACTGACGGCGGCAAGATGGGTAACATCATTGGCTTAGCACTGATGGCTGAAGCCTTAGGCAGGGAAATTCCTGAAGTGGGCACTACAACCTTCCGCCCACCGTACACACCGGTTTCGATTGGTGCGCTGCGTGGTCGCAATGTGGATCACCACTTCCGCCCTTTACGCCAAACTCCGATGCACGACTGGAACCTGAAACATGGTGCCACCATGACTGATGCAGGCCTTTGGCATCGTCCTTGGTATTTTGCACGCAAAGGCGAAACCATTACCGAGGCGTATATTCGTGAAACGACTTCAGTACGCGAAACAGTCGGTCTGTGCGACGTAACGTCATTGGGTAAAATCGCCATTCAAGGGCCGGATTCAACCGAGCTATTGAACCGTATTTACTCCAATGCATTCGCCAAGCTACCTATCGGCAAAGCACGTTACGGCATTATGTTACGTGACGACGGTTTCGTGATGGATGACGGCACTACTTGGCGCTTAGCCGAAGACGAGTATTTCATGACCACCACCACAGCCAATGCGGCGAAGGTGATGGTGTTTATGGAAGAGCTATTGCAAACCCGTTGGCAAGATTTGAAAGTGCATCTCACTTCGGTTTCTGAGCAGTGGGCAGGCTGTGCGATCGCCGGGTCAAAATCCCGTGATGTGCTGGAGGCTTGTCTTGAAGATGCTTCAGTTGTCAGCAATGACAATTTTCCGTTTATGGGTGTAATCGACACAACCATGAAAGGTGGGATTCCTTGTCGCATTGCCAGAATCAGCTTCTCAGGTGAGCGAGCTTTTGAAGCCTACGTACCATCAGACTACGCAACGGCAATGATGGATTTGCTTTGGGGTGCGGCTGAGCCGTTGGATGGTTGTTTATACGGCCTTGAAGCACTCGGCGCACTGCGTATCGAAAAAGGTCACGTAACCGGTACCGAACTGGATGGTCGCACTACAATTGATGATGTCGGCTTAGGTAAAATGGCCTCTCCCAATAAATCATTCATTGGCAGCAGCTTAAGACAACGTCCAGAAATGGTTAAAGAGGGTCGTGAGCAATTGGTGGGTATCTTTCCGAAAGATCGCTCAAAAACCTTTAGTGCAGGCGCGATTCTCTGTGATGAAAACGTTGTTTCAGGACATGGCGAAGGCAGAATAACCGCCGTTACGCACTCCCCTGCAATAGGTCACTGGATCGGCCTCGGTTTTATAAGTGGTGGACATGAAGCATGGACAGGTAAAACCGTGATCGCTGCCGATCCGGTTCGTGATGGCAACATCGAAGTCGAAATCGTATCACCGCATATGTACGACCCAAGTGGAGAGAAAATGCATGGTTAATCGAGAAACTGCGCTTTCAGCACATTACAACCCTGGCCACTTTGGCTTGAGCGGACAAACGGGTGTGAAACTGACTGAAGTTAGAGATTTGCAGCTTAAGCAAATTGCTGCTTGGCCAGATACGATCGCTGCGGTTGGGGCTAAAGCCGCTGTGGCTGCGGGCTGTTCAGATGCTCCGGGGCCATGCCAAAGTAGCAATGGCAGTAATGGGGTTTTGATGCGTATTGAACCGTTAAAATGGTGGCTTTTGGGTGATGTGGGATTACCTGAGTTGAGTAGTAATGAGGGTGCGACGTTGGATGCTTCTCATTCACGCACTTGTGTGCGTATTGAAGGGGCTAATGCCAAGGACTTGCTTAATCGGTTTTTGCCGATTGATTTGCGGAATGACTCATTTGGGGATGGGGCTGTGGCTTCTACGGCGTTTCATCATGTTGGGGTTACACTGATTCGTCGGGATGATGCTTATGAGATGTTTATTCCTCGGGGATTTGCATTGTCGCTTTGGGAATTATTGGTTGAAAGTGCGGAGCAGTTTGGGGTTGAGGTGGTTTAGCACTCTTATTTAAAGCGGCACGACTGCACTAAAGAAGGCGAAAGCCGGTGCTCAAATTGCCATACATTTGACGAATTTACCCAATAGTCTCAATAAAGTATGTTTTTTGAAAGATCCCTTCATGGCCTTCAAATATTTCTTGTAAGTCTGATTTCAGTGCGATTTCGAGGTAAGCAATTGTTTTATTTACTACCTCATCAGCTGAAAAATCTGGCGATGAATTAACGTGCAAATGAATATGATCTACTCCAATACAAAGCAAGCTCACTTTGCCGTCAAACTCATCACCTGCTTTATCAAGAATAGCGGATAACGTCTCGATATGATTAGTAATTTTCTGAACTGAGGTATCTCTGTTCTTCGCAAGTAAGCACAGATGATAATTTAGATCACAAAATATTTTGTCTTCGTCATGTTTCCATTGCTGGATGGCATATGCCTTGAGCCACTTCTGTTTGTCTGTTAGCTTCACTTGATGATTATCAATTTCAGCAGTGTCATGCTTATTACCAGACTCACCGACTACTGCGAGATTATGTTTGAATGCAGAGCACTCTACTTCATAAGAACCGTATTCGGCCTGCAATAATTCACACAATATATTCTCTTTAAATGAGTAATCACGGCAGAAGTTACACTCTTTAGATACGACCAGATTATGATACTTATAGCATTTTTCGCAGTTATGCATTTTTTATTTGGGTTCCCTCTCCGCCAATCCAATTCGAAATTTCATGCAATTAAAGCATGTGTAACATTGATTGAATTTATGCTGTTAATTTTACTTCGTTTATTAGGCTCTCTAACGGTATTGAAAGATTTGAATGCAAGCTACGAATCATGCTTAAAGAAAGCCCTCTACGATGATTCAACACCTCTGAGACACGGCCACGACCCCCAATAAAAGGCTCTAAGTCTTTTCGAGTTAAATTCATTTGCTCCATTCGAAACTTGATCGCTTCTACTGGATCAGGTGGGGAAATTTGGTGATGTGTTTCTTCATAATCTTCAACTAAAACTAACAGAACATCTAACTTATCACCCTTTTCCGTTCCTTCTTCTGCTCCCCAAAGTGCCTCAATTTCAGCAAGAGCATCATCATAATTTTCTTCATTTTTTATGGGTTGAATATCCATCATATACCTCTGCATCGATTGCATCATATTGTTCATGTGTTCCGACAAACTTAACAAAACAAGCCTGCCTCTTATAATCAATGGATACAATTAAACGATATTTGTTTCCTGCGATATTGAACACAACTCGATTATTTTTGAGAATACTAGCAGAACGATACTGACTCTTTATGTCCTGAGGAGTAGCCCAAGAGGCCTTTAAAGCCTCAAAGTGCCAGGCTTCAAGAGATGCCTGTGAATCCGTATATTTTGGCGAAGATTCCCAAAAATTTCTTAATGTTCTTTTTGCGATGACTCTCATTGTAAAAACCGTACCATGATTCCAAAACGGGATCAATATTTAATTTGGAAACGAATTTCAAACCTCTGCAAGATTACTAAGAATTCCGCGCCACTATAAAAGCCCCACCCTCAACCAAAACCCCAATCCTCTGCGCCTGATAACCCGCCTCCTGCAACTTCGCTACCCTCTGATCTGCGCGATCCACACTAACCGCCGCCAATAGCCCTCCAGCCGTTTGCGGATCAAACAACAAAGCCGCCCGTCCACTATCCAACTCAGCAATATCCATCTGCGCAGCCACCCTAAAATTATCCGGATACAAAGTAGAACGCACACCCTGCTCCGCCAACTTCTCAGCCCCTACCAACAACGGAACCGCCGCCAGATCCAGTTCTGCCCCACAGCCAGACGCCTCACAAATCCCCAGCAAATGCCCAGCCAAACCAAAGCCCGTCACATCCGTCATGGCATGCGCATCCTGCAAAATCGCAGCGGCTGCTGCCTGATCCTGATTCATACCATTCAACGCTGCGACAACATCTTCACCCCGTGCCTGCATCACCATTTCAGCAGCCAATAGAGTGCCAGTGCCAATTGGCTTAGTCAGGATCAAAGCATCACCCGCCTGCCCACCAGACAGCTGAATTGGTTCACGCTCGCAAATCCCAGTGATGGTAAAACCTATCGTCAGTTCAGAACCCAGCGAGGTATGGCCGCCAACAATCTCCGCACCCTGAGCTGTAAACACTTCCGACGCTGCGGTCATAATTTCAGTAAGGTAACGTTCCTGCATATCCGCTGACATGCGTGGCAAGATAATCGTCGATAACACCGTTTGCGCCTGCGCACCCATTGCCCAGATATCGCCCATTGCATGAATAGCGGCTATCCGCGCCTGTAGCGCGACATCTTCGGTGAAAGCACGCAGATGATCCGTAGTAATTACCTGAAACTTCTCGCCATAGCGCATTATCGCGGCATCATCTCCGGGTTGGGAAAGCACATCGTTACGACCTGCATGTGGCAAGGCTTTTAATACGCGCGACAACACATCTCGCCCAACCTTAGCGCCACAGCCGCCACACATAGGCTTGCCATCTGCCAATACTTCATTCACACCTGACGCCAACTCTGCTGGTAATTTCTCGACCTTCATCGCAGGATATTCGTAGAACTTTGCCATGAATTTCTGATCAATTTGATTTTTCCAGCGCCATAGCGCTTTACCTGACAAGGCAATGCCAAACTTTTCAGCCAATGCAGTCTGACTGCCCAGCGAAATCAATTTCAGGTAATCACGTTGTGGGCGGAATGGACGTAGCTTGTTACCGCTCAGGGCTGAGCGCAGGTTATGCCACAGCACTGGCGCAGCACGTACCGCAAACACACCGGCTTTAGGCCTTGGATTATCAGGCAGGTGCGCGCAATCGCCCGCCGCGAAAATGCTTGGATCACTGGAGCGCAACGTCTCATCAACAACGATATAACCCTCGTGCAACTCAAGCCCAAGTTCCGCTAACCAGCCGTGTGGCCGTGCACCCGCAGCACCCAAGGTAAAGTCAGAGGGAATTGACTCTCCACTGTCCAGTTTTATGTTGTCTGTGGTGATTTCCGCTACTTTGCTATTAGGCCGCAAAGTCACCTTGTAATCAGCTAATCGTTGCAGCAGTTTTACCTTGGCACGGGTTGCAACACCGCCCAGAATTTCACCCGCTTCAACTAGGTTTAGCGTCGCATCGACATCCCGGCTTTTCAGGGCATGCATCATCGCCATCGCAATTTCCACACCAGCAACGCCACCACCAATCACGGCCAAGTTGGCTGCATCCTGCACCTTATTCAGATACTGCGGCCAGTGCTGACTCAACACCTCCAGCGGCTTCACCGCAACACCGTGCTCAGTAAATCCGGGAATCTCAGGCATCGCCGAATGAATTCCCACATCGATAGAGGCAATATCATAAGCAATTGGCGCACGCCCCGTAACACGAATCAGTTTGGCCTCACGATCAATCCCTGTCGCCTTGGCTATAATCACCCGCGCACCGGCAAATCGCGCCAGCCGCACTAGATCTATATCTAGCTCATCACGTGTGTAATGCCCGGCAACGAAGCCCGGCAACATGCCGCTGTAGGGCGCAGTTGGACCCGGATTAATGACGGTCAGGCGTGCACCCGGTAACGGAGACATACCCCATTTTCGTAATACGAGTGCATGCGTGTGACCGCCGCCAATAAGCACGACGTCGCGGGTTAATGGTATTTGTGGATTCATGGCGCGCATTCTACGTTGACTGATCTGTATCAGCTAGCATCTCCAGCGAAATTAAGCTCCGTGAAAATACTATCGATGACGCTGCAAGTCATTTTCAAAGAATCAATTAGCATGCTGGCGTTAAGCATCAATATGCTTATAATAGACATATTGATGCTTAACTAGGTTAGTACTATGAGAACCACCATTCAAATTGATGATAGCCTTCATGAAATGGCACGTCGCCACGCTGTCGCTAAGGGAAAGACCTTTACTGCCTTGGTCGAGGAAGCTTTGCGGGAAAAATTACTATCTAGGAAGACGAAGTCGCCCGTACTGGAAAAACACGTCGTACTGAAAACAGTAGGCGGCAATGGAGTGCTTCCTGGGATAGAACTTGATAATAACGCCGCTTTATTAGACCTAATGGAGCAAGATTGATGCTGCTATGCGACGTTAATATCTTAGTATATGCTCACAGGGAGGATTCAGAAAATCACTCGGTTTATCTCGAATGGTTATCTAATCTGATTAACTCAGATGAAACATTTGCTGTATCAGAGCTGGTCTTAAGTGGTTTTCTGCGAATTGTCACCCACCCAAAGGTTTTTAACCCACCTAGCTCCCTAAATGATGCACTTGAGTTTGTAAATACCATCCGACAGCAGGAGAATTGTAAAGTGGTAACGCCCGGAGAGCGGCACTGGGCGATTTTTCAAAAGCTTTGTCAGGCATCGAATGCCAGAGGTAATTTGATTCCTGATGCATATCATGCCGCTTTAGCGATTGAGTCGGGTTGTGAGTGGATTACGGCAGATCGTGGGTTTGGGCGATATGAAGGGCTACGATGGCGGTGCCCTGTATGATGTTTTCAACCTAAAAATTAGTAAATCGAAGGCTATCTGTTGAGCCTCAGCAACTGCTAAATTACGTTTTCCTTTTCTAATTCAGCAATTGCTTCGAGAGAGTACCCAAGCTCTTGAAGGATTGCCGATGAGTGCTCACCGACATCAGGAATAGCATCCATTCGAGGTGTAAAGGCGTTATTTTTGCCCGGCGGTAACATTGCTTTTAGCTTGCCAGAAGGACTATCGACCTCACTCCAACGATCACGCGCCCCCAACTGCGGATGTGCCCAAACCTGCTCCATATCATTAACCATTCCAGAAGCAATTTTCGCATCATCCAGCCTTGAAACTACCTCCTCAGAAGTCATATCTGCAAACTGGTCAAGGATAATAGAACGCAGCAAATCGCGATTTTCAGAACGTAGCGGGTTAGAGGCAAAACGCGCATCGTCAACTAAGTCCGGTTGGTTGAGTACCTGTTCACAAAAGCGCGCCCACTCCCGTTCATTCTGCAAGCCCAACATCACAGTCTTTCCATCCCCCGTCTGAAAGGGGCCGTAGGGGTAAATAGTGGCATGTGACGCGCCAGCACGTGGCGGTGGTGGCGCTCCTTCATAGGCATAATACAGAGGAAAGCCCATCCACTCGGTGAGACTTTCAAGCATCGACACATCGATATGACTACCTTCACCCGTCTTCCCACGAAGTAATAACGCCGACAGAATGTTGGAGTAGGCATACATGCCCGCTGAGATATCCGCAATCGAACATCCGGCCTTAGCCATCGCATCGCCAGCATCACCCGTTACGGAAAGAAAACCCGCTTCACTCTGGATTAGTAGGTCGTAAGCTTTCTTTTCCTCATACGGCCCATCCATGCCATAACCGGAAATATCACAGACGATAAGCTTAGGGTAACGCTCATGAAGCGCTTCGAAAGATAACCCCATCCGTGAAGTCGCTCCAGGCGCTAAATTCTGAATGAATACATCAGCAGTGCTCAGTAATTTCTCAAGAACCGCCAGTCCTTCTGGGTGCTTGAGATCCAAAGCGATGCTTTCCTTAGAACGGTTCGTCCAGGCAAAATGAGATGAAAGCCCTTTTGCACGGGTATCATAACCACGTGCAAAGTCACCTGTACCGGGTCGTTCAACCTTGATAACACGCGCGCCCATATCGGCAAGCTGTCTGGAGCAAAAGGGTGCGGCAATGGCATGCTCAAGACTGACAACAGTTATTCCATCCAAGGGGCGTATATTTTTTGTCATATTCGTATTTTCCTTCATCCTGCTTTGCCTTTCTTGGGGTAATGCGAAATCACAGTATAGAGATTATTAGGGTGAGAAACCTACATCTTAGAAATCCTCTCCGAGTTTATGTAATACTGCTGAAAGTCATCTTCAGGAAGCAAGCTCATGGAGCATAAACGTGTCGTCGTTATCGGTGGTGGAATTGTCGGTTGCAGCGTGCTCGATAGCCTCGCTCGTTTAGGTTGGACGGACAGTCTATTGCTGGAACGACGCAACCTAACATCAGGTTCAACTTGGCACGCAGCGGGTAACGTTACCTTTTTTGGTCATTACTCCAGCCTCACGAAACTGTATGTAGACTCCGTTTCAGCTTATTTGCTAGCTGAAGAAGAAACCGGACAGGATGTTAGCTTTCACGAGGCAGGCAGTTTACGACTAGCCACGACCCAAGCTGAGCTAGATGCTTATAAAAAGCTAATCCCTCTTTACGAAACAATGGGCATCGATTATGCGGTGCTTCGTCCTGATGAAATAAACCAGTTTCATCCGCTTCTGGAAACGGCGGGCTTATATGGTGCTGCACACACACCAACCGATGGCCATGTCGATGCCTCTGGAGCAACCCATGCGCTGGCAAAAGCCGCCAAGTTGCGCGGCGCTGAAATCCGCACACAATGCCCAGTAGAAAGTTTAGAGCAACTACCCAATGGCGAATGGCTGATTACAACCACGCAAGGACAGGTTCAAGCCGAGCATGTTGTGGTTGCAGCCAGCTTCTGGGCGCGTGAGCTACTCGCCCCCATAGGCCTGAATCTGCCGTTATACGCACTTGAACATCATGAAGTGGTGACTGACGTTGTACCCGAATTGGAAGCGTTGGACTTTGAATTACCAACCGTCCGTGATCCTTGGGCACCGTCTAATACTCGCCAGGAAGGAAAAGGTTTTCTGTGCGGAGTTTACGAGAAACAGCCGGTGCCTTGGGCGGTTGATGGCATCCCCAAAGATTTTATCGAGGAATTATTTCAACCAAAAACTGAACGACTTGAAGCGCATTTAATTAAGGTAATGGAGCGAATTCCTGCCTTTGGCAATGCGGGAATTAAAGTGGTTAACAATGGGCCGATTTGTTACACACCGGATGGATGTCCATTGTTAGGGCCAGTTGAGAGCAAGCCCGGTTTATGGCTGGCCAGCGGGTTTTGTGTAGGTATTGGGACGGGCGGTGGATCTGGCCGTTATTTGGCAGAATGGATGGCTAACGGCACACCGGCTTTCGACTTGCCGATGGTGTATCCGTCACGCTTTAGCAATGATCTTACTCAAGCACAGTGCATTCAGATGATTATAGACACTTACGCCAGAGGCTATGATTTGCCCGCTAGTAGCTAACGGGCAAATGAGACTGGAAACTTAAGTAACCTTCCCCAAGAACTTACGCTCCTCAACATGCACCTTGATACTGTCACCTGTAGAAATATGCTCAGGCACATTGACTGTTAAACCCGTAGACAAAATCGCAGGCTTAGTTCTGGACGTTGCAGACCCACCTTTGATCGAAGGATCAGTCTCCATGACTTCAAGCTCAACATTGGTCGGAAGATCCAAAGCAACTGCTGCATCATTCACAATAACCACCTGAATACCTTCCGTCGTCTCGTTGATGAATAACAAATCATCCTCAATCGTCGCTTTACTCAGGTTGTACTGCGTGAAGTCTACCGAGTTCATAAAGACGTATTCTTCGCCATCAACGTAAGAAAACATCACAGGCTCACGGATCAAGTCGGCCAACTCCAACATATCTGAATCTTTGAAAGTCTCGTCAATCTTGCTATTGCTGACCACTTCGTACATACGCATGCGGTAAAGACTTCCACCAGAACGCCCCTGTGGAACGGAGCGTTCGATATCTTTGACAATGTAAGTTTGACCGTTGAAGTTAATCGCGGTGTTTTTCTTGATTTCGCTAGCCTTTGGCATGGAATAATCCTGAAATTTTGTAAGATGAAATATTGTTGTGCATTGTAGCCTAAGCAAGCGCCGCTGTTTAGCGTGTCAGAGATGAATCTGATTAGTTCTAAAATCTAAACCTGCCAAAAATCTGCAATCTCAGGTTAATTTAGCTGCTCAGCCATTTCCTGCCCATCCGCAACATCGACTCCTCCTGCGTATAATCTACAAGTTTTTCAATCTCTACCCAGCTTAAATCATGAGACTCCTCACTCACGATATAAGCATCGCTACCCATGGCACGAACTGCAAAACGCACATCGTAATGATAGTGCTCAGGCTCATCACCTCTAGCCGGAATCGCATGAATATCGATATCAAAGATGTCTTTAGAAATGGGCTCAAAGGCATCTAAACCAGACTCCTCCGCCACTTCAGTGAGTGCCGCTTTGAGAATGTCTGACTCACCATCGGCATGACCACCAAGCTGGAACCATTTATTGAGTTTTTTATGATGCGTCAGCAAGACGTGAGTGCCTGCCTTATTGACAACCCATGCCGACCCTGTGACATGACCGCTTAGCAATGTGCGTTCGAAACAGTCTGGGTTACTCGTGACAAAATCTGTGAAGCGATTGGTGACCGCCTCTTCCTGAGGATAGCTGAGTGCATAGTTTGTCAGCAAAGCCAGTATTGATTTTCTTTTCACTATTATCTCTCTTGAGCCTAGGTGGTTAGCTGTAGTTTATTAGTAAAGGTTGGTCAATATTATAACTAACCTTTAAATCGCCGCTATTGCCCGCAAACAAATTCTGACTTCTTCAGGTGTATTGTAGTGACATAAGGAAATCCGCACGCAGCTACCCTGGCCTAATGGTTCGAGTATATTCCCTGAATAATGATCGGATCGACGTATGTGGGTGCGAATACCTCGATCACTCAGCTGACCCACTACCTCCTCAGAAGGAATCCCATCCACCATGAATGACACTGTGCCTTCTCGGACAGGATTATCACTGCCGCCGATGATGGAAATATTGGGAAAGTGGCGTAAGCCTCGATCAATTTCATCACCATTGATTAATAAATTAATCAGGCTATTTTCGTGCGCCCCTATCGCCTTTCCCGCCTCAAGAACTCGCGTTCGCCTATCTTGGCTTTCAGTAAACTGACTGCCTAGCCAATCCAGATAATTAACCACCTCAGTGGTACAGGCAAAGGCCGACGTATCGCGAGTGCCAAGCTCCCAGAAATCGTCTGCGGTACCTTCGAGATGGTCATGCGGCAACGTTGCTAACCTCGGTGACACCCAAGCGAAACCATAGTTGTGTCTTGAGAAAACCTTATAGGCCGAGACGGCGTAGCCATCAACATCATAGTCATCTACGAATAGCCTGCCATGTGCTGCATGTTGGATTCCATCCAAAATAATAATGCAGTCCGGTGAAATTGAGCGAATAACTTTAACAATCGCTTCGATATCCACCGCGATTCCTGTGATTGGACTGGTATGGATAATTGTGGCAACACGGGTTTGCTCATCCAGCATTTCAGCGTACCGCTCGGCACTCACTGTACCGGATTCATTGTCATGAGTAGCCGCTCGGTACTCCCTCCCCGTCATCTCTGCCCAGCATTTACCCGCACTTGCGGTGGCCGGATGCTCGAGCGTGCTACCTACAATATTCCCACCTGAAGCCGCTCCTAAAGCTGCTGCGCGCACCATACGAAAGATCAGTTCAGTGCCACTTTCGCCCACAAAAACCGGCCCTTCTTTGACACCAAGGAAAAGACGCATATCCTCTCGTCCTTTCTCAATAATCTGGGACAAAGCTTGGGACGCTGGGTTATCCCGCCCATGATTATCAGGAATGGCCGCCAACTCTGCATTGACCGCCACTACCGATTTAAGCGTTAACGAGCCGCCTGCATTTTCAAAATAAATTCGCGAACCTTGGTAGGGACAGGTATCGACATGACAAAATCGATCGCGAATTTCCTGCGTTAATTGCTTATCAAACATTTCATTCTCGCTTGTCAGGGATTGATAATTACTTAGTGAGCGCGGTCAATATGATGATCACGCCCAGTGCCAGTATCGATAAAAAGAACGTTTTGCGAAACTGCACTTCTGACAGATACTCGCGTAAGCGTCGCCCAATGGACATGCCAAGCAAGGCTGATATCACCGCACCTACTGATACCCAACCTACATTCATATCTAACAAACCATGCCCTTTTAGCGCGATGGCTAAGGCAATAGTTGAGAGCATAAACAACATTCCCATCGCCTGAACCAGCTGATCTTTTTTTAGATCGAGCGATTGCAGATACATCAAGCCCGGGAAAATAAATGCGCCGGTTAAGCCTGTAAAAGCACCATTAATAAGACCGGCAACCACCGCTATCCATTTGTACTGGCGCTTCGGCTTAGCGATGGTGAATCCTAAAATCTGCAATGACGCATAAATGATTAAAAGTACACCCAATACAACGGTAGCCCAGACTAAATCAATACTGCTTAAAATTTTGCTACCTAGCCAAACGGTCAATGTAGCGGCCGCTAAGAAAAGACCAACTTTCCTTAGCAGAAACAATATATTGCCACCTGACAACGATTGCCACAGGTTAGTCGCTAATGATGGTACTATCATCAGCGCCATCGCCGTCGGCAACTCCACAATCATCACTAATAGTCCGAGACTTACCGTTGGTAAACCAAAGCCAATCACGCCTTTGACCATGCCAGCTAACAGAAAGGTCGCTGCGACTAAAACGAGGTGTAACTCAGACATTTTCAGTGTAAAGAAGCATGGTTAAACCTTGGAAAATAGAGTTGTCGTGGATATAGAATCGGGGCTACAGTATATTACGAAGCGTGTCACTTGACTCTGTTAGATAGGAAATTTTCAATGCCTCAGTCGTTTCCACCACAAATCATCACTTCTCCTGCTGCATGGCTTGGCAGCGACATGGCAGCACATCCTGAGAAATGGTTGGTTGTGCTAGCGACAGAAGATATTGCAGATTTAGAAGCAGCGGCAATGCATTACCTTAGCTTAGGAAAAGATATCGGTGAAATTAGCAAAGCAGACTTCCCACTTACCCATTTTGATAAACACCTCCACACATTAAAACAAAAACTAATCTCAGGAGCCGGTGTTGAGGTACTGCGTGGTTTGCCGATTGCAAACTACTCTCAGGCATTTATGGCAACGATATTCTGTGGCATTGGTTCGCATCTTGGCAGTGCGCGATCGCAAAATGCAGCGGGGCATATATTGGGGCACGTTCGCGATACTGGGGCTAAATCATCTGATCCAACTGCACGTATTTACCAAACAGCTGAACGGCAAACGTTTCACACTGACTCGGCGGATGTGGTAGGTTTGCTGTGCATTCGTGAAGCCAAAGAAGGCGGTAAATCGATGCTGGTGAGTGCTGAGAGTATTTACAACCGCATGAATCCTGTAAGGCCTGATCTAGCCAAGCTACTTTTTGATCCCATAGCAACTGATCGACGTGGAGAGATTCCTCAGGGTGGTAACCCCTATATGGAAATCCCGCCGCTAAGTTGGTATGACGGTAAGCTGACGGTGTTTTACCAACGACAGTATATTGATAGTGCACAGCGTTTTGACGGCGCTTTGAAACTTACCGATGCACACATCCACGCATTGGATTTGTTTGATGAATTAGCGAATGACCCTGAGCTTCACTTTGGCATGCAGCTAGAGCCAGGCGACATGCAGTTTGTGTATAACCATTCGCAGCTACACGACCGAACGGGGTTTGTGGATTGGCCTGAACCCGCGCAACGTCGGCACTTGTTTAGGCTGTGGTTGTCCATCGAAGGTGATAGGGAATTACCGCCCTGCTTTGAGGAACGTTATGGGTCGATTGAAGTGGGCAATCGCGGTGGGATAATTACAGAAAAGACCAAGCTGCATGCACCACTTGATCCCGCTTAATCTAGTTTTTCATGCAAGCGCCTGCTGCGTTGAAATGACGGTGCAAAACTCACCATGCAAACTGGCCAAATTGATTGAATGCATTTGATCTGCGGTGATGTGAGCACCATCAAACCCTGTGCGTTCAAACGTAGCGGTCGCATCAGAATCTAACCAAACCTTAAACCCTAAATTGGCAGCCATGCGTACCGAAGTCGAGACGCAATGGTCAGTGGTTAAGCCAATAATCACCAGTTCTGAAATCTGCTTTGAGTGTAGATGCGCTTCAAGATCTGTACCGATAAACGCGCTATTCACCGTCTTTTCGAATAACACTTCGCTACTTAATGGCTTTACACAGTCTTTGATTTCATTACCCGGCAACTCTGGGCGAAGAGTAGAGCCTGACTCTGTTGAGTTGTGTTTAACATGGATAACGGTGCCAGACTTATTTCGCCAGTGCGTTAGCAGCGCTTCCATATTGGATTCGGCATTTGGGTTGTTTCGTTCTCCCATGGTTGGAGAATCAAGGCCTTTTTGCACGTCGATGATAAGTAGTGCTGCGTTTTGCATTTGTGTTTCCATAGAGGTTTATTCATCTTACCTGACCCAATCCAACCATTCACCTAGAATCTCATCACCTGCCCTAGAAACCGCCATATTAGGTTCGTCATTCATTCCATAGCCACCTTCTCAAGGCTTGAACCCCACTGTTGGTTTTAAGGATTATCGGCAACGGTTGGCCCAAAAAACCGCTTACGAGTCGCCAAATCTAACTTGATGCCAGGCTTATCTTCATAGGAAAGCACGACAGACACTCGTGGGGTTTCGCCCAAAACCTCCGTTACCCGATGCATGGTATAGCGACCCAGCATGATGGTAAAAGACCCCGCTTTGGCGTGATATTGTTCTACTCGATCAGACTTGTTCAGCAGCACGTCCCGAACCTCGTCAAAACAAGGATCATCAGCAGTTCTTAGGTCAGGCACGCATTCGAAGGTACCACCCTGTTCAGTTTCACAGAGATTCAAAATAGTCGAAAATAAAGCCTGATCAAAATGCCAAGCAATACCGCCGCCCGTTTTGTACAACTGAACTACTAAAGCGTTAGATGGGTCTTCATGCAGGTAGATTTTATCGAGCGCTAATAGATCTCTGACAAAATTTCTTAGCGGCTCATATTGATATAATTCATCTAGCTTGGAACCCAACAATTGATGGCGTGCTAACGCGTAACGATCAGTAGTTCCCAGATAATTTGCTAGCTGCTTACCATTTTTCGCCTCATAAGCTGCGGTAAAATCAGGACGAGAATGATTCACACAATGAAAGGTTTGCGACGTTTTATTGTCAATTTCTGCCAACAGTTCAGCGGTACCAGCGTAAGTTAAAAAACCTTCCATGTTAATCAGATTATTAGCGACTAATCGCTCTTGGCACTCTGACATGAGTAACTTATATTGCTCACTATCCGGCTGATCAATCGGGTATTTTTCAAAATTTATCAGCTCCTGAATCATCATTTCCCTCCTTATTTACTCTAATTTTTAGGGAGCTGCTTCCCAAGCAGAATCGGCTGCCCATGCGGCGTCGCTTTAGCCGCCTTATCCCACTGATCTTTACGCTTCAGCAACTCCGTAATCCCAATGACCCCTTTCTGATTAGTAATAGTTTCCAGCGCCTCCATCCAATGCAAATAATAGTTCTCAGGATCATCTTCTGGCCCAGCAGCCGCTAATACGTCGCTAAACACCGCCGCCCACTCATCCCAAGTAAACAAACCATTCTCATTAAGCATAACCGCCATCGCGAACGCCTGCGCTTGCCACGGTTCTTTGAAAGGATGCTCAGACTCAACAGACTCCTTTGAAAATGTCTGCGTGCTCGTTTTTAAATCACTCAAGGTAAGGCTCCCACATATCTACAAAAATCAGATCCTTCGCTGAGTGCTCAGCACCCCAAATTTCACGTGCCTTAAACTTTACTCGATATAACCACTGAGGGTCTTCCCCTAACCCTTGCGAATTGCTATCGGGAAACACATGGCAACCATGGATTTTATCAACCACGCCCTGCTTTCCCCGCACGTAACGTGGGATACGAGTGTGGGTTTGTGGATGGATATTCTTTGCTGTCACAGCATCACCGGCGGCAAATTTCTGCTCTGTCTCGGTATTACGGTCATAAGGTGAACCGGCCATAATCGCAGGTAGTACACCATCAGCCTTCAGTACTCTGGCAATGGGTTTTGGCGGGATTAACTGTTTACCTTCTGCCAGCTCTTGCTCATTAACCAAGCCGGTATTGAGCAGGAGTTTCTCAAGACCGTCTAACCAGATTCGATAATACGAAGACGATAAGTAATGTGCTGGTGGCAAGCTTTCGCGCGCATGCCGCGAGGTGTCAATATTCCAACTACCCGTTGCACCCGCCGCCAGTGTTAGCGCCAAAACCCGCTTCTCCCACTGCGCATGAAAGTTGGGATCTGCGGGATCATTTTCGATAGAGCCAAAGCCCATCATACCGCCTAAATCGTGTGCGGAGTTCATGCCAAGTCTCCCGACAATGTCGCTTGCTCAGTGCCAATCATGGAATTACGGTTTACCAAGGCAGCCAGCTGTTCTTCACTCCAATCATCCGTGCCTTCTGGGCGTCTCGGCAGTACCAAATAACGGGTTTCAGCCGTCGAGTCATGCACATGCACCGCAACTTCTTCGTCTAACTCAACACCGAATTCGCCTAATACTTTGCGCGGCTCGATTACAGCACGCGAACGATAAGCCGGAGATTTATACCAAGTCGGCGGCAAGCCTAAAACTGACCATGGGTAGCAGGAGCATAGCGTGCAAACCACCAAATTATGCGCAGCCTCAGTATTCTCGACGACGACCATGTGCTCGCCCTGCCTCCCGGTAAAACCCAGCGAAGCAATCGCGGCTGAAGCATCATCTAGCAGCCATTGTTTGTACTCAGGATCACTCCAGGCTTTAGCCACTACCGCTGCACCATTTCGTGGACCAATCTTGGTTTCGTAGGTATCGATCAGCACATCTAAGGCTTCAGGATCTACATAGCCTTTTTCGACGAGCAAGGACTCAAGCGCTCGCACACGCAGGTCGATTTCAGAGAGCTCTGAGCCTTCTGTGTGGTCATGATCATGACTGTGGTCGTGTGCCATGCTGTGCTCCTTTTCAAGTGATTGCGTACTCAGTTCATCATGAATATTCTGGCATAGCAAGCCACAGCTTGAATTCTAATAGAACAGACCAACACTCTACAGACAAATTAATGAAAACGAGGCACACCATGACTACCCGAATCGTTCCCTCCACTCCCGTTAAAGAAGGTGCTGGCGTTATCGTGCATCGCTCAATTGGTATGCCTGACATTGGCCGTCACGACCCTTTCCTAATGCTGGATCATTTCGCCACAGAAAATCCAGATGATTACA
>ENA-ORXR01002568-ORXR01002568.1-marine-metagenome-genome-assembly--contig:-NODE-2568-length-17109-cov-31.810298_pt1 | contig 17109 bp, 15 predicted proteins | sample MGYA00237866_ERZ511479 | MGnify/ENA metagenome assembly ERZ511479 | reverse complement strand
TATATCCACTGTAATTATAGTACAAGTGGAAAGTGTGATTATTTTCAAGTGACGCTTAGAAAGTCAGACTTTCACCCCAAACTTATAGGGATCCAAGGGTTCAGGGTCCGGGCTCTAATGCCATCAAAATTTGCATGTTTGGGGGATCAACAATGTGGGGATCTCTTATTCGCGATGAAGACACGATTCCATCGCACACGGCAAAGATTTTTGAAAACGAGAGCGAAAGTCTTGTCGACGTCGTCAATGAAGTGCCCGATGTAGTAGTATTTTACGATGGGGTGAATGACTCTTACGTCGCTTATCAGCAAGGCGAAGGTAGCGGAGGGAATCCGCAAAACGAAGAAAGGCGTAGAATTGAGTTCAATTTATTGAAACGTCCCGGGGACTTGGCAAAGACAGCGGTGTTCTCAGGAATCCAGCAATCGGCTACTTTTCGCATATTGAAACGGCTCTCTGGGGCACAACCCTCTGTGCCGAAACGGGAAGATGTTGATCATCTCGCTGAAGGAGTTGTGTCTGCCTATGAGGCCAATTTCAGAATTATTGAGGCCCTTTCCGAGGCCTACGGATTTGAGTTCCTATTTGTTTGGCAACCTAACATTTTCTTCAAGAAAACTCTCTCTCCAGCTGAAGAAATTATCGATGCATCGAACGAGCCAACACGACTAATCTATGAGACAATCCACACACGCATTCGCGAGTCGGAATTGTTGGCGGGATCTGATAATTTTCTAAATCTAGAATATGCGTTCAACGACCACCCGGAGACTCTATATTTTGATCAATGCCACTTAGTAGGTGCAGGGAACGAGATTATTGCAAAGCAACTCGCGCCAGTCCTCAAGAAAAAGCTAAGTCAACTAACGACCAAAGGCGGGCTTTGAGCCTGAGAGCAGTTATTCGGTCGTGTTCCGCAGACCGGAGTCGAGGATACGCACTCCACCCTAGCCACTCGCCCCCGCACATTCCCGGCAAAGCCGGACTTCGGGACGGGCTTCGAGTCGCTTGAAGGCAATCCATTCGCGGCAGCATTCGCACATGCCGTAGTCGCCGTTGTCCATCCGCTCCAAGGCCAGAGTCAGCTCGGTGATCTGGTTTTCCCGCCTACGTTCGGCGTCCTTGGCCACCTCTTGCATCTGCATGGCATCGCGCCGCGACAGCCGCCCGATCGACACGTCCAGCGAGATCGCATCGGTGGCTCCGATCAACGGCGCATCGCGTTCGGTACTGCCAATTCGTCGCGGGTCTGGATCGATCCACATCCAACATCACGGAACCAGACCCGGCTTCCCCGCCTCCCCTACCCGATTTCTGGTAGCCTCCCGCATTCGCTCACAGCTCTAAGGCAATTGCCGGAATCGAGTAGTCGATAGACCGAAAGCGAGAAGAAGAAGAGCGCCTCCCGGGATGGCTGCATAGGTGAAGAGATCATCGACTTCCTGGAACTTCTTTATCTTGCGCGTCGTCGTCTCCAGCTGGTCGATTTGCTCGTAAGTCTGCTCCAGCGACTCGGTGTCCGTCGCCCGGAAGTAGTTGCCGCCGGTCATCTCGGCAATTTCGGTGAGGGTGTCCTCGTCGATGTCGACCTTTGCCATCCGCAAGCTGCGCCGGCCGAAGGAATCCTCCACCGGAATCGGAGCCTCGCCACGGGTTCCAGCACCGATCGTGTAGACCTTGATCCCAAGAGCCTTGGCCGCCTCCGCAGAAGTGATCGGAGATGCTTTTCCAGAGTTGTTCATGCCGTCGGTAAGCAAGATCGCCAACCGAGACTTCGCATCGGTCTCGCTGAGGTGACTCGCTGAGGTCGCGATTGCAGAGCCGATCGCAGTGCCGTCCTCCACCTGCCCGATTGCTACAGCTTCCAGACGTTGAAGTAGCCAATCGTGATCAAGAGTTAGCGGACTCACCAAGTAGGGACGCCCAGCAAAGGCGATGAGGCCGATACGGTCATTCGGTCGCGCCTCGATGAACTTTGCCACGGTGTCTTTCACCGCTTCTAAGCGATTGACCCGCTCGCCTTCAATTTCGAAATCAAGCGCCTCCATAGATCCAGAAACATCCACGGCCAGCATAATATCAATTCCGCTGGCTTCAGCTTCGGTAAAGCCGCGTCCGAATTGCGGACGGGCGAGGGCGATGATGAGCAAGCCGAGCGCACATAGCGACAGAGCCGCGAGAATCTTGCCCGCTGCTGAACGTGGCTGGGCTCCGATACTACGGGCAATTCCTGCAGAGGGGTAGCGGACAGCGCTTGCATGCCCCTGCCGACCTTTGAGCCAAGCGATAAGAGGCAACAACAAGAGGAGCCAGAGGAACTGAGGATTGGCGAACTGAAACATGATGAAGGCAATGGATTAGGCGGCGCTTGACAACGCATTGTTGGATTCTGTGCCCTGGTCGGGCGCGGCTTCGATCGAAAGGGATTTGGCAGTCGTCTCGATAAAGTTGCGGGCACAGCCGTGCAGAGCTTGCCGATGCTCGACAGCCAGTTCCCCCCGCGCGAACTTCACCATATCGCACTGCGACAGAAACTCGCGCAGATCACCACGTTGCTGCGGCGTAAGGCGATCCTCCGCACCAGCAACCACACTGAGGAACTCGTCTGTCGTCTGTCGCACAGCGAAGACCCCGACGTGACGCTCGAGGTAGCGACGTAGCACATTGGACACACCCATTGCATAGGTCTCGCTGTCGGCTTCTGTCAGGATCGCACCGACAGTGTCTAGCTCTTTCAGCGACTCCGCGACCGGATCACCCTCCACATCGACCTTGGCACGCCGGTAGAACCACCAACCGAAAACGGCCAGCACCACTAACAGAAAGGCAACCGCCAGGAACACAACCGGAGAGTAGCCGCTAGCCGCTTCCGGAATCTCAATTGGCGGCTTCAGGCCGCGTAACTCACTCGTGATTTGCTCTGGATTCATAGGGATAGGAAAAAGTTAAGATGCAGCGAGGCGCTTCTCCCGGGACTGGAAGAAACGTTGCAAGGCCGGCAGGTAAGTTTCGCCCGTCTTTAATTCGAGAAAGTCGATGCCATTCGATACAAGGGTGCTTCGTACTAAGCCGCGTTGCGCTGTCGCGGCTGAGGCAAACGCATCGCGCACACTGCGGCGCGCAGTGTTGATCGAAACAAGTTCACCCGTCTCCGCGTCCTCGATATTGAGGATACCGACGTTCGGAAGGGCTTCTTCATGCCGATCATTGACTGCGACGGCGACCAGATCGTGACGCAGGCAAGTTGACCGTAGCTTTGGCCGAAGCTCGTCCAGAGTGACCTCATGATCGCCTGGCAAACAGAAGTCCGAAATCAAAAAAATGATCGCGCGTCGGCTCAGGATGTTGTTCACGTAATCCAAGGCTGCGGCTATGTCGGTTCCGGTGCGCTCAGGTTCGAAGTAAAGGATCTCGCGAATGACCCGTAGGATGTGTCGACGGCCACTTGCCGGAGGAATAAAGAGTTCCACTTGGTCGGTGAACAAGAGTAAGCCAACTTTGTCATTGTTCCGCACCGCCGAGAAAGCGAGCACGCTGGCTACTTCAGCGGCTAACTCCCGCTTAGACTGCTCCGTGGAACCGAAGTCCGATGAGGCGCTCAAATCAATCATCAACATAGTGGTGAGCTCGCGCTCTTCTGTGAACAACTTCACATGAGGCTGTCCAGTACGCGCCGTAACGTTCCAATCGATGGTGCGGATCTCGTCTCCGCGCACGTATCCGCGCACCCGGTCGAAGTCCATTCCACGGCCCTTAAAAACGGATTCATAGTGGCCCGCCATGGCCTCATCAACGAGGCGCCTAGTGCGGATCTCCACGTCCCGCACCTTGGCAAGAATGTCCTGGGTGCGGTCGGGACTGTCGGCTTGTGCTGAAGTATCGGTCATAACTGTGGGAATCTTTGCTTTCCGGATCATCTCCGTTTAGGGAACCGGAATCTCTTCGAGAATCCTCGCAACGATCTGATCGCTGGTGAGCGCTTCGGCATCAGCCTCGTAAGTGAGCATGATGCGGTGGCGCAGAACGTCCATGGCCACGGCTTTGACATCCTGGGGCGTGGCATAGCCCCGGCCGTTGAGAAACGCATTGGCCCGCGCAGCGAGTGTCAGGGCGATAGTCGCACGCGGCGACGCTCCGTGACGAATGTAATGGTTCAGGTCGAGCCCATAACGCTCAGGAGTACGTGTAGCATAGACCAAGGCCACGATATAGTCCTTCACTTTGTCATCCATATAGATACGATTGGTGAGACGGCGAGCGTGCGTGACCTGCTCGAGACTGACCACTGGACCAGGGGCCGGAGGCTCCTCAGAACTGGCCGCCGAGTCGAGGATCCTCCGCTCTTCTTCAACAGTCGGATAGTCGATAATGACCTTCATGAGAAACCGGTCGATCTGGGCTTCGGGAAGTGGATAGGTCCCCTGTTGCTCCACCGGGTTCTGTGTCGCCATAACAAGAAATGGATCGGGCAAGCGGTAGGTCTCGTCGCCAATGGTCACCTGCCTTTCCTGCATCGCCTCCAGCAGAGCACTCTGGACCTTGGCCGGGGCACGGTTGATTTCGTCCGCAAGGATAAAGTTGGCAAAGATTACCCCATGCTTAATCTCGAATGCGGCCGACTGCGGATTGTAGATTTCAGTGCCAACGATATCAGCCGGTAACATGTCCGGAGTGAACTGAATGCGCCTGAACCTTCCATCAATTAGGGAGGCCAGAGTCTTCAGTGCCAGGGTCTTCGCCAATCCCGGAACACCTTCCAGCAAGACGTGGCCATTGGTTAACATCGAGGTCAGTAGCCGATCAACGAGTAGTTCCTGGCCGACCAGCACCTTGTGCATCTCAGCGCGAAGCGGTCCTATCCAAGTGCCAGCCTCGACGACCGCGTTGCCAAGTGCTTGAATTGATTCGTGATTGATGGCGGCTGGGACCGGCACTCCAGTCTGAGTCTCTGTGGGAAATTCGGTGTTCATTGGATTGATGGATTTTTGGTGATTGCGAGTTGGTTGGTTCTTATTACTTCTTGGGAACAGTGATGGTCAGAACGCCTTCACTGTAGTTGCTGGTCATTCCGGAAGAATCTGCGTCCTCCGGCAGGACAAAACTCCGTTGAAAGGAGCTGACAGATTTCGAGCGACTAATGACCTGGCCGCTGTTCTCTGCCTTTTCATGGAACTCTTCCCGTTCGCCGCGAATTGCGACAACGCCGTCCGACAGGTCGATATCTAGAGAAGCCTCGTCCGCACCGGGCAGGTCAAGAGCGAGGACATAGTTGCCATCGTCATCGCTCATCGAGGCTTTACCACCGAATGCCAGCTCCCTGTCCAAGCCGGTTGTAGCGATGCCAGGGAAAAGCCCGAAACGCGCGACCCTATTAGCGAACAGTTGGTCCATGTGTTCACGCATCCGCGCCATCTCGGCAAATGGACCCCTGTCGGAGGACAACAAGTCACCGCCGGACGACGAACCGGCAACGGCACTCGCAGAAAGCGACTTTGGCGGGCTACTACTCCCAGAAACAGAAGGTGTGCTGTCACTCTTTACAACTAGTTCGGTGACGTCTGCCGGTTCTTCGATGGAGACCTGAGGTGGAACATCCTTACCTCCTGTAAGATAGACACCGGCGAGGAGAGCGCCCTGCACGAGCACGGCAACAATCAGGACGATGAGCAACGTAACCACCAAAGGCGTCGAAGCGAAGGGCTTGTAGTTGAAGACGGACTCTTTCGAGGCGGGTGAAACTGAAGTCTGGTCAAATTCGGAATCGTACATGATTGTAGTGTGCTTTGCGATGATTACGCGCTGATCGCCCGTACGTTACTCGTGTGTAATGGTCTCGAACTCCTGGCCGGGAACGAGCCAACCTTGCTCTCCTGAGCGAAGTTCGGCGAGCTGGTAGCCGTCGTGCTTCTCGTTGGGCAGAATTCGTACGAACCGGCCTGCAGGCAGCGTGGCCTTGGCCTTGGACTCTTTGAATGGCGATACTCGCAACGGTGTGTCCGCGCTCAATACGATGGCCGCCTGTTTCGATTCCCTGGCAAGGGTCCAAACGGCCGCGACGCTCAGCCCAATGGTGAGAACCGCAACCATTACTCCCGCATTACGAAGTCCGCGGGGAAAAGCCAAACGACCAAATGCCGATGCTGCTACAAACAGTGTTGTGATTAGCAAGGCGGCGGCACCGAGAGCAGTCCAGTTGTTGATAGATAGATTCGCCACGAAAGCGGGCCAACCCTCAGGCGTGGCTTCGATGGCAGCAGCTTCTGTTCGTGCGCTAGCAAGATTGGCTGCAACATCTGTAGCCTGAGGTTCGAGGACTGCCGCACGTTCGTAATTGAGGATAGCAGCACCGAGCATACCTGCTCGGTGCTGGGCATTGGCGAGGTTGTAATAGACCGCCGAATTGCGTGTAGCGCCTTCAATCAGTTCTTCGTAGGAACCTATCGCCGCTTGAAGATCACCCTGCACGGCAACCGCATTGGCATCTGTAAACGAGTTGGCAACATCCGCGCTAGCATGGGAACCATTGGCAGCGTGATAGTAGAGACCAGCGGCGCCCGCGCAGAGCAACACCAGAGTAATCACAGTAATCAAAGAGTTTCGTTTCATGGCAACTTAGTGGTTTGGTTGATTCGAAGGGAGAGCGACTTGCCCCCAAGAGGTGGAAGCTTCGCTCTGGCGGGAATCGGCAGTAGAGAAGTCGTCCACTTCGGTAAGAGCCCGATCGAGACAGTCCTGCCACAAAGTCAATGCCCCGGGATCAGGTCTGGAACCTGCGAACTCCACGGCATCAGCCATGGTGAAGAACTGAACAACCGCCATCTCCGGCGACAAGCGACGCCCAACTTCCTCCGAGGTGATGGACTCCGCCCGGCCATCCCAGTGTTGAGCCAGCTTGAGTTGCAATGCCGAACGCCCAGTGATGAAGAACGCGGGAACATCCTGCCCTATTCGAGCATTGGCTACTCGCGCCAATTTTACACCAACCGCTTTGTTCAATTCTCGAAGCATCCCCTGCTCAGGATGTGCTTGCCGGTGGTGGCGCACACGAAGAAGTGCTACCATGGACAAGAGTGCCACCGATGTGCCCGCTTGAGTGGCGACAAACCATACTTGTTGGTAGAGAGGGGTTGAGTTTGAGCGAACACGGCCTAGATCGCTCCGCAGCGGTGCCAGCCCGTCAGCCGAGACCAATGCGTCTTCCGGATCCGCAGACATCTCCCCCACCCCACTCGCTGGTAGAGCGTCGCCTTCGGTCACGACGGTGACAGCTTTACTTTCAGCAACCTTATAGTCTCGTTTCTCTGGATCAAAGTAAGGGAGCGAAAATTTCACCTCACGGCTACCCGGCTCCTGCGCGATAGCAGGGACCTCAAAACTCTTCACCCCCGAAAGCCCAACGCTATCAGATCCATCGAAGCTGTCCTTGGCGCTGTAGATCTTCCAACCATCGGTCGGCAACAAGGCAGGCAAGGAGACGCGATCAAAATTTCCTTGTCCGGACACTGTCACTTGCAGGTTCACCGGATCACCAGTGTGCATCCTGGATGGAATACTGACCTGATCGATGGCAAACTGTCCAACCGCCCCGGTAAAGTGTTCCGGTCTGTTGGCATCGGGCAATGCTTCCACCGCGATCGGCAGCGCCAGGCTTTCCAAGGTTACCTCACGCTGCTCGACTCGACCGAAGAAATCGTCGAAGAAGTTGTCAAAGAACGGATCGTTGAAACCCCGTCGGCCGGATGGTGCCCAACGTTTTTGCGGCACCCCGATGGTCGCATCCAGTGACGCCTTTAGTTCAAAGTCACCTCCCCTAACGCCACTCAATCCTCCATACCACGTGAGGACGCGGTAGCTTTGGCCACTGACAGTCGTTTGCTCTTGCTCCGGTTCTTGGCTAAGGCCTCGCAGAGTGAAACTCCCCTCAGCCAATGCAGGACGGCTATTAAGGCTAACTTGCACGCCATCCCGGAAGTAAGCGCGAATCGCGATGGGTGTCATCTCGCCCACATATAAGTGCTCGCGCCCTTGGGTGTCTCCGCGTTGAACCTCTAGAAACGCAAGATCTTGACTCGCGACATGTTTCGGAGCTCTGGGAGTTGCCGAACTCGTCGATGGCGCAAGACCCCGACTTGCGGTCACCTGCAAGGTCAGTTCTTCGGTTTTGGCTACTCCGCCGGCTGACCGGACGGCTATCGCAGGGATGGTAAATTGCCCCTCTCTTTCGGCCGTAACTCGTAAACTGAAGCTGGTGCTCGACGAGGTCTGACCATTGACAATGCGAATCTGGCTACTCTGACCTGTGAATTGAAAGTGCAGCCCTTCCACTCTGGGGAGCTCTGGACGAGCCGAGGCATCGCGACCACTCACCGTGACCTCCAGCCTGGCCGCGTCGCCAAGCGTGATGGAGGAAGGTTGAATCTGGGCACTGACAGCCGGGACGGACTGGGCCGAGCACGACATCGTGCTGGCCAGCCACGCCACTACAAGCGTGAATAAACGGGATTGAATCTTCATAGTTTTAGTGTTGTTAGGATTTACCAGTCTTTGCCTTTGGTAGTGTTGTTTGGATCACGTGGATGGCCGCTTCCTGCGGGCACTATCAGCACACGTTGCTCATCGTTCTCAAGCGCCTTAAGCAGTTGTCTCGCTTCCTCTTTGGACATTTCTCCGGGCTTTCCGCGTTCGACGCCTACCGCCGAGGCGTCGCCCTGCTCTTCGCCTGACATTTCTTTGGTCGGCTCTGCCGACTGCAGGCTGTTCATTGCTTCGGAATCAGACGGCCCTCCAGAAGAACCTGATTCCTGCTGAGTATCCTCGCCTCGGTCGTCTTGCATCGGGGGGTTAGCGTCTCCGTCAGAAGGCTCGGATACCGGGGAGGCTGAATCGTCTTTGGAAGAGTGCTCCTCGGCACTCGTCTCGGAGCCTTCCCCATCGACGGATTCCTCTTCGCCTTGGCTCTTGCTATCCTTTGCCTTTGAAGATGAGTCCGCGTCGTTTTCCGTAGCTTCGCTGTCCTCAGTTTCACCACCGTCAGATTGCTTCTGAGCGCCTTCGCCCGAATCTCGTTGCTGTTGCTCGTCCTGCTGCTGTTCGTCCTGCTGCTGCTCGTCCTGCTGTTGCTCGTCCTGCTGTTGCTCGTCTTGCTTCAGCTCTTCGATCTTTCGTTGCACGAGATCCCGATTGTGTCGGGCGTCGATGTCATCCGGCGCAAGTGACAGAGCACCATCGAACGCGGTGAGACTCTTCTCCCACTCCGCGATCACCGCTTGTGTGTTCGCTTTCGTCGCCGCCAACATCTCCGCACCGGCGGTAAATTGGGTATTTCCTAAATTGTAGTAGCTTTGGGCCTGTAGCCCGAGCATCGATGAGCTGCTAATTGCACTCTCGAATGAAGCCGCCGCCGATTCCAAATCACCGGCTTCGAATGCCTCAATGCCTGCATTGTAGGAAGATCGCGGATCTCCTGCGTATACGCTTTCCACCAGAGAGAGAATTAGCAATCCACTGACTAGCAGAACCGCTGCTGCGCTTCTCCCTGAAAAAGATGCCAGTGTAGTCTTACGCACGCGCTTAGATTCCCTGCGTCGATCACTCAGAAGGAACTCGATAAGCAGAAGAACGATCGCAACACCGAGCGGCCACTGGAACCGTTCGATTGGTACCTGTTGCATGCGTTGGCTAATTTCCCCCTTCGGAAGTAGACTCAGCTTTTCCTCATAGATGGTCTGCAAGCCTTCCGCGTGTTGGCCAAAAGGGGCATAAATTCCACCCGCCGCTTCCGCAATGGCGCGAAGCCCGGCCTCATCGAGCTTAGACCGAACCAGTTCCCCTTGGGAGTCGCGGAGATAATCCGTGGAGCTACCACGCGTGCTAATCGGTATCAGTTCTCCGCTAGAAGAACCAATGCCAACGGTATGAATGACCATACCTTTCTCAGCCGCATCCTGAGCCGCAGTGAATGCTTCGCCTTGCAAGTCCTCACCGTCAGTGATTACCACGAGAATCTTGAAGTTGTTACCAGACTCGACAAAGATCCGCTCTGCCTCGCGGATGGCACTCGCCAAATCAGTTCCCTTTCGCGGAATAATTTCGGTATCGACCGCTTCCAAAGAGTGACGGAAGGCCTCATAGTCCAAAGTCAACGGGCATAGCAAAAACGCACTCCCCGCGAACGGTAGTAGCCCCACCCGATCGCCCTCAAGCCGATCCACAAAATCCAACATACCAAGCTTGGCGCGTTCCAGACGGTTCGGAGAAATGTCTTCGGCTAGCATCGAGCGGGATGAGTCGAGAGCGAACAGGACGTCAATTCCCTTTCGCTTCACCTCGCGCCACTCATAGCCAAGCTGTGGTCTGGCGGCGGAGGCGAAGACCATGATTACTGCCAAGATATAAGTCATCCGCTTTGTCCAGCGTAACGGTTGCGACACGCTCGACAATAGACCCGCCGACAAGTCACCCGAGACGAAACGCCTTAGATCCCTTCGGCTTCTTCGTTCCGCGAAACAAAAGCCTACGAACAGGACAATGGCGAAGGCAACACCTGCCACGAGCCACAAAGGTTGGGCAAATTGGAAATCGGTCATGGTGGAGAGGTTGCGATCTCCACATTGCACCGGCATTGCGACTTTATTACGCGCATGCAATGTCCCGGCCTGCACCGCCTTCTCTCACTTCTTGCCGAGGACGATTGTTCAGAGTAGAATGCGAAATCGCTTCAGAGCGATGCCACCGGAGCGGACTCGTGCTAGCCGTGTTGCCACAGATCACATGAAAGTGCTTATCATCGAAGACGATAGAAAGATCGCTTCTTTCATTGCCAATGGATTCAAGGAGGCAGGCATGGTCGTTGATATCCGACACGATGGCATGGAGGGTCTCGACGCGGCACTCATCTACGATTACGACGCGATGGTTGTCGATCTTTTGCTCCCCAGTCTGGATGGACTGTCGATCATCGAGCAAATGCGAGCCAAAGGCGTCCGCACCCCAGTTCTGATTCTGAGTACGAAACGTAGTGTGAACGATCGGATTCTGGGCATTCGCAAGGGTGGCGATGACTATATGGTCAAGCCCTTCTCATTTTCTGAATTGCTGGTTCGCGTGCAGGCACTCGTGCGGCGTAGTAGCATCGGCACATCGCCGGCAACGGGCGAGCCCGTCGATACAGAAGCGCTCCAAGTGGCTGACCTGGAACTCGATCCTTGGAAGCGCGAGGCACGTCGCGGCGACACCTCTATTTCACTGCACGCACGCGAGTTCGCGCTCCTCGAGTATTTGATGCGAAATCGAGACCGGGTCGTGTCCAAGACCGCTATCTTGGAAAATGTCTACGGTTACGACTTCGATCCTCAGACCAATGTCGTCGATGTACTAGTTTGTCGCTTGCGCAACAAGATAGACAAACGCTTTGATCCCAAACTCATCCACACCGTTCGCGGCGTCGGTTATGTCCTCAAATCAGGCTAAAGCACCTTCTAGAGAGCGCGACAACGATGCTAGGATCGGCTTGGCTTCAAGCTTTCGTCGCTCGGTGTCCTATGCACTGTTGTTTGCAGCGGTATCCGCCTGCCTGCTCGCCTTTACCTATCTCGCCACGGCCCGTGTAATTAACCAGAAGGAGTTCGAGACCGTGCGCAACCACGCCGCAGAGTATCGTGCCTGGTTTGTCCGGGGTGATACCCGTATGCTTGAGGCGCGCATGGACGAACAAAGCCTGCAAACGGGTGACGTTATGTTCGTTCACATTTCGGGCCAGGGATTCGACTTCGTAAAGTTCAACTCGCCCGGAGGAGGACTCCAGCCGATGGATGCGGTCAACGCGATCCACCCCGGACTCGAAGGCTACGATGTGCTTATCAATGACGAACGATGGGTAGTAGCCTCGGTCAATCTGGGTTCACGGGGCCTGGTCCTGCAGGCAGGAAAGAACGCAGCTGCCAGCGATGCCCTCTTACGCAAACTACGAACCATTTTCATCCTTACCCTGATTCCTGCCATCCTCGCGGCCACCTTGGCTGGCACGGTCTGGGGCTACCACCACATGCGCCCGATTCGAAGCCTGACCGTGACGATGCGCGACATTCTTCAGAGCGGTAACCTAGGCCAACGAGTACAACCGACCCCCAGATCCAACGAGTTGAATGACTTGGTAGAGTTGTTCAATCGGCTCCTGGCTGGAAACGAAAAGTTGATCGACGGCATGCATCACGCACTCGATACGGTCGCACACGATTTCCGCACGCCGTTGAGCCGTATGAATATGACCGCGCAACGCGCCCTAACGGAATCCGAGGACCCAGCCGCTCTTCGGGAAGCGCTCGCAGACTGCGTTGAAGAGAGCGATTACTTGGGCAAGCTCCTCTTCACCATTATGGACGTAGCAGAAGCAGAAGCCGGCGCCATCCGTCTTGACTTGGAAACCTTCTCACTCGCCAATCTCATCGACAGCGTGACCGATCTCTATGAGTTTGTTGCGGAAGAACGGGGAGTCAGCCTGAAGACGGTCCTTGTTAAAGATTGCGAAGTCCAAGCCGACCGCACGCGACTCAACCAGGCTCTGGCTAACCTCCTCGACAATGCGATCAAGTTCAGTAACGAAGGTGACACCGTAAGACTCGGACTCACAACCACTGATAGTAAGGCCAAGATTACCGTTGCTGATGAAGGACAGGGAATCGGGAAAAACGATCTCCCCCACATTTGGGACCGGCTTTATCGAGGCGAAATGAGCCGCACGTCACCCGGTATGGGACTTGGACTGAGTTTTGTCAAAGCGATCATCGAAGCGCATGGAGGCTCCGTAGTAGCACGAAGTAACGTCGGTGAGGGAACTATCGTCACCGTCGAACTACCCTTAGTTGGCTAGGTGCATTGGCTCCCATCTACCAGCGTCTGGGGCATGCCCCAGCTCTTCGCTTTATCCGTTGATCGTTGATCCCCATCCGGCGCAGTCAAGGCACAGCCCGATCTTCTTGTTTTTCCTACATCCCCCACCCTTTTTGCTGGCATCCAAGCCGGGTCTGCCTTCACATCATCCAAGCTATGAAGAGTCTCTGGAATGCTAAGGATGCCCGCGCTTGCGGCGACGACCCACTCGCCCTCCGTGTCTACACGTCTCGCCTGCTCGGCGCCAGCCCCGAGCTCGTGCTTCACGGCGGCGGCAACACGTCGGTCAAGACGACGGAGAAGGACTTCTTCGGAGACCCAGTCGAAGTCTGCCATGTCAAGGGATCCGGCTGGGACCTCGGCACCATCGCGAAGGCAGGCTTTGCCCCGGTCCGGCTCGAAGCCCTACTGAAGATGGCCCAGCTCAAGACGCTCACGGATACCGACATGGTCCTGCAACAGCGGGCCGCCATGCTCAACCCCAATGCGCCCAACCCATCAGTCGAGGCCATTCTGCACGCCATCATACCGTTCAAATTTGTCGACCACACCCACTCGAACGCCATCGTCGCCCTGACCAACAACGCGAAAGGTAAGGCACGCGTGCAGGAGCTGTTCGGCAAACGCGTCATCATCGTACCCTACGTCATGCCCGGGTTCATCCTCTCACAAACGGTAGCCAAGCTGATCAAAGGCCGCGACTTGCGCGAAGAAGGCATCGAAGGAATGATCCTGCTCAACCACGGCATCTTCACCTTCTCCGACGACGCCCGCGAAAGCTACGAGCTGATGATCGAGATGGTCTCCATGGCCGAGAAGTTCCTCGCCATGACCCGGCCCACCTACTTGGCCAAGGGTATACCTGAGGAAGATCTTCTCGGTCTCGCTGAACTCCGCAAACACGTCTCCGAAGCCCGTGGCACCGCCGTCCTTGCAAAGACCGACGCACGCACCAAAGCGGTCGGCTACTCGAACCTCAAGGACATCGGTAAGATCGCCACCCGCGGTCCCCTCACCCCCGACCACTCGATCCGCACCAAGCGAGTTCCCGTGGTCCTCGGCAAGGACATCGGCAAGTCGGTCGCGAAATACGTCACCGACTACACTGCCTACTTCGAAAAGCACAAGACCAAGGGCTTGAGCATCCTGCCCGCCGATCCCCGCTATGCCATCTGGCCAGGCAAGGGAGTCGTCTCCTTCGGAACCTCCGAAAAGGAAACCGGCATTATCTACGACATCGCCGAGCACACCTACGAAACCATTCAAGCAGCCGAATCCGTCGGGGGCTGGAAAGCCCTCAGCGCCCAAGACGTTTTCGACGTCGAGTATTGGGAACTTGAGCAGGCCAAGCTCGCAAAAGGCGGCAGCGGTCCGATCCACCAAGGCAAAGTCGCTCTCATCTCGGGATCCGCAGCTGGTATCGGATTCGCCTGTGCCCAAAGCCTTGCCGAACAAGGCGCCAAGGTCATCGGCTTCGACCTCAGCCCCGAAATCGTCGAAGGCATGGCCTCGATCGGCGGCATCGGTGTCGTCGTCAACCTGACCGACGAAGCCCGGGTTAAGAAAGCCGTCGATGACATCGTGCGCGAGTTCGGTGGTCTCGACATCGTCGTCTCCAACGCCGGAATCTTCACCGCAGGTGCTTACCTGCAGGACATGGAACAGTCGAACTGGGACAAGTCGATGGCGGTCAATCTGACCAGCCACCAGATGCTACTAAAGCATACCATCCCGTATCTGAAGCTCGGTATCGACCCCGCCGTCGTCCTCGTCGGGTCACGCAATGTCAACGCCCCCGGAGCCGGCGCAGCGTCTTACTCTTGTGCCAAGGCCGGCCTGACTCAGCTCTGCCGCGTCGCCGCCCTCGAACTCGCTCCCGAAGGTGTCCGATGCAACATCATCCACCCCGACGCCGTCTTCGACACCAAGCTCTGGACCGCCGAGAACCTAAAACGTTCCGCAGAGCGCTATAACATGACCGTCGAGGAATACAAGACCCGCAATCTCTTGAAAACCGAGATCAAGTCGAAGAACGTCGGTGACATGGTCGCCGCCGTGGCCTCACCCCTTTTCAGCAAGACCACCGGCGCCCAAATCCCCGTGGATGGCGGCAATGATCGAGTAATTTAAGGGGCGGATTTTCGCCCGAGACCACGAGGTGGAGCCCCTTGCTACACGCCACATGCTACCCTGCGACCGAATCTAGGCCGCCTTCAAGCAGCGAATGGCTGTGTCGAGGATTAGGGTAGGACTCTCTCTCTCCGCGCCTCGCGAACAAAGGCTTCAATCATCTTGTTTTGGTAGATTTCGTTTCTTCATTTCTTGAACTATCCATTTGTCGATTCGATTCGAGGGCTCGGGTCAGGAGGCCGTCGAGCCCCTTTTTAGCATCGGGTCCCGAACTGGCGGAGATCATCTTTTGGCCGGCCCTTTCTTTCAGAGACTGAACGCAATTGATAGAAGAAGATTACTGGTTGCCCGTAGGAGCCAACGAAGACCTTTGCCTAACCGCAGCTCGTGCACGCAGATAATTCAGATCCAACGATCCTCTTCCCTCTTCCGGCGATTCCGGCGATGATTAACTGATCAATCATGCCAATCGCCATAGCACCTGGTTCCTGTCGAGGCTCGGTCGATTCATAGTCCTCGCTGAGCAATACTGAGCAATACTGAGCAATACTTTGGAGTGCATCGTCTGTTGCTGCGCCCAGTAGGGTTTTTGCAAATGAACACAGATGGCCGTTCCTCCGAATCTAGTAAATCTGCGCTCATCTGTGAAATCTGTGGTTCCCTATGCCCCCCCTTCCCCCGCTCCCGAACTCTCGCTAAGCCCACGAAACCTCCGGTGTCCCCGCATCCGAACTCAGCCCCGACAGAAACCCACCCCCAAAACTACGAAATCGAAATCCGTAACTCGCTCGCCGGACATGCCTGAACAACAGCTCCGCGAACAAAGTCGATTAACTCCGCTTCAACATCCTGACTCGCCACTACCACCAGCTTCCTCCGGCGCGGTATCTTCGCCCTCACCCCTCCCCGAAGAGTCGCCACAGCATCCCCCACTCCACTCACCCGGACAAACCGGACGCCAGGCTGGACCAACAGATCAATACGCGCCGCGAGTTGACGATAGAACCCCAACTCGAATCCATAACCAATCCGCGCCGCGATCTCGCCGAGACGAATGCTCACCGGAGGCGCCCCCAGCTCGAGAGCATCGGCTACTACGCCTTGGCCGATGGCGCGCAGACACCGCACGGCACACACAGCGACATCCTCAAGCCTGACCGTCCTATCAACAAAATGGTTCTCCAAGTAGCCAATCACACTGGCCGCCACCTCGTCCGCGAACGAACAGTCGGTAATCCCTGAAGCCGCCGACGCGAGGCGTATTTCCGCCGCGATCCATTCGCGCTCGTAGCCACCGACATCGTGTGTGCCCATCTGCAAAACAGGCAAATTTCCTAAAAGGCTGACCATCAGAATCCGCGGCTACTCGGTGAAGAGATCGGTTTGAAGAACACCACGCTTGGTCTTGCCATCGGTAGAATCCTTCGAATCCAACGCTTCGATTTCGTCGATGAACTCGCCGACATCCTCGAACTGGCGATAAACTGAGGCAAAACGGACGTAGGCGACGTGGTCGATGCCTTTCAGCTTTTCCATGACCATCGCGCCGATAGAGTTGGTGGGAACTTCACGCAGAGACTCCGAACGTAGCTCGGTGATGATCTCATCCACCGCCTGCTCGATCACATGCAGACCGACTGGACGCTTCTCGCACGCCTTGAGAAATCCATTCAGTAGCTTCGAGCGATCGAACGGCTCTCGAATCCCGCTCCGCTTGGAAATCAGCAAGGTGCTCTCCTCCAGCTGCTCGTAGGTCGTGTAGCGATAGCTGCAATCTATACACTCACGTCGACGTCGAATCGAGAAACCATCCTTGGACGTCCTCGAATCGATGACTTTGTCGTTATCTTTGCCGCACCGGCTACACTTCATAAGGGTATGCACGGACGCTATCCACAACATCTTGGGGCGTCAATGGCAATCGAGGGCACAGAATGGGGAATTCCCCGCGGTCACGGACCCTGCCGAGGCCACTGCTTAGCCGCAGAGCGGCATAAAAACAACAGCCTCCGAAGGAGGAGGAGGCTGGACACAGCAGAGACGGAACGGAGTGCAGTCAAAGGGTCGCCAGTGTGTGCAGGGCGAACACTG
>ENA-ORXR01002566-ORXR01002566.1-marine-metagenome-genome-assembly--contig:-NODE-2566-length-17121-cov-4.020300_pt1 | contig 17121 bp, 16 predicted proteins | sample MGYA00237866_ERZ511479 | MGnify/ENA metagenome assembly ERZ511479 | reverse complement strand
GAATTGGAATGCTGGGTTCTTACCTGTTTGATAAGCACCGCCGGTCATATCACAGTCAAGGATGCCACTGACCGCAGCGTCAAAAGTCTCTACAGACTTTACCACCGAAGAGGAATAAAACATCTCAATTTCGATTTCGCCGTTAGACATTTCCTGAACGTCTTTAACGTACTGTGCCGCCATCTTTCCAGATAGTTGCTCTGTTGAGAAATGCGTTTGGATGCGTAGTTTAGTTTTCTTTGGCGAGTGTGAAGCCGCGAAAGCTGAGCCCATTGTAGCTGTTGCGATTGCCGCAGCTGAGACTGCTATGCCGAGTTTCTTAGCAATTGTCATCGTAAAATCTCCTCCATTTACAAGATTTTTTAGATAAATTAGTGAGGCCATTCGGCCACAATTTCTTACTCCATAACCTTATCAGAGATTCTTAATGATGCAATAAGATTTTTATTATTTTCAAAATTTGTCTTTATCTTCAAAATTTTCTATATTGTTGTAAATTTTAAGAGAGCATGCCATGTCCTCAGTCGATCAAAATATTTATGTGAAGCTTCGCGATCGACTGGTAAGTGGAGAGTTTGAACCCGGTCAACGCCTGCGATCAGATGAGTTGAAAAAAGACTACAATGTCTCTGTTGGCACAGTTCGCGAGTTGCTGTTCCGCCTCTCTAGTGCTGGGTTAGTTGACTTTTTAGAGCAGCGGGGATTTCGTGTCCCTGAGCCGTCAATGGCGCTTCAACATGACCTGACGCAAACGCGCATCATGCTGGAATGTGAGGGCGCACGCCTGTCAATCAGCAATGGTGGGGTGGCTTGGGAGGCAAGGCTAACAGCGGCTCATCACGAGCTTAAACACATTGAAACACACATCAACCAACACACCTTTGATGGCAGCGCAGAGGTTTTATCGCTCTGGCGTGCCGCTGAAATGAAGTTTCATACGACGCTGATTGAAGAGTGTCAGTCTGAGCTACTTAAAGAATTTCACGAGAATGTCTATCACCGCTTTAGACAGCAATTAATTACCACCGATAAACAATTCGCCCACATGCCGGAGAATGTTGAGCAGCATCAGAGCATTCTGCAGGCCGTGCTCAAGCGTGATGAAAGCCTGGTGCGTAAACTAATCTATAGTCACTTATCACGACACTTAACGCTACTTCCTGAGAAGGTTGTGTCGGTCGCCAGTCGCTGAGAAAAAGGTAAAAATCCAATGATGAAAAAAGAAGACCTCCGTTCACGGCAGTGGTTTGATAATCCTGATGACCCGGAGATGACCGCGTTGTATCTCGAACGTTATCTCAACTATGGCCTGACACGGGAAGAGTTACAAACTGGCAAGCCGATCATCGCGATTGCCCAAACGGGCAGTGATTTGTCGCCTTGCAATCGCCATCATATCGAGTTGAGCAAGCGTGTTCGGGATGGAGTTATTGCGGCAGGCGGCACGGTGATCGAAATACCGGTTCACCCGATACAGGAAACGGGAAAACGGCCAACCGCAATGCTGGATCGGAATTTAGCATACCTGTCGCTGGTTGAGACCTTATTCGGCTACCCTATAGATGGCGTGGTGTTAAATATTGGTTGTGACAAAACCACACCCGCATTGCTAATGGCAGCGGCAACGGTGAACATTCCCGCTATCGCCCTGAGTGTTGGCCCCATGTTAAATGGCTGGTTTAAAAACGAGCGCACCGGCTCTGGCACCATAACCTGGAAGGCACGGGAACTACGGGCCAAGGGTGAAATCGATGCGGAGGAGTTTATAGAGTTGGTCGCCTCGGCCGCGCCATCAACCGGGTACTGCAACACGATGGGAACGGCGTCGACCATGAATTCTTTGGCGGAAGCGCTAGGTATGCAATTACCGGGCTCTGCTTCCATCCCCGCGCCATACCGCGAACGCGGGCAGATCAGTTATGAAACGGGCAAACGCATCGTTGACATGGTCTGGGAAGACCTCCGTCCCAGCGACATCATGACGCGTGAAGCGTTTGAAAATGCCATTGTGGTTAACTCGGCCATCGGTGGTTCGACCAATGCACCGATTCACTTAAACGCTATTGCGCGACATCTTGGTGTGACGTTGGATAACGATGATTGGCAGTCGGTTGGTCATCACGTGCCCTTGTTAGTTAATCTACAGCCTGCGGGCGAATACCTTGCGGAAGATTATCACCGAGCGGGTGGTGTACCTGCGGTAGTTGCTGAGCTTTTGGCAAATGATCTGCTGCCTCATCCCGATGCGCCGACGGTTAATGGTAAGGGTATAGGTGAAAACTGTGTGGGCAAATTAACGGGGGACTCCTTGGTTATCAAGTCGGTTGCAAAGCCACTTGTGCAGGAAGCTGGTTTTATCAACTTGAAAGGTAATCTATTTGACAGTGCCATCATGAAAACTAGCGTGATCGGCGATGCGTTTAGGGCACAGTATTTATCTAACCCTGATGACCCGAATGCATTTGAGGGTAGGGCGGTTGTTTTTGATGGGCCTGAGGATTTCCATCACCGCATTGATGATCCAAAAGAGAAGATTGATGAAAGCTGCGTGCTGTTTATGCGAGGCGCAGGGCCGAAAGGTTATCCTGGTGGTGCTGAAGTAGTGAATATGCGCGCGCCAGCTTATATGTTAGTGCAAGGGGTGGATGCTTTGCCTTGTGTGGGTGATGGGCGTCAGTCAGGAACCTCAGGATCTCCTTCGATATTAAACGCGTCGCCTGAGGCCGCTGATGGAGGTGGGTTGGCTCTGTTAAACACAGGCGATCGGGTGCGGATTGATCTTAATAAGTGTACTGCTGATATTTTGATTTCTGATGAAGAGTTGAAGAAACGGCGAGAAGTACTTGCTGAAAGTGGTGGCTTTGCTGTGCCTGATAGTCAGACGCCTTGGCAGCAATATTTTCGGGAATTGGTAGGGCCGTTTGATAAGGGCATGACGCTGCGGGATGCCGATAATTATCAGGATATCTCTAGGAAAGGCCTCCCCAGAGATAATCACTAGGTGTCGCGAAGACGCTGGGTATTTCCAACGGCTCCTCCTCGTTTTTGGGGCGGCTTAAAGCTGATTGGTGAGTGTAAACTCGGAAAGTCGCTCTTTTGGAAATACCCAGCATCTTCGCTGATTTGAGGTCGTCGCTAGGACAGCTTTATGACGCTTACACTCTCGTTAATACAATCCAAATAGCATAAAAATATACCATTATAAGTAACGTCTTTTTCCGTTCTTGTATATTGGTTTTAAATAACGCGTAAGGGATGTATATCAGAATGAGTATGCCTATGATCCATATCAATGGTGAAACTTTAGCCGGCCCTGATATGTAGACTTCTTGCTCATCAGCGATTATAAATTCGGGAGGAGTAACAAAATCACCCGTTAGTACAAACGTTGCCATTGAGTCCCACATGGCTTCTTGAATTCCCGCTGAGTGGCCACCGATAATGTAGCTATGATTGCGCACATTTTCCGTTAGAACCTCTGCTTCTACAAAGCCATCGTGACCTGCACTACCTAAATCTTTTATGCCAACGCTCTGCATCGCTTTGGGAAAGAATGCAACGACCCAATCTGCGGTTGCTTCAAAATTATAGACCTGCCCAATTCTGTCGGGCACATATTTTCTCCATGCAAACTCTTGACTAACGACGCTGCCAGCAAACAGCACATTTTTAAACGTGACGGCTGGGTAATCTTCTAGTGCTTTAGTTAACAGGTAGGTTCCGTAGCTATGCCCAATAAAATGGAAATTGGCATCAGGATATCTTGCTTTGGCTTCGGTATATTTATCCATAAACCACTGTACTTTTTCTTGCCTGGCACCGGGTACAAGAAAAGAGAGCATCGGAAAAAAACCATAGCTTGATGTTTCTGTCGCCACGCGATAACTGTCAGAGTTGGCGACTAAGCGCAGTCTTCGAGCCACTTTTTTGGTCCAATAACCCTGATCACGTATTCCATGAATGACAAAAACCATATCAGTAATGTCTTGGTCATCGATAGGCTTTTGCTGAGCGATACCCTCTGTCAATAGCGCTTGTTTGAAAGCTTCTTGGCGTTTTTTGCCAGCGTGAGAGTTATCCATAAAGATGACATTCTTATGGCCAGATTCCGGTACTTCAATATACGAAAAACCGGTGCTGATCGCGAAATCTACGTCGTCTTCGGGCGATACAAGATCATCAATGGTTCCTAGCAATTGTATTGTTTGCGCATCGCCAACCCCTTTATCCTCAGCGTGTCGTTTCATGGACAGCCATTGAAGGCGTAACTGGGTGATGAATGGTGAGCCACGCCGCATCGAAAAAATAATAAGCGGCTGGTCATACACCCACTCTAAAATGCGGCCAAGAAAAACAGCCCCCTGCATGGATATTGCTGTTGTCATAGACATATGACGAGAGATAGACCAGCCTCGATTCATTCCTGCTAACAAGATAACGCGCTCTACCTTTTTTACCCATGGCCGCGGTGCTAATACTGAATAGCTATCAGACGTATTTAGCTCTCTTAAATGCAAGTCAAACTTGGCGTCTGAATTTTCACCAGAAGCAGCAACATAGACCTTGCGCGCATACAGTGCACCAATGCTATGCCCAACCAATACGATTCGTTGGTAAGGCTTGTTAATCTTGTTTCGTTGATCCCAGGCTTTATCTATTGCTCGTAATATTTCCAATATTACCGGGCTAGAGTCCACCATAGAAAATGTAGAGAAGGGTAGTTCAGGGACTAGAACATCGGCATCTTTGAAGCCTTCTGTACCTTCAAGGGTCTTGCGTACATCATTTAGGCTCTTGCTGCCTATTTGATAGCCATGTAGGAGTACAACTAAAGTGGCGGAGTCGCTTAGTTTCACTTCATCGTTAGTAATTAACTTTACGCCTTCGCCGTGAGGAGCGTTCGTAGTAATAAACATCGCCAACGACAATGCTAAAAATAGACTAATAGAATATCGATTAAGTATTCTGCTCAACGTGCCACTCCATTTAAGATACTTTTTATTGTCAACCCTAAACCTGAATAGAAGGCAACACAGCCGACCGAGTCCCAGACAATCCCTCCGTACTCTCCCCATGATAAGTAAACACCAACGAAAACTTGCGCTTATCAGTTGTATTCGCCCCCGCCGCGTGAAAGCAGTGCGCACTAAACAATAGACAATCCCCCGCATTCAAATCAACCTGCTTGGCCAATGTTAGCCGACCAGTATTTGACGGATGATCTTCAATCAAAAACTGAGCCTCATCAAGCGCATTAACATCCACATCCCAACGATGTGAACCTGGCAATATTAACATGCCTCCATTTTCAGCCTTCTCATCGCCTAGAGCCAACCAAGAGTTGATCAGGTATTTATTGGTGAAGTGCCAATAACGAGTGTCGCGATGCCAGTTGGTTTTTGAGCTAAACGCGGGCTGCTTGGTCATTACGCAGTTATGGTGATTCGGCGAAATAAATAATTCTTCCGCGCCCAATAGGCGTTTAACCGCATCAGTAATCAGCGGCTTTCGCGCCCAGTCGGTGTACGCTTCATGTCTGCTGTAGGCGTGAAGCAAACGACGAATGGTCTGTCCGCCCGCAGCGTCTTGGCTTGGGGGTGCACCGGGGTAGTGTACGTCCGCTTCCAGTTCAAACGGCTTGTTACGAGCGGTGAGTTCCGCTTCCGTCACTTCTCTAAGGTGCCCAACTTCACCTTCGTCCGCAGCGTTGGGCAGAATCACGTATCCAAACCGAACGAAGTGTTCGACCTGCTGTTCGGTCAACATAAAGCGGTGTCTCTATTATATCTGGCTAAACCAGCGCTAAGCGAATGAGTCGCCTGCTGCGACAAAGGGTGTAACGCCATTTATTTTCCAGCTGCCATCCTTTTGTTTTTGCATTTCGTAGAAAATCTTAAAGCGCTGTCTATCTTGGTCGACGAACAATACGACCTGATAAACTTTACCGTGCATTTCTTTGACCCCCTCCATTTTATGAGAACTGGGGCGATAGATCATACCATAGGCGCGTTTGACCATGCTTAGGAAACGTTCGTGATTACGTATTCCTGCTTTGATCATCGGTGAGGCGTGTGAGAATGCACGTTCCGAATCATCTTTACTAAAGGCATCGATTTGATCGGATACCACGGCTGTAATGGCGGCATCTCGTTCTGAGTCATCGGCGAAACTTACACTGCCAAAAGCGACAAGGCTGGTAAATAGAATACAAGTGAAAAACTTAATCATGGTGTTACCTCTGTGCTAGTTACAAGGAAACGAACATATAATTAGTGATACTCTCATTAGGATAGATTGGCAAGCATCAACAAAATTAATGAGTTATTGTTATTACGAGGAGCTGCACGGTTTTGGATTCCGTTAGTGTTAGTCTGATCAGCAGAGGCGCTTGATGGTTTTCATATTTCTGACAGTTAACTAGACATTGAATCCGTTCAGGATAAGAATGGCTGGCTTCAAAGACTAGGCAGTTAAAATTCGTTGAAATTTCTCCTATACAACATTCGATATGGCACTGGCGGCAATATGAACCGCTTTCCACTCAGCGGCTATATCGGCAAGACCCATGATCATCTCGAAGCGATTATTCAATTTCTAAAACAAGAGTCAGCGGATGTGATTGGGTTGATTGAAGTCGATGCCGGAAGCTATCGGTCACAGCGTAATAATCAGGCTGAATTGATTGCAGAATCGTTGGGGCACTACCACACTTATAAGAGTAAATATCCTACTCAAAATCGACTGCTTCAGGGTATGCCCATTATCAATAAACAGGGCAATGCTTTTATTAGCAAAGATACGATCAAACAAGAGAAATTCCACTATGTGACTCGCGGAATGAAACGGTTGGTTATCGAATTGGAGTTGGAGAATGTGGTGATATTGTTAGTGCATCTAGCGCTGTCCTACAAGGCAAGGCATGAGCAACTGACTGAAATCAAAAGATTAGTTCGCAGTGTTGATAAGCCTTGTTTGGTGGCTGGTGACTTCAATGCTTTCAAGGGGCATGATGAGCTGGAGCTGTTTCGCGAAGCGGCGGGTTTACTCAATGCCGGGCCAGTCGATTCATTGACTTATCCTAGTTGGAAGCCTAAACGAAGTCTGGATTTTATTTTGCATACGCCAGATGTAGAGATCAAGAGTTTTAGAATTCCGCAAGTAGACTACTCTGATCATTTACCTCTGGTGGTGGATTTTGAAATCACCAATTCTCCCGCAAGAGCCAACTCAGTCGCTGCAAAAGTATAAAAACAGCGTTCAGAACTTAGATCCGGCATGATATATTCGCATCCAAACTAGCCAATCGGATAAACGATGAAATTCCTAGGTACTCAGCAATATATCGCCACTGAAGATCTGCAAATCGCGGTCAACGCAGCGATTACTCTCCAGCGTCCACTGCTAATAAAAGGCGAGCCCGGCACCGGTAAAACCATGCTGGCAGAACAAGTTGCAGAGTCTTTAGGTATGCGCCTGATTCAATGGCACATCAAGTCCACGACCAAAGCGCAGCAGGGCTTATACGAGTACGATGCTGTCTCTCGTTTACGCGATTCCCAGCTAGATACGGGTGACGTGGATGTCACGAATATCAGCAACTACATCCGCCAAGGCAAGCTCTGGGAAGCGTTTGAGTCTAATGAGCAAGTTGTTCTACTGATAGATGAAATCGACAAGGCCGATATCGAGTTTCCCAACGACTTGCTGCAAGAGCTGGATAAGATGGAGTTCTTCGTTTACGAAACCGGTCAGACGATAAAAGCCAAGCACCGTCCAATCATCATCATCACCAGCAATAATGAAAAAGAACTGCCGGATGCCTTCTTACGTCGCTGTTTCTTCCATTTCATCAACTTCCCTGATCGTGACACCATGCGCGAAATTATCGCGGTGCATTATCCTGAAATTCAGAAAAATCTGGTCAATGAAGCGCTGGAAATGTTCTTCCAGCTGCGTGATGTGCCCGGACTGAAAAAACGCCCATCGACCAGTGAATTAATTGATTGGCTCAAGCTGTTAATGTCAGATGACATCCCCGACGATATTCTAAGCAATCGTGATCAGAGCAAAGCGATTCCACCGCTTTATGGCGCGTTGCTGAAAAACGAACAGGATGTTTCATTGCTAGAACGTTTGGCGTTTATGCACCGTCGTGAAACGCGCTAAAACGTTATGCTAACCAATCTGTTTTACACGCTAAAAGCCCACAGTGTTCCGGTGTCGATCCGCGAACATCTGGATTTACTGTCGGCTTTAGATGCGAATTTGGTGATTGCTGATCAGGAGGAGTTCTATTATCTCGCCCGCACACTTCTGGTTAAAGATGAAAAGCATTTTGATAAATACGACAAAGCGTTTCAGGCGTTCACTAATGGACTGGAATCTTTAGAAGGGCTGGTCGAAGCACTGATCCCTGATGAATGGCTGCGCAGTGAGTTTTACAAGCAGCTTAGCGATGAAGAAAAAGCTAAAATCGAAAGCTTGGGTGGCCTAGACGAATTAATCGAAAAATTTAAAGAACGTCTGGAAGAGCAAAAAGAACGGCACCAAGGCGGCAATAAATGGATCGGTACTGGCGGCACCTCGCCGTTTGGACACGGTGGATATAATCCTGCTGGTATTCGTATCGGTGGGCCGGGACGCAATCGCAGCGCGGTTAAAGTCTGGGAAAAGCGTGAGTTTAAAAACCTCGATGATTCGACTGATCTGAGTCCACGAAACTTAAAGGTGGCGCTGCGGCGTTTGCGCAAGTTCGCCCGCGAAGGCGCCGCTGAAAAACTCGACTTGGATGACACCATACGCAGCACTGCAAACAACGCAGGTTTGCTAGACATCAAGATGGTGCCTGAGCGACATAACGCGGTTAAAGTGCTGCTGTTTTTCGATGTGGGCGGCTCAATGGATGATTACATCCGACTGTGTGAAACGCTGTTTTCGGCGGCGCGCACCGAGTTTAAACATCTGGAGTATTTCTACTTCCACAACTTTCTCTATGAATCGGTTTGGAAAGATAACCGACGCCGTCACGATGAGCGTTTTCCTGTCTTGGATATCCTTAATAAATACAGCAAAGACTATAAAGTGATATTCGTTGGGGATGCCTCGATGGCGCCTTGGGAAATTACCTACAGCGGTGGCAGTATTGAGCATAATAATCAAGAGTCGGGTGAGTCCTGGATGCAACGCGTCATGAACAGTTTCGAGAAGATTGTTTGGATTAATCCGACGCAAAAAGAATACTGGGAGTACACGCAGTCCATTGGCATGATTCAACGCATTATGGATCAGCGCATGTACCCACTGACTGCAAAGGGTTTGGAAGAAGCAATGACTGAACTCAGCCGCTGAACCGCTGGACTGCATGATTCAGGCTATTCGCCGCTGCTAGATAGTGTATAAAAATTATCATTAATTATTATCAATCAATCAAAAAAAATCAATCTATTACCAATGCTTAATGCCCTAAAGTCGCAACTTTTTGGCTTGTCGCAGTCTATAAGAGTAATTGCACAGGAAGTAGCAATTGGGGCTGACAAATAATAATTTATTAACAACTAAATCAAGGATGAATTAGTTATGAATATTAAAGCGCTTACAATGACCGCCCTTTTGGGTGTATTTTTAGCAGGCTCAAGTGCCCAAGCTTGGTGGGGCCACGGTCACGGTTACCACAAGAAGCATCACAAGGTGAAGGTGTATAAGAAGATCTATGTGAAGCCTGTTTACGTGAAACCAAGTATGTATCATAGTCACCCAGCGAACGGGTTGACAAATGATACTTACCATACACACCCAAATGGCCTCAGGCATCATGTCCATAATTATGGGACAGGTGGTCATAAACATGGCGGACACTCTTATGATGTTTGCCCATATCCGCACTGATTGTTTCGTGTGAGTGTCAGATAATCAGTAACGCTGAATGTCTGAGTTAGGTAGGCGCGCTGTCTTTCTCCATTGATAGCGCGTTTTTAGTTCGTAGCCACTGTGTAATTATTTCTGCTGTTTCGGCTGGATGTTCTTGGGGAAACAAATGGCCACCTTTTAAGGCCCTATATTCCAACCCTGCTTTGGCCGATAGGTTTCTGGCGAATGGACGTTTCGCGAACTCACTTCCTTCAGCTGTTAGATATAGCCCCGGCATTTTTAGTTTCTCTCGATAACGCCATAAGTCATCCGAAGCGGTGCGAAATAGCGACAGTTCCGTTTCCTTATCAATTGCCAGTGTCAGCCCACCATTCCCATCGGGTGTTAGACCGTGTTTAAGGTACGCTTCAAATGATGCTTCGCTAAAGTCTCTAAACAGCCGTTTTTGTCGAAGATTTTCATAAGCGTCCTGATAACTCGCAAAATGCGTGCGGCGGTTTCTGCTAGACCCTTCAGGCGTCAGTTTATGGCTGATACCGAGGCGCTTGTACAGCCACCAGATAATATTTTGCCAGCCATTGATAACGGGAGGATCAAGTAAAATAAGGTGTGAAAAGAGATCGGGTCGTTTATTGGCTAGCAGGTAATTTAGCAGTCCGCCGAGTGAATGACCAATCCCTATTACCGGTTCTTGGTGACGACTAATAATTTCCTGTTCTAACTCTCCCACGAGGTGAGGCCAGTTATTGGTAATCGGGAATTTCGGATTTAATCCAATTTTTTCTATCGAATCAACGATGTAGCCATGAGACTGAAATGCTTCAAAGAGTGGCGCATAGGTCGGGCTGGGAAAGCCATTGGCATGGGCGAAGAAAATCGTGCTCATTAGATGTACTTTAGAATCAAAGCGCGAAGAGTATCAGGTGCATCACGATAACGCCTATGGTTAATCGGTTGCGCAGCGTCTGATAGCCATCAGGAATGACTATATTATTCGTTTCACTCATGTACTTTTCAGCGATCCAGACAGCAATGAAGCCAGTTTCCAACAATACGATGGCTAGTGAGTAGTGTGTTCCCAGCAATAAAGCTGCCCACGCTATTAGCGCAAAAACATTACTTAAAATAAGGGAAGCCATTCCAAACTTGCTTTGAAAGTTACCTATTACCGTGCCCCACAAAATGCCAGAAAGGAAGCTCAAAATTACAGCGCTGTAAGCAATAAAAATCTGTTGTCCGGATAAGCCAAACAATTGTTTATCAGCTAACACTAAAATAATGCTGCCGATAAAAGGCAGTAAGCCAAGGTAGCCAAGGGATAACATGGTTGAATGATTGGATTGCATGGTGTTCTCTTTTTGATAGCGAGTCGCTATCCTGTTCAGGTCTAAGGTGTTTGATGCATAGCCTGATCATAACAAGTAGCTAACCATGAATGAAAGTGGTGTGTTGGCCCATCCATCACCGGTGAGAACACGCCGCCGGTATAAGCCGGTGATTTGCGACCTTGTTGCATGGCTTCCACTGCAAAAATATCTTCAGTAAAAACCTGTATCCAGCCATCCAATACCGATTGACGATTGGCTTCGTGCCCATCACCCACCGCATCATCACCCACATACGTGAGTTCTAATTTTTCATTGGTCAGATTGTTTTTAAGCGGTTGTAAAATAATGGCAAAGGCGTGATCGGCTTGAATGCCCAGTAAAACATTAGGGTAAAGCGACACGTATTCAGCCTGCTTAATTTGTTCTTCTGGCCACGCCTCAAAACGCGGCAGCTGTGCGCCGGAGGTTTCAGCGAAGGTATAACTATGTGAGCCTTGCCCAGAACCCCATTCATTGACGTATAAATTATAATGCTTGTCGAGTGGTGAGTAGCTGTTTAAACCAGGATGTACCCACGGTAAATGGTAGGACTCGCAGTAGTTTTCAACGGGAAGTTTCCAATTGGAATTCACTAACAATTCGGTGCTGCTGCCGGTTTTAGCGGTCTTGAGCAAATTGAAATTGCCAGCGCCAGTGAAGGCTTCCCAGCGGGTTTTGAGCGGTGCGATAAACTCATCAAAGCTGATTGCGTCATCTGATAGATTGATAAAGACAATGCCCATCCAAACCGCACTGCGTACCTGTTTAAGTCCGTTACCTTCGCAGCTAAAGCCTTCGGTGGTGTGTTGATCAAAGCCACCCACATGCGGTGTCTTTTTTAGCTTGCCATCTAGCTCGTATGACCAGGAGTGATAGCGGCAGCGAATCAGGTTGCCGACAGGCTTTTCCTCATCGACCAAGATCATGCCGCGGTGGCTGCACACATTGTGGAAGATGATTATTTCATCGTTTTTGTCACGCACTGCCAGTAATGGCAGTCCCATAAAGTCAATGGGCTTGGCGTAGCCTGGCTGTAACAATTCACTCGCAAACAGTAGGCCACTCCACGTTTTAGCTAAGACATTGTCCCGCTCGAATTCGAAATATGACGGATCATCATACGCTGCATTCGGCATACCTGTCGCTTCGGCAATCGGCTGGCGAACTTTATCTAAGACGGATTTAGGAATTAAGGGATGTTCGTTGGTGGTCATGGCAAATTCCTCAGCGAGATGGCAACCGTCCAAACGGTTGTTGTTACTTAATAATTTTGAGTGATGGTAACGTCAATCCAAAACTATTTTTTTTGACTGATTCATGACTAAAGCTCACTAATGTGTCGTCGATTTACCCCATAAACCCTATACTTCGACTATGCGTATCAAACCATTGCCACCGCTGAATAGTTTAGTTGCCTTTGAGGCTGCGGCACGTCACTTAAGCTTTACTCGTGCGGCCGATGAGATATCAGTGACTCAGGGCGCGGTGAGTCGGCAAGTTCGCGTGCTGGAAGAATTTTTAGGGATACGCTTGTTTGTCAGGGATACCCGAAATTTACGCATGACCAGCATCGGTGCGCAATATTATGAAACCGTACGTAACTCGCTGCATGAAATTTCCCAATCCACCGGTCAGATTTTGCAGCACACTCGCGATGAGCAAATCACGGTGATTACCAGTTACGCCATGGCGAGCTTCTGGTTGTTGCCTCGTTATAATGAGTTTCAGGATGAGCATCCTGAGATTGATCTGCGAATTGTGTCGGTGAATTCGTTTAATGATGTTTCGCACTTTGAATATGACTTGGCATTATTTTTTCGTGCGATACCGCCTAAAGATCTTCACGTAACCCCGCTGTTTGGTGAGAAAGCTTTTCCGGTATGCAGTCCAAAATATCTGGAACGAAACCCTGCTTTAATTGATCCGGAAAATCTTACTCAGGCCACTTTGCTGACGCTGGAAGAGAATGAGGATTGGGTACGCTGGCGGGATTGGTTTGAAGAGTGTGGTCTGGAGATACCGGCCAATATTCGCCGTATTAAAATGAATAACTATCCACTGCTAATACAAGCGGCGTTAAACGGGCAGGGCTTTGCGCTGGGTTGGGAGCGCTTGGTTGATGACTATTTAGAGAGCGGCTTGTTGATACGTCCGATTGCAACTGAGGTTTCAACGACTTCGCAGTTTTACTTGATGCGGCCAAAAACAGTGAATCGGCAAAAGCGTGGGGCAGAGCAGTTTTGCGAATGGTTAGAGGCGCATGTTGACGACTGAGGCTAAGCGATCAAGCTTGATCTTCTTCGTCTGGGTGATGGTGATGTCCCCGATCTCTAACGCTACGACGCCCCGAAAGTTTATCGTGCTGACTGTGTGCTAATTTCCTAATGAGTTCGGCGCGTGTCTGGTCGCGCAGTTCATCACCAAGACTTTCAGTCAAGCTATTGGCCAATAGAAAGCGTTGGGTGGTTTCTAAGCGACCCTGAAACAAGGTGAGCTGGGAAAGTGTTTTGTTGTAGAGGTAGAAATTAATTGCTGAAATGAATTGGATGATGCCGCCACCAATTAATGCAACATTAGCGGTCGCTTGATTTGTCGTTAGCATGAAAATTATGGCGGCCATAAAAAACACCAATCCTACAATTCCTGCTGCTAGCGCCCAACGAAAGCTGCGCTGCGCCTGCGATAATGACAAATCGTAAAAGCGGGAGAGTAGTTCGATTTGTGAAGCAGCAGTGCCTTTTACGTCATCTTTTGGTGTGTTAGACAGACGTTCCATGGCTTTTTCAGCCGCGTGATACATGACGGGTTCTTGTTGTGTATCGATTTGGAATAGCTGTTTGAGGTAGCCGGTTTTTTGCTCGGCGGGATTTAAGGGTTTGATTATTTCTTCATCCATGATGATCCTTTGATTACCGTTGTGATTTCTCCTGAATAATTTATTAGTGTACCTTATTCACTTAACAGCATTCACGTAAAACTAATATGAATATTGTGTTTTCACCGTAATATGACAATAATAAAAACAATGACTTAACGAGATTGCACATGCGTATCCATGAGCTACAACTGACAAATTTTAAACGTTTTACTGACCTAACGATTGAAGGTATTCCAGATGCTGCAAAGTTAGTCTTGCTAATCGGCTCTAATGGTTGTGGTAAATCTAGTGTTTTTGATGCGTTTAATTGGGTGGTTGCACCTGCGCAGAATCTTGAAGTGATGCATCAAAGAGGCCGTGATTCTTATTTTCAGAAAAGAGGCAGACAGACTCACTCTCCACTCGTGTGTATTTCTCTTGATAGTGGTGAAATTGTACGAGGGGAAGATCATTTTTCTGGCGATTTCTCAGATTCTTTCTATGGTCGAAGTAGTTTGCGTATACCGCCCAGAGTTAAAAGTCCCTCATATGAGGTCGGTCTGACAGAAATAATGGAAAAGAATGTTGATTCTCCTCAATATTTTATTGATAACGATCAGCGCTTTTTTACTGACGTGCATATTCATGCAGACCTACTAAATCAAGCGATGCAGCGTCTGTTAGTAGAAGGAAAAGTCGATCAAGAAGAAATGAAAGAGGTTCAGGACAAATACATTTCAAAAATCAACGCCGCACTAGCCAATATTTTTGGAGAAGATGACAAGAAAACTCTGAGATTTGCTGTTTACAAACAACCCAGTCCACACAAGCCTGTAGAGCCTTACTTTAAAAAAGGTGATAGTGAAATCCCGTTTGAGCTACTAAGTCACGGCGAGAAGCAGGTGGTCATTATCCTGATCAACTTCCTAGTCAGACAAGACTTGCTGCAAGATAAAATCATCTACATCGATGAGATGGATGTTCACATGAACACCAAGTTGCAATTTGACTTGATTAAAGAGGTTAATGAAAACTGGATTCCTGATAGTTCTCAGCTTTGGACGGCTTCCCACGCATTGGGTTTTATCGACTACGCGAGACAGTCTGATCAAGCAGCTATTATCGACTTTGATGATTTAGATTTTGATCAGGTGCAGGTTTTAGAGCCTCAGCCCAAGGAAAGCCTGGATATTCTCGAAATTGCAGTGCCGACTGAGTTTTTGCAGAAGCTGCTGAGCGATGGCCGTTTTATTTTTTGTGAAGGCACAGACACTGCTCACTACAATAGCCTGAATCTCAAGCACACACTGTTTGTTAGCAATAAGTATAATAAATTTGACGTTTTTACTCGTGCGCGTGACACCCATGCAACAGGCATTATTGATCGTGACTATCTAACAGATGATGAGGTTGATCAATTTGAAAAGCAGTTCGAATTCATTCGAATATTACGGCTCTACAGTATAGAAAATTATTTATACCATCCCGATAACTTGGCAGAAGTTGATGGTGAGACGTTTGATAGATTGGCTTATATCGACGCCATTACCGCCGAGAAGAATAAAGTAAAAGAGAATCTGATATTAGGGATTCAAAAAGCCCGGGAAGGATATCCTTTTAACAAGGAGTTGAACGGTTCTGAACGCAAGGCTTTCACTGGAAACTCTGGAGAAGTGCTGAAAATGTTGCAGAGTGACGATTTCGATACTTTCTATAAAGTTTTTCCCGCGAAGGATTATGGAAAGCAGATCCCTCAGCGTGCGAATCGTAAGCCATCTGATCTAGCAAAAACTAAGTGGTTTAAACAAAGTATCACTGATTTGTTACAGGCTGATTAACTGGAGCATCTCCAACAATGAATACCTTGTGCTACCAATAGTAAAACCAATGATGTGCTCCTGTTACTGTCATGATGGCCTTCTCAGCTTTGCATGGCTGATAAAAGCTATATGGATAAAGTTTGCCAGCGTGATTGTATGTTTGACTGATCAAGTGCTGATTATTAGCATTAAATGCCGTATTATTCGACCATCCTTATAAATCTTCCCGATATGCCTAAAATCTTTATCAGTTATGCTCGCGATGGTAGCTTTGGTGAAAGGCTTGCTGCGCAAACTCAGCCACAATTGCAGGCGGCTGGGTATACGGTATTTCGTGATGCGACTGACTTAAATCCTGGTGACCGTTGGGATACCAAATTAGAATCAGAGCTGGAAAGTAGTGATCTAGTTGTATTGATTGTTTCTGAGAAAGTGCGCAGATCAGAATGGGTGCATAACGAAATTAGTATGGCCAAGGAAATTGGTTTGCCGATTATTCCAGTGTTGTCTGAGAGGGTTAGAATGCCACTCTGGTTGAGACATTTACAGAGCTTAGATTTTTCAGAGCAGGTTGAGTGGGAGAAACTATTAAGTGCGATTAATAATCAGGGTGTGGCTTTAAGCGAGAAAGCGACTTCATCCGAGCACAAGGTCAGCAAAAAGACACAAAGCAAGCCCAAGCAATCAGCAAATGTTGTACATAACACCAGTGAAAATAAAGAGAAGGCGCTGAATGAAGATGAAATTTACTATACCGAGTTTTGGCCAGAGTTTGTAAGAGAGCTTAAGCTAGATGAGCCATCACAACCTATGCCTAGTCTAAAAGAACCTTGGAAAGATAATATATTCTTTCGAATTTTGCCTAAGACCCACTATTCATGGTTGACGATCCGTTTTGACAAAAAGAATTCTCAGGTGACTGTGTTGTTAGATTTTCGGAAAAATACATCACAAGCTCTTTATGAGAGATTATTTTCTGAAAAAGAGGAAATAAATAAAGAATTAGGTTTAGATGTTGAGTGGACTTCTGTGGATGGGAAAAATGGGATCTCAATTCACAAGAGTTTCGACGACTTATTTGCTGGAGGCAATAGGGATGAAATAAAAGAATTTTTCTCTGACAGTGTTAATCGATTCGTCAATACGTTTCGGGATCGGATAAAGGCGATTGTTGGTGAATCGTAAGCTCAAACTGACGAAGGTTTCTAAG
>ENA-ORXR01002565-ORXR01002565.1-marine-metagenome-genome-assembly--contig:-NODE-2565-length-17122-cov-22.477501_pt1 | contig 17122 bp, 15 predicted proteins | sample MGYA00237866_ERZ511479 | MGnify/ENA metagenome assembly ERZ511479 | reverse complement strand
GTCAATTCGTCAATTCGTCAACTCGTCAACTCGTCAATTCGTCAATTCGTCAACTCGTCAACTCGTCAATTCGTCAACTCGTCAATTCGTCAACTCGTCAACTCGTCAATTCGTCAACTCGTCAATTTGTCAACTCGTCAATTCGTCAATTCGTCAATTCGTCAATTCGTCAATTCGTTAAAAAAACATGGTGACGCGAAAAACATTCAATAGGTACAATTTTTTTTTAAAAAAAATTACATTGTTATATTTTGTTGATTATCAATGATTTAAAAATAGAAAATAGCCCAAGACACGCGCTTGTTCAAAATACCCTTACTTCCGATTGGCACGAAAAGTGATTTATAGGGAGTATCAATATAAAACAGCCGGATAGGATTGCCCCACAATTTTATTCGGAGATTCATTACCACAAAACATATATTACTATGAACAAGCATGTTTTTTTACCTATCACACTATTATTGCTCTTTCTCAGTCTGAACACCTTCGCACAGCGCAGCGATAAGCGCGTATATAACGACGCTGGTTGGTGGACACTCGGACTCACAGGCGGTGTTGCATGGCAAGATGGCGACATCTCTGCGCTACCCGGTTGGGGAGCAGGTATCGACCTTGCCAAAAACATTTACCACAGACCCGGTGGCTTGCTGGATTTGGACTTGCGCGGACGGCTGCTTTACACCCAAACTTACGGTGCTGACCACGAGCGTTCTTACGGTATTCTCGACAACCCTGCCCTTAATGGTACAAACGACCCCGCCGTAAATTATACCGCACCCAATGGTCCCGGTTTTACATTTATGAACCACAAAACGCATCTTGGCGAAGCTTCTATCGAAGCAGTACTGACTGCCAATCGTTTACGTGAAAACACGGGCATTATTCTTCAAGGCTTTGGTGGGATCGGACTCGCTGGTTATCAGACGTTTACCGACCAACTTGGTTATAACCGCGAAATGTATGACTGGAGCGAGATTGATACAGACCGTCGCAGATTGGATATATTGAGTCAAATCGGTACTTACGGCTACTACGAAACGCCTGCCAATGATTACGATAATGCACCGCGCGTTTCAGTAATGCCGTCTTTGGGCTTGGGCTTGGGCTACCAACTTACACGCAATTTCTCCATTGGTCTGGAACACAAAGCCAACTGGGCATTGCACGATAATCTCGAAGGACAACAATACAACCGCACAGACAATGAATTGACGGATGATAATGACCTTCACCATTATACTTCACTCTATTTGCGTTGGAGAATTGGTGACAGATACAAGCAAGAACCAACACCATCTGTGTACAACGAGCCGATGGACGACAATAGCATGGGAACGTATCCCGGAGATGCGTACGCAAATGCACCAATTATTACATTTACAAAACCAAGAAAAGAGGTCAGTACAGTCAATAATGACCGCGTAAGTGTAGCAGCTACCATCGAACATATCGACGGACGCGGCAATATTGATGCAACATTCAACGGAAAACCACTCACGAGTTACACATTTAGTACCCGCAACGATAAATTCGCAGCAGTACTCGTACTCGAACCGGGTACGAATGAACTCGAAATTGCTGCGACCAATAAATTTGGAAAAGATATAGATAGCCGTGTTGTTATTTACGAACAAGAGGCAGTCGGTTATACGCCTTCTAATACGCCAACGCCAACGCCCAACTCCAATACCAATACAGGGATGAACAAATATCCCGAAGTACGCATCACGCGCCCCACGTCGAATCCTTACAACAGCGAGGCACAAATCGTTCCTTTGAAAGCTGAGGTCAAAAATGTATCGAGTAAAAACGATATTGTATTCAAAATCAACGGCAGACGTACCTATAACTTTGAACTTGACGGTTATCTCGGCAGCACAATCACGGCTAATATTCCGCTTGAAGTAGAAACGACTAATGTGAGTATCAGAGTAAGCAATGCCTACGGCAATGATACCGATACACAGAAAATTGTTTACTGTCCACCGGGCGGCTATACCAACAATAATACAGGCAGCAACAACAGTCCGCGTCCGCGTGTACGTATTAGTTCGCCTTCGGCAAATCCTTATAATTCAACAGAAAGTACTGTCCCTGTAACCGCCACTGTTGAGAATGTGAACAGCAAAAACGATATTACATTTACGGTAAATGGTCAGCGCAGAACGAATTTCAATTACAGTTCATACACGGATAAATTCACAGCAAATGTACCATTGAATGGCGAACGTACAGAGGTAGTAATTCGTGCGGTCAATAATTATGGAAATGATTCGGACGATTTGACGATTGTGTATTGTCCGCCGACAGTATTGCGTCCACAGGTAACGATTACCAAGCCGATGAATGACCCGCATACCACACAAAGTAGCAACGAACGCATCAAGGCTACGGTAACAAATGTGAATAGCAAAGCAGATATTAATATTAAAATTAATAATCAACCCATCCTGAATTTTAATTATAGCAATTCGAGAAATGAGGTGACATTCACCGCGAACTTGACTCCCGGAACCAATACCGTTCGCATCAAAGCCACCAACTCGGCAGGTAGCGACAGCGATGATGTTGTTATCAATTATAATGCTATCGAAAAACCGACAGTAGAGATTATCAAGCCGGGAATTGACCCTTATACTTCCTCCAACTCAAGCGCAGCTATCGTAGCCGTAGTCAGAAATGTGGATAGCAAAAATGATATTACATTCAAATTGAATGGTAGAACGACCAACAGCTTTAATTACAGCGCATTAAGCGGAAAAGTAACGGCAACTATCAATCTTGAAAACGGTAATAACAACATTTACATCAAAGCCACCAACTCGGCAGGCAGCGATAGCGACGATACAGTAATTAAGTACAACAAACCGACGCGCCCCACGAATACCGGACAATTCAACGAAGTCAAAACACCGACGGTCACGATTACACAACCGCATGAAAGTCCCTTTACCGTCAGTAGTGAGCAAGTGAAGATACTCGCCACCTTGACCAATGTAAACAGTAGCCGAGACGTGAGTTTTAAAGTGAATGGTAAGAACATTCGCGGCTTCAAATATCAGGCATCAACAGGTAGATTTGAAGGTACAATCACCTTGAAAGAAGGCAATAACAACATCGTCATCACCGGACGAAACGGCAGCAAAACAGCGAGCGACAATACCATGCTCGTATATGAAGAACGCGGTCAGTCACAAGGACAATTCGGCGATACCTACAACGATAATACCGACGACGGCGGCGGCAACAGAACTTCCACCGAAGAAGGCACAAAACCAAGCCGTCCGCGCCTCGGAGATTTGTTAAAAGGTAAGCGAAATAAAGATTCGGGAACTAAAGATTCAGAGACTAAAAAATCAACTCGCACACCGCGTGGTGGGAATTGATAAATACTCATAACAGTTTATTTGCCAACAAAAAAATAAGCCTCATAAGTCGCAAGACTTATGAGGCTTTTCTTAACGTAGCGCGGCACTTCCAGTCCGCGTTTCCGTAGAACGGTGCTTCCAGCCCGTTCCGCGTCAGTTTAGCAAAATATACGCGAGTCGCGGACTGGAAGTGCCGCGCTACGTTTTTAATGCAATCCTGTTTTGTGTAAAATATTCAACTGACCGCGATAAGCACGATTAATATTTTCCTCTGTAAATACGGTTTTTGTATCACCATATGCGACCACCCATTGATTGAGCAGAATCACTTGGTCAAAATAATCTTTCACTTTCGATAAGTCGTGATGAATCACTAAAATAGTCTTTCCCTCGCTACGTAATTGCTTCAAAATTTCCACAATTTTCTGTTCCGTTTTAATGTCAACACCAACAAAGGGTTCGTCCATCAAAAAAATATCTGCCTGCTGGCACAAGGCACGTGCAATGAATACGCGTTGCTGCTGTCCGCCCGAAAGTTCACCGATTTGCCTGTCGCGAAGCTGCTCAATGCCCATGTCGCGAAGGGCTTGCATAGCGATGTCTTTATCCTCTCCCGACAGTCGTTGCAAAATCCGTTTAAACGGATAGCGTCCCATCATCACCACATCCATCACCGTCGCCGGAAATTGCCAGTCAATCTCTCCTTTCTGCGGGATATAAACCATCTTTTTTCGCTGACTCTCAATGGGTTCGCCATTAATCAGCACTTGCCCTGTATTGACCGGAATCAAGCCCAATATTGCCTTAAATAAAGTCGATTTACCTGCGCCATTCGGCCCCAATACGCCATACAATTGCCCTGCTTTCATATCCATATAGATATTCGTCAGCACCGTTTTTCTGTCATAAGAAACCGATAAACCTTTAATCGAAATCACCATAATTTAATGATTAACGATTAATGATTAATGATTAATGATTTTATTTCGCTACACGAAAAAAAATATTTCGTTCGAAGATTAATCATTAAGCATTAAGCATTAACCATTAGTTACCTGTTCATTTTTGAAAACATAAACCCCATTGCGCCGACTAAGAGCAAACCAATTAAGATAGTCGCCCAACTGAAGCCGCCGGAAGGTGCTGTTACCGTCTCCGTGCTTGCTTTTCGGGTCAATCCGGCGACGATTTTATCGGTATTTGCTTTGAGCATATCAATGTACGAGTCACCATCTGTACCCGGCGCACCAATAGAATCTGCATACAAAGAACCACTGACTACTACGCCATTATCTTTGGCGATTTGTTCCATCTGCTTGGGATTTACCGTAGTTTCGGTGAAAATAGCGGGTACTTTTGACTGTTTAATCACATCAATCAAATGCAGTACATCTTGCGTCTGAATATCTGCATCAGTGGAAGTTCCCATGACCGATTCGAGTTGGATGCCGTAGCGTCTGCCATAATATTGGAAGGCATCGTGGGAGGTGATGAGGATGCGTTGTGCAGGAGGTATTTTCTTGATTTCCTGCTGAATGTACTCGTCCAGTTCTTGGATTTCAATGCGATAGGCGCGGTAGTTTTTTTCGTAAAAATCTTTGTTGGCAGGGTCGAGTGCGACGATGCCGTTTTTGATATTTTCGATATATTTCAAACCGTTACGCGCGTCCATCCATGCGTGTGGGTCGGGTGCGTCATAGGTGAGGCTTTTGATTGGATTGATGCCTTCAGTGACTAAGACGGTAGAGGCTTTTGTGCCGGAGTGTTCGATTAATTCACCTAACCAACCCTCGAAAGTCAAGCCATTTTGGAGGATAAGGTCGGCATTGACGACCATCTTGGCATCTTTCGGAGTGGGCTTGTACAGGTGCGGATCGCCACCAACAGGTACGATGAGTTCGATGTTCATTTTATCGCCTGCGATGTTTTTTGCCATATCGGAAAACATAGAAGCAGTGGCGACGATGGTAGGTTTTTCGGCTTTAACTTGAGGAGCTATGAACAGCAAAATTAGTATAATAAATATGGTGTAATTTTTCATTTTTAAATTAAAATAATTATCAATTCTACATTCTCAATTATCAATTTGACGAAGGCATTTATGTCCAATAATTCTCCATAATTACCTGTGTCCATTCAGGCTGTCTGATTTTCCCTTTGGGTTCAAATTCTTTCATAAGAGGTTTGATATCCAATATTGGTGTGCCGTCAATGGCGTCCAATCTTTTTACTTTTAGTGTTCTGCCGTTTCTTTCCAAGAGTTCTACGGTGGTCAATCCGATTTTATTCGGGCGGCTTTTATTGCGTTGGGCAAATGTTCCTAATTTGGGCAAATCGGGGTTGTTTCTTGGATGCCGATGTTGAGCTTTCGCTTTTTCGTCGCTGACTTTATCCATATAAAAAATGACCTCTAAATGAGAAAATGCCTCTATTCCTTCCAATGCTTCGTCAATAATATTTTCGGCTAATACGATTTCCGAAATAATGGCTTCCCAGTGGTCGTCAGCGACTTCTTTTCTTGCATTTTTGACGTATGCTATGGGTGTCATTTCTATTTTCATAATAAATGTAGCGCGGTACTTTCAGTCCGCGTTGTCGTAGAACGGTGCTTCCAGCCCGTTTCCGCGTCAGTTTAGCAAAATATACGCGAGGCGCGGACTGGAAGTGCCGCGCTACGATGTGTTAGGGTATTTTCAATAATAAACTCTTCGACACCTTCTCGCTCAATTCCATTTCTTTTTTATCATCAATTTTAACGGAAACAGATTCGTCAAAGTCATGTAATTCAAGGACTTGTATCTTTGTACCAATACCGATATTGACTTTTCGGAGGTAGCGCATCAGCGAATCAGGATGGTTTTGCAAGCCTGTGAGGACGCCATGCTGTCCCGCTTTTAGGCTTGAAAGTGGCGTCAACTGTCGCGTAGGAATCGTACCATCGGCGCGCGGAATGGGATCACCATGCGGGTCAAAATTGGGCTTGCCGAGATACGCATCCAAGCGATTGACCAATTCGTCGGAACGGACATGCTCCAACTCTTCGGCGATTTCGTGGACTTCATCCCATTCAAATTTGAGTTTTTCGACCAGAAAATACTCCCACAAACGATGCTTACGCACGAGCATCGTTGCGGTATTTCTGCCGGATGCTTTGAGGCGAACGCCCTTGTATTTTTCGTAATGGATGAGTTCTTTTTCTGATAAACGGCGCAACATATCCGTCACAGATGCCGCAGCGATACTCATTTCTGTTGCTATGGCATTCGTCGTGGCAGATGGTTTTTCAGCTTCCTCGGTGAGCTTAAAAATTGCCTTTAGATAATTTTCTTCTGTAGGTGATAAGTGCATTTATTAATTTTGAATGAGTGGAACGTAGCACAGACATTCCTGTCTGTATTCCGAACGGTACAGACAGGAATATCTGTGTTACGCTGTGCAAAATTACAATTTTTAGATTAATCTAAAAATATTTTTAAGTGAATTTTGTTTTTAAATTTACCTTAATGGAAAACACGTGCTGCAAAATAGTATTTTTGGTAAATGCTGCTTATTTACTATAAAATCATTGACCATTCACCATTATTTATGATACCAATACTCACAAATCAAGTCTTAACAATGAATACAAACCGATATTAACCATTAACTATTAATCATTCACCATTATTAATTATGAAATTGATACAATTAAATTGGATACTTGCGCTGTTGGCAGGTGTCATATTATTGAGCAGTTGTGGAGCTACGCGACAGGCTAATCAACTACTTGAACATCAGCAGATTTTGACAAAAATGGCAAGTGATACGACCTTTACGCCGGAAGAGAAATTCGATGTGATGATGGGAAGTATGACGGCTATGATGCACGAAGGTATGCGTATTGCGAATCCGAAAAAAGGAGTTAACTATGTCACGAAGTTCGGCAACCAAAATGCGAAATCTATTGATGCGATTTTGAATGAATTTGCAGGATGGCAGAAGGAAATGGGATCGGCAGAACGGGTGGCTTTCGGACTGGGTATGTTGCAAAAGCCCTATGCGAGAGAAGCACTGGATTTGATACCGAAATTTGTACGAAAATACCAACAGATTGCTTTTGTAACACGCACGACCAAGCGAATAAAATCGGGAATTGTAGGTTTTGGAAAGAGCAAATTGGGAGATTTCGGCAGGGGTAAATTGGACGATATTTTGAGGCAGCAGTGATTGGGTGTTTAGTTTGTTGGGTTTATTGAGTTGAATGGGTTTATTGAATTTATTAAGCGTAAAAAATATATCTAATTGCGTTATTGAACTTATTCAACTCAATAAACCCATTCAATTTAATAAACCAATTGAACTCAATAAACTACACCTCTACGGTTTCGATATGAGCAGAGAGTCCTCTGTCGATGAGACCGTCTTTCATCGGGCGCAGGACTTTCATTGTAGCGGTTTTGACCGTAGCTTTACCTTTGAAATGGATAATCATGGAAAGCTGCTCGGCTTGCTGTTCGTTGTGTTTGCAGATTTTTATAAAAGATTCGATGACCCACTCGAAAGTATTATAATCGTCATTGAATACTACGAGATGTGCCACCTCGCCGTTCTCAACGACATCTTCTACGAGAATGTCTTCTTCAATTAATATGTTCGGGTCGAGCATGATAAAGTTTATGTTTATGTATTTTATTGGTACAATCCTTTGTCGGACTGCTGACTTTTTGATTTCTTTTTCTATAACTAATTTAAGGCTGCTAAAGTTTCCTTTACGGCTGCAAAATCGGGCAATTCTCCCGCATTGTCAAGTACTTCCGCATATTGGATGATGCCTCGTTTGTCAATCACAAAGGCAGAACGTTTGGCTACGCCTTTCATTCCCAATACAAAATCGTCGTATTGTGCGCCGTATGCAGCACAAATTGTGCGATTAAAGTCTGCCAACAACGGGAAGTTCAAATTTTGTTCCGCTTTGAATTTTTCCAGAGTGAACAGAGAATCCACTGAGACTGCAAGTATCTCTGCATCAAGGTTTTGATAGCTTGTAATGTCATCGCGCATCGTACAGAGTTCGGTGGTACATACGCCCGTAAATGCCAGTGGAAAAAATAATAAAACTACATTTTTTCCTTTGTAATCTCCTAAAGATACCTCTTTTTTGTCAGAATTGAAAAGCGTGAAATCCGGTGCTTTGTCTCCTTTTTGTAGTGCCATTTTTATTTATTTTGAGTTCCAAATCCAAAATGCCTACGGCATTTTAGTTAGAATCTTTCTTGTATGTCCAAAGGTAATTAAAATCATTTGGATTTGGATGTGGTTTTTGATTAATTTAGTATTTGAATGTTTTTTACTTATATAAGTAAATTGCGTTAAGGTGTTTATTTTTTCAAAAAAAATGTGTATATTAGTCACTTAAAAAGGAACAAAGAATATCTGACTCAAATTGCGGATGACCGCCAATTTGAGAAAATTCCAAATGACAAGTACCAAATTCCAATTTTAATACAATTCAGACAATTTTTCTTTTGAAATTTGTTTGCAATAATTGTCGAGATTGGAGGTTGGAATTTTCAAGTTACTAACAACTTATATCGGGTTCTGTTCACTATTAAATTTTCTTTTTGAGCAATGATAAAGAAGACACATACAAAAGGTTCGCCCATATTTGAGAAGTTCAAAGAATTGGACAAGGAACAACCTCGTGATATTGTGTATTTCTTCAAAAAATATGAAGTCGCTTTTAAGGAATTAGACTTCAATGAACAAAATCATCTCTTAGCTGCTTACGGCGATGCTTTATTTGAGCTTGGTCGATACCGACCTTACCTGAAAGTAGCAGATTGCCTGATTGAATTGTCTATTCTCCAAAATGTGCGTTTCATCCAAGGCGAAGATATTTATCGCAAATCATTGTATCAGAAGGGATTGGCTTATTTTTATCTGCATGATTATCGTGCAGCATCTCACATTGCACGGGAATTGATAAAAATATCGCCGGAACACGGTGCTTATCGCAATTTGCTTCGGCGTTGTATGATTCGTGAGCGTCCGCCTTATGTATTGAAACTCATTCGTGGCGGGGCGGCGATTTACTTTTTCTGTGTACTTTTGGTCGTGATTGAATTTGTATTTGTTGCCAGATTTCATGAAGAATATCAACCTTATATTGAGTACTTTCGGATTAGTGCTTTTGGGGTTGGTTTGTTGGCATTGATTGGCGGGGAGTCGATTCATCATTGGATTATCCGTAAAAAAATAAAACGACATATTTATAAAGCTCGACAAGCAAAAAAGAACAAGATTGAGTGATTGCATGATTGTATAATTGCGATTATTAGGGAGTGCTACGCGAAAATCTATAATACAATCACACAATTTTACAATCACATTTATACAAATGAAGAACTTATTATTGCTTTCCTGCGTTTTCTGCGTTTTCTCCTGCACACCTACTACAATAACAAAACTTTCTCAACCCGACGAACGCGGCTACATCGTAGAAGTCGGCTATCAAGTGCCTGATATTAAAATGGATTTGATAGATGGCACGAGTACCTCATTACGCGAATTGCGCGGTAAGGTAGTGGTTTTGCAATTTACAGCGAGTTGGTGTGGTGTATGCCGTAAAGAAATGCCGCATATCGAAAAAGAAATTTGGTTGCCACATAAAGATAAAGACCTGATTGTCATAGGAGTAGATAGAGATGAGCCACTTGAAAAAGTGCAGAAATTCATTGCCCAAATGAAGACTACCTATCCGGTTGCGCTCGATCCGGGAGCAGAAATTTTCGCCGAATTTGCCGGTAAAAAAACCGGTGTCACCCGCAATATAGTGATTGATAAAAAAGGGCGGATCGCCTTTCTCACCCGCCTTTTCGACCCTGTGGAATTTGAAGCCATGAAAGCGAAGATTGAAGAATTGTTGTAGCGAGTTGCGAGTTGCGAGTTGCGAGTTGCGAGTTGCGAGTTGCGAGTTGCGAGTTTTTTCGCTTGCGCGAAAAAAAAAGACTGCACTCGAAACGAATACAGTCTTAAACACAAACGAAATAAACCAACATTTTTATTATTGATGTCAACCACTTTTGGTTGATAGTTGATTTCCTCCAGAGATGAGAAAACCGAGTGCCTTGCACGTGGGGCGGTGCGCGACACCCGGCTACCTCTCTGTATTTTTTGGGGCGTCTTTATTGAGGGTTTTATGAGGTTATGGTTCTTTTTGTTGTTATGGTTCTATATTGTTTTCGGCATATATATAGCCTGTTGTTGGTTACAGGGAGACGAGTTAATCGGGGTCTCGTACTGTCATATCGGGAGTCACGATAATAGATGAGCCGTTATTTCCGACACCTCGGCGGGTCTTTTCGTCCGGCGTATCGCTTGGTCTATAAAGATCGGGCTTTTGTTTGCTGGATTCTCTGGACATGTCCAATGTGACAATCGTTTTTAGCCACTCGAAAAAATTCCATGTCGTGAGGTCGGTATCCCATACCACTTCTGCCGGAGCTATGTTCGGCGACTCGGCATTGCGTGATTGAGCATTGCTCTCTATTGTGCATAGAAAGGATAGGGCGAAAATTAGCAGAAGTGCCTTCAGCGTAATCGTCAAGTTTTTTGTTTTTCTCATAAATAATAATTTTAGAATTTGAATAATTAGGTTAATTCTGATGATGTTTCATAATGCGTATTAAAGTGGGGCATTTTCACTCTGACGTAATAATCTATTTTGTTTCTGATACAAATTTGCAAATAATAATTGATTTGGTTTAAGGGTGTTTTTTACAGTTTGTCGGGGTGTTTTTGATGTTTTATTAATTTACTTACTATATGATTGGTCATAAATTATTGATTATCAATGTTTTTACGCAAAATTATTAGGTGTTTTACAAATGCTTGTCGTTATTTTGTGTGTAGTTTGTGGTGGATATTTGTTTTTTTAAAGGATTTGAATGCCTTATTCATCAATAATCTGCGAGATATTTAGCATCCGTATAAGCACTTTCAAACACATATTCGTCATTTATCTTTTTCCATAGTATGAGAAAAATCTGCAAATCGTCACGTTTATATTCCGTATCAATGATATAATGAATCGTGTGGTCAAATTCTTCACCTGCCTGTACCGTTCCGCTACTCATCAAGTCTCCCATTATATTATTGCTCAATGCTTCTCTAAAAACCGCCTTGTGTACAGGGTTGGGGTCATTATGACCACTTTGTTGGGCTTGCACACCTTTTTCCAAAAGATAAACACCCAAGTAAAAATCTCCATCCACGGGTTCAAATACCTTAGTTTTGAGATTAATCTGAATTTTGTTGGCATCAATCGGATCGACTGTAAAAGCAGCATTGATAGCGGCGGGTGTTTCGCCTGTCGAATTGATGGTATTTTTGATTGCCGTAAGCCCTGAAAAATACTCGGTATTTACATAAAAAGATGGGATACCACTATGATAATCAAGGTGTTCGCTTATTTCTTGGGCATCGTCAGCCCTCAGTGTGCCGGAGGTGTGCATCTCTATCGCAATATGAGGCGCAAGTATCTCATCTTCATAAATATCCTCAAATCTATTCCAACCCCACCCGCCACAGGGTCCGCACCAAGTGGCTGTTTTTTTGACCAAAAACGCCATTTTTGTGTTAGGTACTTCTATACCGCTTTCAGGCATTTCGTCCTTTTGGCAGGCTATTATCGTCAGACACCCGGCAATGGCTGTCGCAAAAAGAATTTTTGAAATTTTCATATTATTTTTTTTGGTAACGAGGAAAAAATAAGTTGGACATCTCGACGAGTTTATTTTGATCTTAGTTTTCTTCTTGAAAATAGGAATTATGTTGACCCCGAAAGCTTTCGGGGTGACTGTTTTCAAGGGGTAAAATAAGGGCAAAAGAAGCCGTCAAGTTATTCAAGTTATTATTTCGTCGTTACTTAGTTAAAAAGAAATCGTGCCGCGCACGAATGTTTAAATTGAGTTGAAAACCGATAGGCTCGTTTTCGTATTTAATCTCAAGTTAACTAACATATATTTCAATTACAAGCCCCCAAAAAACAATGATTGTCGCCGTTTTATTTTCAATTTATTTGCAAGTTAAAAAAACAACTAATTGATTATCAGTTTTTTAATATTATAAAAAATATTAAAAAAAGTAGTCTTGTCGTTGATTTTGTTAGATAAATTTTTTATTTTTACTTATTATTTTAACATAATAAGCACAAATGGGAGAACAAAAAACAATTAATGACAGCAAACTTATTGATATATTAATGGCATTAACCAACAAAGAAATGCGTCCGCTTTCGGAATTTGTTGCATCGCCTTTTTTCAATAAAAAAGAAAAAGTTATACAATTATTTGAATACCTGAAAAAGTACCATCCCGGCTTCGAACCTATTTATCGTACTACTTTATATCAGTATCTTTTTCCCGAAAATAGCCGTACAAATAATGCACCGCTCAATGATAAAGAATGGAAGCAACTGCGCGATGAAATGTCTGATTTGGTGAAGTTGGTGCAGGAATATTTACTGTACGAAGAGCAAAAAAAAAATGAAGTGCGCCAAAAGTATGAACTTGCCAGATTGTTTTTGTCTCGCGGCTTGCAAAAGTATGTACCGAATTTGTTGAAAATAGCAAAAGAAAAACACGCGCTACGCCCCGAAGGAGACCCTCGACATCTGTATGATATATCCGTACTCTCAGAAGTAGAATTATTTTATGGACTGACACAGGACTGGGGAAGACCAATAGGTATGCAAGCTGCCCTCGACTATTTCCACTACCATGCTCTGGTGGGGCAATTGCGACTTTATACCGCCGCCAAATCGCGCGAACATACCATGCCTTTTGAGTACAACTATCTCATGGAGAAGGAATTATTGGAGCATTTCTCTACACAAGATTACACAGATGTGCCGATTGTGAATGCTTATTATCGGATTTTTATGCTTTTTCGGGGCGAGGATTTGCAGACACATTACACGCCCCTTCTACATATGCTCACTACGCAAAGCAATTCGTTTTCATACGGCGAATTGCAGAATCTGTACGCCTTATTATTCAATTTTTGCAACCTCCAGATTAATCGTGGTTTTTGGGAGTATAATATCCAAAAATTTGAGATATACGAGCATACACTCCCCGAAGGGCTTTGGCACTACGGAAAGTATATTTCGCGCGACCACTTTACACTCGCTATTCGTGCAGGTTTGGGAAGCAATAATATAAAAGAAACAATGGCGATTCTTGAGCGATATGGCGATGAATTGCCGCCGGATCACAAAAAATCTATACGTTGGCTGGCACGTATTTTTCTGCTTTTTGCCCAAAAAAAATACACAAAAACGCACGACGCGCTCATTAAAATGGGCAGACCGCCCGAAGGCTTTTATTATGCCCTTTATTATAGATTACTCAAAATACAGGTATATTATGAATTGAGTGCTATGCAGAAAGGCGAATACGATGGACTATTGGGGTCGGAGATAGATAATTTGCGAGGATACCTAAGTCGCGCTCCGATGTCAAGAAGAAATAAAGCATCCTACAAACGCTTTTTGAATATCATCATCCGAATCTACGGCAAACAACGCTCTGACAGGATAAAAATACCCTCTGCCAAAGTACTGCAAAGCATACGAAATACAATTGAAGACCCCAATGAATTATTGGTGGAAAGACAGTGGCTGTTGGAAAAAATTGAAGAAATAGAAAGGTATTGGGATAAGAAGCGGTAGCAATCAATGAAAATCAAAATATCAATGAAAATGAAAACGTAGTATTAGATTTTCATTTTCATTTTCATTGATTTTCATTAAAAACAATTTCTATATCCTGTAAATTGACTTGTTCAAAATCTTCTGTAAAGCCCAGCATAAAACCGCCACCACCCGCGCCGCACAATTTGAGCGTATAATCACCCGAAGTTAAGCCTTGCGCCCATATTTCACGGAAATTTTCGGGAATCATCTCTTGGAAATATTGGTACTGAAATTCGGATAATTTTTGGAGATTTTGTATAAGTACATTTTCATATTGTTGTAAAAATGCCTCTATACACGCATCCGAATAGTGAACGAGTTCGGTGCTGATTTTATGTTCAAATTCGGGGTTTTTACATTTTTCTAAAAATAAATTAACAAACGGTTCTGTACTGCGACTGATGTGTGTATTGAGTAAGAAAACGCCGCCTTTACCTTCATTTGAATGTGGGATAGAAACTGTGTGTAACCCTTCTTTGCTCATTATCAGAGCTTTATTCGTGTAGCAAATCAATGGATCGGTACCGGAGCTTGCGCCGTGAAAATAAGACTCCAATTGAGCAAAGATGGCTTTTAATTGCGCCAATTCACCTACATTTTTCCCCTCCAATTTATCCACGCCATAGCGGTCATACACCGCCGCGCAGACACTCCCCGAACTCCCCAAACCATAACCCGTCGGAATATCAGAATCCAACCAAATGCCATCCGTCAAATCCATCGCAAATTTCTCCAAATCCAATTGACACAACAAACCTTCGCGCCCTGCCAAATGTGTCTGAAATGCTGCAAGTGCCTCATTGGACTCAGGCTGATTTTTACCGTCTTCAAATGACCACTTTGCGCCATAGCGCGGATACGGCACAGCAAGTGCGCGTGAGCCTTTCACGACAGTATGTTCGCCAAATAAAAGTAATTTTGAATAATACAAGGAAGTATCGAGTGACGAGTAGCGAGTGGCGAGTAGCGAGTAGCGAGTAGCGAGTTTATATCTCGTTACTCGTTACTCGGCACTCGCTACTCCTTACTCTTTTTATTAAATCTACGTCCGTATCCCGTTCCGAAATCTGCTCCGTGTGCTTCCATAATATCGGTACTATCGAGTTCGGTAGTAGCATCCAAGCCCTCCAATTCAGATTTTTTGCGAGCTTCGAGTATCTCCGCAGGTATCTCTAAACCAAGTAGTTCGCAGGATTTGAAAAAAATGTCAGTATTATCTATTGTACCCGAAAAAGCCTCTGCGCCCGGTCCGTAGGCGTATATCGGCACCATGGTAGCGGTGTGGTAGTCGTCCGTAAATTTGGCACTGACCTCGCCCTTTTTCAGACTGCCCTCGTTGATACTATATCCGCCTGTTTCGTGGTCAGAAGTGACTATGACGAGCGTTTCGCCGTCAGCTTCAGCAAAGTCAAGTGCTTCGCCGACACTACGGTCAAAATCGAGCATTTCGTTAATAATAAATTTGGAATTGCGACTGTGACCGCCCCAGTCGATTTGTGCGCCTTCGACGACCATAAAGAAACCGTCTTTGTCACGGTCAAGTATGCGGGTAGCTTTGGCAGTAGCTTTGGGTAGGAAATCTCCGCGTCGGCTATATCCTTTTGGTTGCATATCAGCGATAAGGCACACCATTTTACGAGGAACTTTTGCACCAACTTCATCCACACCATCCACGACTGTATATCCCTTTTTTTCAAGTTCTTTGAGCAAGTTGCGCTCATCTTTGCGGTGTTTGGATTTGAAATATCGCTTGCCGCCGCCCATAAGTACTTCGATTTTTTGGGTCATAAATTCGGCAGAAACTTCACGATTGACCCGACTGCGCTTGGGCTGATGTGCATAGAACGATGCCGGCGTAGCATGTGTCACCGACGAAGTGGTCACAATACCCGTTGCGAGTCCTTTTTCTTCGGCGATTTCTACGATGGTTTTGAGTTTATTGCCTTTAGAATCCATCGCAATGGCACCGTTGTAGGTCTTTTTCCCGGTTGCCATTGCAGTAGCACTTGCGGCACTGTCAGTGATCAGTTGGTTAGAGAAAGTTTTCATCAGACCAACGACAGGAAGGCGTTCGAGATGCAGTTGATTTTTATTGGCAATCGTAGCTGCTGTGATATGTGTAATGCCCATACCGTCACCTATCATCAGAATGATATTTTTCGGACGAGCGGGCGGAGGAGGAGCTTGCTCTATGGTAAAGGTATCAACTTTAGCGACTTGTCGTTGTGCCGCAACGAGTTCATTCCCAATAGAATCTACGACATACGACATGCTATCAAGCGAACGCACAATGGGTTCGGGGTCAGCCATGCCTACCTTTACCGCCATAGTGCTGAGTGCTATCGCAACGAAAGTCAATGTCGCCAGTACTAGTCCGTATCCTTTATGCAGCATTTTTTGAACGAATTGTTTTTTGTAAACCGTAAAAATAGGAAAATGCTTGTGAAATATCAATTTTATAGATGCTAACTTTTCCTGCGGTGTTTACTCGGCAGACGAAGCTTGCTGTAAGATGTGGTCGTTTATCATTTAAAATGTTCGCTCCGAATAAAAGGATTCGTCTGACGAGACTTCGCTTTAGGCAAACTTAGACGGATAGCCCAATGGAGGCATTATCCGGAAAATAAAAAAAGCCCGTACTAAAAAGTACGAGCTTTCAAGATGAGGTCGCGAGCGGATTTGAACCGCTGTACGAGCTTTTGCAGAGCCCTGCCTAACCGCTCGGCCACGCGACCCTATTAAGTTGAAGTTGAAGAGTAAGTTTAAATTTAAATTATTTGAATTTGGCTTCGCCAAATTACTTTTAAACTTGGACTTAAACTTAATCTTGAACTTATGTTTGAATGAGTTGCCGAGTATTTCTCGCTCAAACGGCTGCAAATATAAACTACTTTTGGGAAAAATGCGTAATTTCAACTTAATTTTATTTTGAAAAAATTATTTGAGTGTGTAAAACATTAGGGGCAATTATATATAAAAGGTGCAGCGCACCGTTCCCGTTTGTAGCAAGAAAGCT
>ENA-ORXR01002564-ORXR01002564.1-marine-metagenome-genome-assembly--contig:-NODE-2564-length-17124-cov-3.767584_pt1 | contig 17124 bp, 17 predicted proteins | sample MGYA00237866_ERZ511479 | MGnify/ENA metagenome assembly ERZ511479 | reverse complement strand
GGCGGCGACGAAGACATCGCGCTGTCGCCAGCTGCCGAAGAAGGCCGCGAGCTGACCCGGGCCAGCGGATGCTCATCGTGTCATGGCCGCAACGGCCAAGGGGTCACCGCTCCTACATGGCAGGGCCTCTACCGCAATCAGGTCGAACTCGAAGATGGGCTGACCGTTCTGGCCACCGACGAGTACCTGTACCGTTCGATCACCGAGCCGCAGGCGCAGATCGTTGCCGATTGGACGATCCAAATGCCCACGAACAATCTCACCGATGACGAAATCGACTCGATCATTGCGTACATCAAGGAATTGCAATAATGACCGCCTCACCACAAGCCCACTCGACCCCCAAATGGTGTATTCGCCGAAGTCTGGCTGCCGTTCTGATCACTGTTCTGTTCCTGACTGCCTGTTCCGGTAGCAGCGACGAGTCGGCAAGTGGCGACGACGGGCCCGTCTTGGCTGGCTACGAACGCGACCCAGAACCCACCGTTGCTGAAATAACCCTGCCGGCCGCCAACCGCGACAACGACGCCTTTGCATTCCAAGCCGAGCCAGGTGAGCTGTTGATGGTGGCTTTTGGCTTCACCCATTGCCCCGATGTGTGCCCCACCACCTTGGCCGACACCCGCCTGGCCTTCAACCAACTCGGTGATCGCGCCGAAGACGTCGATCTGGCATGGGTGACCGTGGATCCCGCGCGCGACACCGACGAGATCACCACGGACTATGTCGAAGCCTTTGTTTCCGACGGCATAGCGCTTCGCACCAACGACGCCACCCAACTCGCCATTGCCGCCGACGCGTTCGGCATCAGCTACTTCATCGAGGAGAACGACGCCGGCGACATCGAAGTGGCCCACACGCCCAACGTGTCGGTAGTCGACGACACCGGGTCGATCGTTTTGACCTGGCCCTTTGGTGTACCGTCGGCCGACATGGCGAGTGACCTGAACATTTTGCTGGACCGCCAGGTCGCGACCACCCCATGACCAAACGCACTGTTCGAGAGATCGCCGCTGCAGCCGCCATCCTGCTGGCCATCTCGGGCTGCAGCGGCGGCACGACCTCGTTCGAACAGACCGATGCTGCGGCCGAGGTGATCGCCGACTACAACTACACCATTCCGGTGGGCGCGGGGCTGGCCCTCGACGCCGGCACGCCGTTGGAGATCTTGCCCGGCAACTTCGACGCCCGTGTTGGACAGACCATCCAGATCGTGAACGAAGACGACCGGGGCCATCTCGTTGGGCCCTGGTTCGTCGGCGCAGGCGAGACCATGCGCCAGACCTTCAAGACCGCAGGTGAGTACGTTGGCGAATGCACGGTGCATCCAAGCGGTCAGATCGTCGTCACCATCACCGTATGAGCCGTCGCGTCCTGCGAGCCGCAGTTGCCCTGGTGGTGGCGGCGGCAACGCTTCTGGCTGCAGCCCCGACCGCCATGGCCGACGCGGCGGGACCCACCGACTATCGCACCGACATCGTGTCGGTGGAACCATCAAGCACGCCGATACACGTGGAAATCATCGGTGGCGACTCGTTCGTATTTCTCGAACAGCTTGAACCGGTCGAGATCGTGGTGCTCGGGTACCAGGCAGAGCCGTATTTGCGCTTCGATCCCGACGGAACGGTCTATGAGAACCGCCGATCACCGGCGGTGTGGCTCAATCAGGATCGCTATGGCGACGACGACCTGCCCTCGTTCGCCAATGCCGATGCCAACCCCGAATGGTTCGAAGTCGCCACGAACGGTCGCTATGCGTGGCATGATCATCGCAGCCATTGGATGAACCCTCAGCCGCCACCGAGTGCCGAAGCTGGCGACCAGGTCCTCGAAGCCGCCGTGCCCATTCAAGTCGACGGGAAACCAGTCACCATCACGGTCGCCAGCTTCCTGTTGGCCCGGCCATCGAGTGTCCCGGCAGTCGTTGGTGGCGTGGCCGGCTTGGCCGCCGCTGCGGTCGCGTGGCGCTCCTCCCGTATCCCCCAAGCCGTCATTGGCTTGCTCGGCGCTGGGGCGGGGGCGCTACTGGGAACCATTGCCTTCAACTCGGTTCCCGCCGAAACCGAACCGAGCCAGTTGTTGTGGTTACTGCCGGTCATTGCGCTCGTGGCCCTGTTGGTACTGATCGTGGTGCGAAACCGCACTGCCACCACCGTCTATCTCGACGGACTCCTGGTCGCAGCGGGCGCGACCCTGGCGGCATGGGGCATCGTGCGCTTCGACGCGCTGCGTCGGGCGTTGATACCGAGCGACGCGCCTGCGTCGCTCGACCGAATCGGCATCAGCCTGGTGCTGGTGGTCGGGGTGGCACTGGTGGCACGCGGGCTCTACGGCTTGGTTCGCCCCCAACGTCTCGCACCAGTCGAGGTCTCCTCGTGAAACGCCTGGTACTGGCGCTACTTGCGCTGCTGCTGCTGCTGGCAGTGAGTTGTACCCCTGCGGGCGAAGACCGCGCCCTTCCCGAAGCCGAGCTCGAACTGCTCGCCGGTGGCTCCTACGACCTGCAACAAACCGGTGAGCCCCGAGTGTTGAATTTGTGGGCCACGTGGTGTGCACCATGCCGCGCCGAACTCCCCGCATTCGACGGCGTCGCTAGCCGAGTCGAAGGCGTCGAGGTCGTGGGCATCAATGTTGGCGACAGCGGTCCTGACGCTGCGGAACTCGTTGATGAGCTCGGGCTCAGCTTCACCCAGGTGCTCGACCCGAACGCCACCGTGCAACAAGCACTGCGAATCACCGGCATGCCGTCGACGATCTTCGTCGATGCCGATGGTGAGATCCTGCAGGTGCACGCCGGTGAACTCGAGACCGAAGAACTCGAAACATTGCTGGCCGACCTGTTCGACGCCAGCTTCAAAAGCTAGGAACCCGCAGGGTCAGGCGGTGCGGGCAGCGCGCTGTTCGACCGCCAGCAGGTCTTCGCGCGCTCGGGCGACGCGAGAACGGACAGTGCCGATCGGGCACTCAAGGATGTCGGCAACTTCTTGATAGGGAAGGTCCAGGATCTGTGTCAGCACAAACGCCTGCCGACGATCAGGGCTGAGCACCTGTACCACCGAGTTGACCTCGGTCCAGCCAGCGGCCGGGCCATCGGCAACATCGGGTACTTCGGCAAACGCTTCGCGGGTGCGGCGGCGCTTGCGGACACGGGTGGCGTCGGCGCAGGTGTTACGAGCGATTCGCAACAGCCAGGATCGAGCCGATCCGTCGCCGCGGAAATTCGGCAGCGAGCGCATCATGCGGGCATAGGTCTCTTGCACCAGATCCTCGGCGGTATCAGGATCACCCAGGTGACGGCACAGACCCTGCACTGCTGGCAGCGTCTCGCGAGTGAAGGCATCGAGGGCAAACCGGTTGCCTTCTTTGGCTGCCATCGCCAGCTCGTCGAGTTCGCTCACAACTCCATTGTGCATCGGTGGGAACCAGAAGTTCCGGCACAACGACCATTCCAGATGTGACACCCATGACATGTGAGCATTCCCGAGAACTGATCTCGGCCCGAATCGACGATGAACACAGCCCGGCCGACACCACCGAACTCGACACCCATGTCGGCGCCTGCGCGTCCTGCACCGCCTATCAAAATGATGCCTTTGCACTGCGGCGAGCATTACGCCTGCGCGCGGTCGAACCACTCTCGAGCAGCGCTCGAGGTGGTATCGAACCCACCGTCGACGTGGTTGAGTCCCTGAAGACCGTTTCGGCGATGCGGTGGGTGCTCTTCGTGATCGGTGGCACCTTGGTCATCCTGAACCTGGTATCGATCGTGTCGCCCGACGCAGACGCATCTGCCCACCTGACCCGCCACAACGGCATTTTCGGCACCGCCCTGGGTATTGGCATGCTGGCGGTGGCCGCCAAACCACACCGGGCAATGGGGTTGCTACCGCTCACGTCGACCATTGCGGTCTTGATGGCAGTGGCGGCTGGCGCCGACCTGGTCAGTGGACAAGTCAACCTGCTCTCCGAAGCGGTCCACGTGGTGGAGTTCGCCGGGCTGATCTGTCTGTGGGTCATCTCCGGCGGACCGAGCCGACTGCCCAAGTACATGGCCCTCATCACGGTCCGTCTTCCGCAGCTGCCGCCGGCACCGCAACCACGAACTCGCCAGCTGCAGGTACACCCCGAAACCGCCTGATTCGGCCGCCGTCGCGTGCGAGCGTCAATTAGGTTCTTGTGGTGCTACGTCCCACCCATCTCTCCCTCCGGCTGCTGAAGCTGCCCACCCGCAACTCCCTGGCTGCCGCTCACGGCGTGCCCACCGCATCGTTTCGCATGCTCACTCTGGTCGGCGTGCATAGCGACAACGATCTGGGTTCGGTTCTGGGCTGGGGTGAATGCAGCGCGCTGAACGAACCCGGCTACACAAACGAATGGGCAGAAGGCGCGTTCGACCTGCTGCGCAGCGGTGCACCGATCGATCCGCACACGGCGCCGATGGCATCGGCCGCTCTGGAAATGGCCATGCTCGACGCGGAACTCAAACAGGCGGGGCAGTCGCTCAGCGAGCGGCTCGGCACCGCTGGTCTGTCGGCCACGGCGGGTGCGGTCGTGGGCATGGCGCCCCTGCCAACCATGCTCGATGAGATCGAAGACCTGGCAACCAAGGGATACCGCCGCATCAAGGTCAAAGTCGCGCCCGGCAAGTTGGTCGTCCCGATGCAGGCAATCCGGTCGTCGTTCCCCGAACTCGAATTGCACGTCGATGCCAACGGATCGCTTCAGGATCGCGACATGTCCTCTCTGGTACGCCTTCGCGACGTGGGTGTTCGAGTCGTCGAGCAGCCATTTGCGCCGGGCGACCACCAGTCGGCGGCTCGACTGGTCGCTGATACCGACCTGGCCGTGGCGGCTGACGAGGCCGTGCAATCACCCGCCGACGTCGAGGTGTTGGCGCAAGATCGAGCCGCCACGGCGGTCGTGGTCAAGCCATCCAAACTCGGCGGTCTGCAGGTTGCGCTCGATGTACTCGACCGAGTCCAAGTGGCCGGCATGCATGCCATCGTGGGCGGCATGCTCGAGAGTGGTCTCGGCCGTCACCTGCTGGCTGCGCTTGCGCCACTGCCAGCCTTCACGTTGATCGGTGATCTATCGCCCGCTGGACGTTGGCTAGCAGATGATCCGTTCCGCGATATCACCATGCGCAATGGAAAGATCACCGCTCCTATGCGGCCCGGCATCGCCGGTGAACCGTTTGCCAATCGCCTGGACCGCCACACAGTGCGCCAAGCAACCGTTATCGCCCCACCTGGTCTTGTCAACGAGTGAGTTGGCTGCCCCACGACGCAATGACCGCCGCGGTCACCTCGGGATTCTCGCTGTGAACGGCGTGGCCGCCTTCGATGTTCACGAATCGAGCGTTCGAGCCGATCTCGGCCACCATTCGTTGGCCGATGGCGGTGTATTTCTCGTCGTGTGTTCCGGCAATCACCAGCACGGGCATCCGTAGCGAGCTGAGTCGATCCCACAACGGGTCCTGAGCGCCAGCGCCACAATTGCGCAGTGACATGGCCAGGCCTTCGGCGGCGTTCTCGAACCGCTGATACTTCGCCGATTGTTCGTCGGTCAGGTGAGCGAACATGGGTTGCTGCAGCCACTCGGTCACGAATGTCGGCGTACCGACCTCCATGATGCGGGCTGCCTGGCGGGCATCGGCTGCCTGGCGCTCGGCTCGTTCGGTCGGCGATTCGATACCTGCGGTTGCGCCAATCAAGATGAGCGATCGGATGTGGCCTTGGTGATCGTTGAGCGCGTGATGCAACAGCATGCGTCCGCCCATCGAATAGCCAACGTAGTGCGCCTGTCCGCCAACTTCGACCAGCAGACGCCCTGCGGTTGTCAGATCAGCATCGTCGTGACCGCTCCAGCCGTGCCCGGGCGCATCGATCGCCATCACGTCGAAGTTGTTTGAACACAGCTGCCCGAATCGGCCCCAGCAGCGACTGTTCTGCGTGAACCCGTGAGCCAGAGCAAGCCGGGTCGAGTGGGTGGACGGCCCCAGAAATTGCGTGGACAGCGTCATTGTGCACCAGCAAACGTGGATGAGTTGGCGCTGCAAAAAGATGTGACTGTCATCGTCCTCGATGATGATCGGTTCCGGATAAAGATCGCGAGAACGACACTATATGGCTCACGATCTCGTCATACAGTGAGCTGGTGAATCATGCGCCGAACACGGCGAACGCGACCTTCAGCGCAACCCTGTGTGACCAGCTTTGGGTCGATGGCCTCAGGGCGGCTTTCATTGCGCCTGGATCGCGTTCGACACCGATGGCATTGGCGCTGGTCGCCCATGGTGACATTGCGGTGCAGGTATTCCACGATGAGCGCTCGGCGTCGTTCGCTGCGCTCGGCCACGGGCTGGCCACCGGCACCCCCGGGTTGGTGTTGTGCAGTAGCGGCACCGCCGGCGCCCACTTCTATGCCGCGGTGATCGAGGCTGATGCGGCCGCAGTTCCTTTGCTGGTGGTCACCGCAGACCGCCCGCCTGAGTTGTGGGGTCGGGGCGCACCTCAGACCATCGACCAGACGCATCTGTACGGCATGCGGGTGCGTGACTTCGTGGAGCCGGGGCCGCCAGACGATCTCGATCCGACAACATGGCGCTCGCTCGCCCGGCGACTCTGGCTCGGTGCCACCGGTGCGGTGCCAGGACCGGCGCACGCTAATTTGAGCTTTCGCGATCCGCTGACCGGCACACCCGACTCGCTACCACCGCCGATAGCACCCGTCGAAGAAGCTGCCCCGGCTGTCCCCGAGCCAGCACTGGTTGCCGAAGTTCACCGCCACATCGAAAGGTCCACAGGCGTCATCGTTGCAGGGCGCAGCCAAACAGCTGCCGCGAGCATTCTGCAGCTCGCAGAACGCCTGCAATGGCCGGTGCTCGCCGATCACCGATCCGGCTGTCGCAGTGACGACTCGGGTGTTGTCATGCGGTACTACGACTCGTTATTGCGCGCCGACGACTTCGCTTCGCAGCATCGCCCCGACATCGTGCTGCGCATCGGCGAGATCGTTTCGAGCAAGGCACTCTCACACTGGCTCAGCGCCTGTGCAGCGAGTGGAACCACAGTTGTGTCGAGCCGCCCGCACGGGCGTAACATCGACCCCGAATCGATCGCGACCCTGCAGTTCGACGAAGCCGGTGTCATCGATCTGCTCGCCGCCGATGCAACCCTCGACCCGACCGACCCGACATGGCTTGGTGGATGGACTGCCGCCGATCGAGTGGCCAGCGAAGCCATCGATGACTTGCTCGACAGCCAGCCATCGCCGAGCGAAGTACACGTCGCCCAAGCGTGCGTTCGGGCGGTGCCCACGGGCGGCGCTCTGGTCCTGTCGTCGTCGATGCCGGTGCGCGATGTCGAGTGGTTCGGCCCGAACCGCAATGACATCTCGGTCATGGCCAATCGAGGGGCCAATGGAATCGATGGCGTGGTCGCGACGGCGCTTGGCGTTGCGCTCGCCGGGCAACCAACCGTTTGTCTGATTGGTGACGTCGCCTTTCTGCACGACTCATCAACCCTGATTGCGCTGCGAGACCGGGCTGCAGACCTGACCATCGTGGTCACCAACAACGATGGTGGCGGCATCTTCTCGTTTCTCCCCCAGCATCAACTGCTGGATATGGCCGACTACGAGCAGTTGTTCGGCACACCCCATGGCACCGACATCGCCGCGCTCGTTGCTGCTCACGGGGTGCCGGTGGAACCGTTCGCAACGACGATCCAGTCGCCGTCGGGCATTCGGGTGGTGCTGGCCTCGACAGATCGCGGCCATAATCTTGCCTTGCACGATCAGATGCACGGCGCCGTCGCCGATGCACTGGAGTCGGGCCGGTTGTAGTCGTTGGCGGCGATTCTGCGGCAGCGCCACCCGAGACACCAGCGGCTGTCCTAAGGTCACCCCATGAAACGAATCGTGGCCACGGCGATACTGTTCTCTTTGCTGGCAATCAGTTGTGGTGGATCCGACGATGTGGGTACTAGCGGCGATCTGGCGGCCACCAGCGGGCTAAGTGCGGGTAGCTGCCTGGTAGGCGATCCAGAATGTGCCGATGGCGCCGACGCCGGTGCCGCAGGTGAACTGCCCGAGGCGATTGTGCTCGGCGACCCCAACGATCCAGATGCGCCACAACTGATAAGTTTCGGCGGGTTCTTCTACAGCGACGGCACCGATTCGCAGCTGTGTTCCGCACTTGCCGAGAGCTCTCCCCCTCAATGCGCCTCGCTGGTGATCGACATCGAGGCTTCTGACCTCGACGTGATCCTCGAGCATGTCGCCGAGGCGTTCGGGAACTCCGAAGACGCAAACGTCAACATCGACCAGGGCATCTACTGGACCGATGACTGGATCAACCTGACCGGTGCGTTGCAGGCCAACCGGCTGGTGCTCGAATAGGCGGCGACGACCGGGCTCGCTACAGGTTGGCCTGGTCGATGTTGTAGAGATCCATCACGTTGTCCCACACCATGGCCTGACGCTCGTTGTCGGGCACGCCGGCGAGCACGTCGTCGAGCGTCTTCATGGAGTTCGGCCAGATCGAGTCGTGGTGCGGATAGTCGTTGCCCCAAACCAGATTGCCGATACCGATGTCGTGGCGGGTGGCGATGCCTTGGGCGTCGTCTTCGAAGGTGACCCAGAAGTTGCGGTCGAAGTACTGCGACGGTTTCATGGTGACTTCGTCGGCCAACTCCCATGGTGTGCGATACGCCGCATGGTCGAGTCGTTGTTTGAAGTGCGCCACCCAGCCGGTCTCGAATTCGGCACACACGAACTTGAGCCCGGGGAAACGGGCGACCACGCCGCTGGCGATCAGGTCCATGATCGAGTTGGCGACCGTGGTGTGCGACAGCGTGTACCCCTTGAGCGTGCCGCCGGGTGTTCCCCAGTGTTCGGGTAGTCCGCAGTCGAATGACGTGCCCGTGAAGATGTGCATGGTCACTGGTAGTTGCATGTCTTCGAGCACCGCCCACAACGGGTCATACATCGGGTCGGCATAGGACTGATCGATCGGCGCATGCGACGGAATGGCGAAGCCGCGCACGCCGAGTTCGCCCGCTCGCTTGGCTTCGGCGACACAGGCATCGACATCGGGCACCGGCAGGCAGCCAATGCCGATCAGCCGGTCACGATTGGGTGCGCAGTAGTCCAGGATCCAGTCGTTGTGCTGGCGGAACGCCGCTGCCTTGATGGCCGGGTCCTCGACGGCGAACGTGAACATGGAGAGGCTGGGATACATGACCTCGCCGCGGATGCCATCTTGTTCCTGCTCGGCCAGACGTTTGTTCGGGTCGACCACGCCGGGATTGAGTCCGTCATAGCCGGCAGCGATCTTGGCGTTGGTCTCGGGAGTGCCGAGCCTGTTGCCCGCGATGCCGAAGCGACCCACCGCTACGCGTTTTTGGCCGCCGATGTACAGGAACTCGCCCTCGCCGGGCTCCATCTTGATCGTGGGCGCAGTTTCGCCGAAGCGTTCGGCCAGCCCGTCGAACACGGCCCGGCCCTCGACAACATGGGAATCGCAGGAATAGAACTGCATGACTCGTCTCCCTTGGCTCGTCGCCTCGAACCTAACCCGCTCGGCTTTGCGACCACAAGAGACAGCTATTCGAGAGGTCGGCTCGCCCGCACGATTGCGCCGTGCCGACCCTGTCCGGTTTCGTGGGTGAACTCGATCGAGGCGTCTGCGAGTCCTGCGGCGATCATCATCTGCAGGTAGTCGTCGTGCTGGAATGCGCCGGCTCCGCAGTCAGCCCATGCGCCACCGTCGTTACTCGCAGCGACACCGTTTTCCGCCACGACATCGGAGATCGCCACCCGGCCGCCAGGGCGCAGATCGCCAATTGTCCATGCGCCAGGCGCATGGACAATTGGGACTCAGTAACCGGCGTGTTTGTCGACCACGCCTTCGAAGGGTGCGCCGGTGTGGGCGTGCTGGAGGTTGCGCACGAAACGGGCCACGTTTTTTGATGCGCGGAGTTGGCTGGCACCGGCGGTGTGAGGCGTCATGGCCACGTTGGGCAGAGTGAACAGTGGGTGTTCGGGTGGCAGTGGTTCGCCTGGTGCCACGTCGAGTGCAGCGCCGCCGAGGTGGCCGGACTCCAGCGCTCGCACCAACGAGTCCCCGTGGATGATCTCGCCGCGAGTGACGTTCATGATGTAGCTGCCGGCTTTCATCTGGGCGAACAAGTCGTCGTTGAACATGGCATCGGTGTCGTTGGTCAGCGGCAAACACACCGCCACCACGTCGGACCGATCCAGCAGATCCGGCAGTCGATCGATGCCCCAAACCTGTTCCACACCGTGGTCCGGCTCGCTGGGGTATGCGTCGACGGCAATGTTGTTCATGCCGAAGGCCACAGCCCGTTTGGCGATTGCTCGGCCGGTGCCGCCGAAGCCGATGATGCCCATCGTCATGCCTTCGAGTTCGATCTCCTGGCGACGCATATCGACCCGGTGAGCCCAAGCATCTGAACCCAGCTTGATCGCAGTGTGGATCTGGCGGGTCAAGGCCAGCAGCAGCCCCCAGCCGGTGTCCGCCAGGTGGCCGCCGACCAGGCCTTTTTCGCCGGTGAGCACGACGTCGGAATTGATGAAGTCGTCGAACATGAACATGTCGACACCCGATGCCGTGGCATGCACCCACCGCAGGTTCGGGGCATAGGAGAAGAACGGTTCGTTGACGATGCCCAAGATGACTTCGGCGTCGCCTGCCAGGGCGGCTGCTTCCTTGAAGCTCGGGGCGATCGTGATCTCGCTTCCGGTGGGAGCGGCGGCACCGATGTCGTCGACGAACGGTGATGCGTCCATCATGGTGAGGCCTTCGATGACCAAGATGTTCGTCGGTCCTTCGAGATGCACGGTGTTCTTTGAGGCCGTACGGGTCATGGTGCTCCCTATTCGATGGTGATGTCGACGTGGCCGATGCCGTCGTAGCTTGCTCGCCAATAGTCACCGGGTTCGGTGGGGAAACGGGCGAATGCACCAGTGATGATCTTCTGGCCGGCTCGCAGCATCTGGCCATGCCGCGCGAGCTGCTCGACCAGGCGGCACAACGACACCGCATGGTCATCCACGAAGTCGCGAGACACGCCGTTGAACATGATCTCGCCGTTGCGCTCCATGGTGATGTCGGTGCCCGACAGATCTGATGCCGAGGCCGTCGAAGCCGGCGGTCCGCAAACGATTCCCCAGTTGGTCAGGCAGTCGGTGACCATGGCGTGAAAGTCGGGCTTCACGCTGCCGGGTCGAGCTTCGTTCAGTTCAAAACCGGCAGAAACGCCAGTGATGTAGTTGAAGATCTCGTCGGGAGTCACGTCGGTATTACCGATGTCGGTGCCGACGGTGAAACACATTTCGGTCTCGATGGACAGGTTGTTGATGGTCGACGAGTCGACCGTGACCCCCGAGGACAGTGTGCGTTCGGCGAGCACGAAGCCGAAGGGCCGTTCGTCGGCGCCCAGACGGGTGCGTGAGGCTTCGGAGGTCAGACCGACCTTCCACCCTCCGACTGCCTTGCCGTCGTCGAGATGTTGTTGCAGCACTGCCAGTTGAAGATCCAACGCTTGCGACAGGTCGATCGCACCAGCCAGGAACGCCGGGCTGTGGTCGCCCCCGGCGCGAGCGGCGAGCAAGCGTTCGGTCAGGTCGGCCGTGTCATTCATCATGCATCCTCGGCAACGACGGCGTTGGCCAGCACGCCGATGCCTTCGATCTCGATCTCGAGCTGTTGGTCTGCCTTCAGGAATCGTGGCGGGTCGAACGAGCCGCCGGTGCCCTCGGGCGATCCCGTGGCGATCACATCGCCGGGGCGCAGTTCGATCGACTGCGACAGATAGCTGATGATCTCGGCGGCCGAGAAGATCATTTCCGACGTGTTGGCGTCTTGTCGGGTCTCACCATCCACCCGAGCTTGCAGACGCAAATTCTGCGGATCGGCGATCTCGTCGGTAGTGACCATCCATGGGCCGATGGAACCCGATCGTTCGAAGTTCTTGCCGGCATTCACGCTGTGACGCTGCCATTCGCGGACCGAACCGTCGTTCAGACATGTCCAGCCGGCCACATGAGCCAGTGCGTCGTCGACGGAGATATGGCGGCCGCCGATGCCGATCACCGCGGCCAGTTCGGCTTCGTAGTCGAATGTTTCGGAGACGCGAGGCGCAACAACCGGCTCGTTGTGGGCCACCAAGGTGCCCGGCAGCTTCGAGAACCACGGTGGGAACTTCGGTGTCGGCGGTTGCTTGCCTGCCGGATAGATCTTGTTGTAGTTCAGTCCGGCGGCAAAGACCCGGCCGGTGTCAGCGAGCAGCGGCCTGAAGAGGACATCGTCGAGCGGTAACACACTGCCACCGGTGACGGCTGCGAGTACTGCCTTCCAGTCCGGTTGTGCCAGCAGGTCATGCAACGATCCTGCGACAGCGTGAACAAGCTCTTTGTCTCGCACGAGGCCCAGCATGGGGACGTGGCTTTCTCCTACGTACTCCACGATGCGCACTTTGGGCACCCTACTGGCCACCCTCCGCCGGCTGCGAATGACGCCCGCGCGTCAGGGGCGCAGGAGCGCCCCGAGCATGGCTTGGAACTTGGCTCGAGTCTCGGCCAGCTCTGCTTCGGGATCGCTGTCGCCAACCACGCCAACGCCGGCCCATATGGAAGCCGAGTCGCCGTCGATATGACTCGACCGGAGACCGACGGCAAACTCGCCATTGCCAGCAGCGTCGACCCAGCCGACCGGACCTGCGTAGAGTCTGCGCTGGCCGGGTTCGTGCGCCTCGATGGCTTTCAATGCCAGGTCCTGCGGGTCGCCGCCAACCGCCGGGGTCGGGTGCAGGGCCGCCACCAGTTCGAGCACCGAGGCAGCCGGTGACGACAATCGGCCTTCGACCCGGGTACCGAGATGGTGGACGTTGGGCAGGGTGATGATCGCGGGTTCGGGTTCGGCATCGACGTAGCTGCAATACGGCAGCAGGTTGTCGAGCAACCAATCGATGGTGATGCGGTGCTCGGTCTGATCCTTGGTCGACACGTTGAGCGCAGCCGCCAGTTCGGCGTCGCGCACCGGATCCGACGACCGAGGCGCAGTACCAGCAAGCGGATGGGCTCGCACCATGTCGTTCTCGCGAGACACCAGCAGTTCGGGTGAGGCCCCGACGAAGCCATCGACGGCGAAGATGATCGCCGTGCTGAACGCCTGGTTCAGCCGCCGCAGAACTGCGGCAACGTCGATTGGCTGATCGGTCTTCAGCAGCAGTTCTCGTGCCAGCACCACTTTGTTGAAGTCACCAGCGCGGATCAGGTCGCGGACCGGTTCGACCACTTGGTCACGCCAGAACTCGGGCGCAACCGCCGACGTGAGTTCGTAGGTGGTGGCTTGAGCGTGGGCGGGAGTTCGGGCCATGACCGCGCGAACCTGCTCGATTCCTTCGTCGACACTCAGGCCGGTGGCAGTGATCCAATGGTTACCTGCGGGGTCGGCACCGACGACAACCTGCGGAACGATCAATTCGCCCGGTGCTTCACGATCGAAGGGCAGGGCGGCGAACGCGACCGGACCAGTCGCGGGCACGTCGATCTCGTCATCGCCCACCAGGCCGGCGAGCTGTGCCTGCGCTGTCGTTGCTCCCTCGGGTCGAGTAACAGGGATACGCACCGACTCTGCCAGCCCCGCAAGCAGTAGGCCATGGCGGCTCCACAGCATGCCCGTGCGTGCACCGAGCTCGACCGGGTCTATTGCGTTGTCAAGGCGAACACTGCGACTCTGCATCAGGGGTCAGCGTAGGCACTACAACCGGCTGAACAACGAGAGAATCCTCGGATCGGCAGCATCATCGAAAGTCAGTGGACATACCGCCAATTCGATGCCATAGACCTGCGCAGCAGCGGCCAGAGCTCGGGATGGACACGTCGCTCCTCGGCGGGCATGTTGCCCGCTCAGGTCGGGATGACGATACTCGGGTGTCGCTGCTCGGTGAGCGGGGCGGGTCGGCCAAAGAGGTAGCCCTGCCCCGTAGCCGCACCGGTCGATGCAACGATCTCGACCTGCGCCGCGGTCTCGATCCCCTCGACGACCAGATCGACGTCGAGCGCTTCGGCAAGGTTCACGACCATCGAAACGATCGTGCGGGTGCGCTTACGTTCGATATCAGCGGTGAAGCCACGGTCGATCTTCAGGCCATGGAGCGGGAAGGTCCGCAGATAGTCAAGCGAGGCGAAGCCGGTGCCGAAGTCGTCGATGACAAGTTTGACGCCCATCTCGCTCAATCGGTGCAGCAGGGCCGAGGTTGACTCGTCATCGGTGACCACAACGTTCTCGGTGAGCTCCAGCGCGAGACTCTCGGGTCGCAGGCCATGGCGGTCCAGCGCCTGGGCAATGATGTTGTCGAACGATCGGTCGCGAAGCTGCAGCGGTGACACGTTGAGCGACCAGGTCGCATCTGTCAAGGTGCTGGCGGCGGCCTCGCGGCAGACCTCGTCGATAACCCAGGCGCCGATGGCGGGAATGAGCCCGCGGCGTTCGGCGAGGCCGATGAACTGATCGGGGTAGACGAGTTCGTTTCCGAATCGCCACCGCAGCAGCGCTTCGTATCCAACCGTTTGCCGGGTCGCGAGATCGACGACTGGTTGATAGTGCAACACGAGGCTGCCGTCGTCGACGGCCCGGGCCAGAGCGCTATCGCGGTTCAGCTCATCGCGTTGCTCTTCGAACATCGAGGTCTGGAAGAGGCGCGGTTCGTCGCTCCGGGAGCGCTTCTGCTCGTACATCGCCAGGTCGGCCTCGGCGATCATGCGCTCGGCGGTTTGGCTTCCACCTTTGTCGATGGTGAGGCCACAGCTTCCGCTGACTTCGATGATCTCGCCCTCGATCCGGTAGCGGCCGGTCACCGAGTCGAGAAGGCGCCGGGCGATGTGCATGGCCTCGGTTCGTCCCTCGACGTCGTCGCAGATGATGAGGAACTCGTCGCCGCCATGTCGTGCCACCACGTCGTGCGTGCGAGTCGCTCGGGTGATGCTGGCGGCAACTTCGCGCAGGAGCTGGTCGCCCGCGGCGTGACCCAGCACATCGTTGACCCGCTTGAACTCGTTGAGGTCGACGAAGATCACCGCCGTCGCGTGGCCACTGGTCTCGGCGTCGGCGAGTGTTCGGTCGAGATGCTCGAGGGCGGCGCCGCGGTTGATTAGCCCGGTCAGCTGATCGCGCGTCGCTTGGTCGACCAGGCGTTGTTGGAGGCGCCAGCTCGCCGTGATGTCGTCGAGACACATGACGTACCCGGTCGTGTGGTCGTCGTCGTCGCGGAGTATGCGAATGGCCAGTCGACAGCGCCGAAGAGCGGTGTCGCCGGCGGGCGAGATAGTGATCTCGCTGTCAAAGATGCCGGTCTCGCGCATCATTGTCTCGACATCTTTGAGCGCCTCGTCCGGTTGCGGCTCGACGAGCAAGGGCCGGTACGCACTTCGGTCTTCGGGGTGTTCCAGACCGGTGATTTCGCGCCATCGGTCGTTTGCGAAGATGAGGTTGAGTTCCGGGTCGATCTGGGCGACCCCGCTGGGCAAAACGTCAGCCAGGCCTCGGATGACTCGATCGATGTTGCCCGCAGCCATCTCGGCGTCGACCTGTTCGTGCACGTCGAGGATTTCACGATCGATCTTGCCGGTCTCGGCGAGGTTGTTGTGATAGGTGACCTCGGCCCAGAAGATCTCACCGTTGGCCCGGATGTAGCGGAGCTTGGTGCGCAACGATGTGCCGGGCGTGTCGAGCATCTGAATCCAGCTGACGATGGCCTTCTCGTGGTCGTCCTCGTGCACCAGCTGCAGACTCGGCTTGCCGATCAGTTCTTCACGGGTGTACCCGAGCATTGCGATGCAGGCGTCGTCTACATCGCTGATGACTGACGCTTCGTCGGTTTGCATTCGACACTGTCGCGGCGCGAGATATGCGAGCTCACCGGTGATCTGTTCACCGCCGAGGATCACGGCAACACAACCATAGGTCGAGGTGAAGTCGAGCATTGTCAACCAGCGACGTAAGCCCTGGTCGTCGCTCGGTAGCGCTAATCGCTTCCCGCCGAACTCGAGGGTGCGTTCCCACGCATCGTCAACTGTCACAATGTGCTCGCCGACTGCGACCTCGCCAACAAGGTCTTCGAGGGTCCCAGCCTGGGGCCCTTCGGTCGCAAAGAGGCGAGAGAGCTCCGCGGGAGGATCTATTCGAGTTCGCTCGTCGCTGCAGAAGGCGTGAAGGCTCGCGCCCGGGTCGAGTCGGGCAGCGTGCTGGGCGAGCTCGAGGAGCGCGCCGTGCGACATCGACGTGAGTGAGGCGTCGTGTTGGAGCTGCTCGATTAGCGACGACAACTCAGGCATTCTTTACCCGTCGGCACAAATGGGTGCGATTTGAACACTTGACGATGCCAATGCACCACTGTCGAAACTCACCACGAGCTGAAGAGTTCCGTGGCGATTCATGCCACGCCTGCTCCACAACATGGCCGTTCACGCGTCGAGCTCAATCGGGTCGATGGCGCCGTCAAGGCGAACACTGCGAGTCTGCATCAACGATCAGCGTATTCGCTGGGTCGGCGACAGTTGCGACAAAGTGGTACAAACTGGGAGAATGTTCGCACGGCGGACGACCGCCGCGATCGCGCTGATCATCATGGTCGCCGGTGCGTGCTCGTCGAGTGAGTCGGCCAGCGATGAGTTGGATGGCAACGAGTATTGGTCGACCAGCGTGACGCACAACGGTGAGCCGTTCCCGTTGGCCGAAGGGACACGAATGATCGTGTCGTTCGCTGGTCACGAGTTACGAGCAAAGCGCGGGTTGCAACTCGATCGCCGGACCCGTCGAGGTGCAGGACGGTCAGCTTCTTGCCAACGATCTGAGCATGACCACTATGGGCCTACCAGGGAAGCAGCTTGGCCTGGATGCCCTCGGCGACGAGCGCAGCCAGGACTTCTTCGGCATGCTCGGCGTCGAGGGTGTCGATGCGCAGGTCGAGCAGTGCGCTTCGGGCACCCGTCGAGCCGAGGCCGTCGTGGTCGACCTGCACCACATTTGCCCGGGCCGCAGCGATGATCGTCGACACCTGGGCGAGTCGCCCGGGCGAATCGTCGAGTTCGACTCGG
>ENA-ORXR01002559-ORXR01002559.1-marine-metagenome-genome-assembly--contig:-NODE-2559-length-17127-cov-11.707742_pt1 | contig 17127 bp, 25 predicted proteins | sample MGYA00237866_ERZ511479 | MGnify/ENA metagenome assembly ERZ511479 | reverse complement strand
CCCCGAGCCCCCCCCCCCCACCGGCGTCGTGGGGGCCGTCACCCCCATCCGGGGCCCACCCCCCCTCCACACACCCCCCCCCAGGGGGTGTCCCGGGTCGGCGCGCCTACCCACACCCTCGTGTTCCCACGAGACGTTCGGCCGCGCCTCACCACCACGTACCTCGGCTCACTCCCCCACGTCACACACCCCGCGAAGAGACCCCCTTCCTCCCCACTCGCGGGTCGCTACCCCCCGCGGTGTCCGTCGCCCTCTTCATCCTTCCACCCCACGACAAGCCGCCCCCCTTCCGCCACCGCGTGGCGCCCGTCGCTTCCAGCGTCTGTTAACCCACGCGGGACCCCTATCCCCCTCCCACTGCACGACGAGCCGCCCCCCTCCTCCACCGCGTGGCGCCCGTCACTTCCGCATTCTGTTGGCCCACGCGGGCCCCCCTGCCCGCCGAGAACCCGGCGGCTGCCGTACTCCTCCGCGTCCGTGCCCGCGTTCTGCACCGCGATGGCCGAAGAGCAGATGATGTACCGCACCGCCGTGGGACCCCTGCCCGTGTTGACCGACCCTTCAACATGGGCGCTAGCGAGGGCGCGCGAGGAGGCGCGTCCGGACGTAACCGAGACGCTCGCCCACGAGACGTTTTGAGGGATCGACCCGCCCGCCCCGCCAAGCCGTTCGCGAAGCAGATAACCGCGATGCCCCACGCCCGCATCCCGTCCTTGGACGACGGCGCCTCGTCGATCACCGTGGTGCGGCGTCGCCGCGAGGTGGGTTACAGCCGGTTGTACCTAGATTTCATGGAAGAGCCACCTGCGGACCCGCCGTTGTTGCCGACCTTCGATTACATCTTGACGTCACCGCCCTACATCGAGGAAGCCGACTTGGAGGGCCCCACGAGGGACCAGTTGACGACTGCCCGTGACCACCTGGGCCAGCTCGCCGGTCACCTTGTGGGCTGGCACCAAGCGTAGTACTCGAGCTGTGCGTCGGCGACCCGCTCGCACTTCCACCTGCCGACTCCCGCGTGGTGGTCCGTGGTGAAGGTCCCATACGGGTGTATGGCGGAACTCCCGTGGGTCCATATGTACGCCGCGGAAGACCTCCACACGGGCCGACGTACCCCGTGGGCCATCTTCTGCAGCGAGTGGGACCTCGGGGCGGCAATCGCCCTCCTCGACGCGATCCGTATCCGTAGGGCGTTGTGGCGCTTCCCCCCCGCGGTTTATCGACTGGATCCGCTTCTTTGGGACGGCCAACATCTGCTCCGGCGCCGAGGGTACCAGCGGGGAGACGACCTCAGCCCTCGAGGCGTTGCTGGACCTCGCGGACCAGCTCACCGATACGGAGGCGCCAACGCCTCCGTGCCCGCAGCGTTGACCGTCGTGACAGTGAGGGATGAGTTTGGGTCAACCTCGAGGTGGGCGACGGGGGGACACGCGTCTTTGTCGCCGAGGATCTACGTCCCTTAGACGTCCCTTACACCGCGGACATCCTAGAGGCACGCAGATACGGCCATTCCCGTGGGGGTTGAGCCGCCGCCGTCTCTGCTGAACGGGGACCGCGCTACACCGGGGGTGCATCCGTCCCGCCGTCTTCCTCTATGGTAACCGCCGCCGCGGGATCGTCTACCGCTGGTCTCTCGCCGCCGGCTGAGTCAGCCGCCCTCTCGCCGTGCAACTCCCTGGGGTGCCACATCGTCTCCTTTGACCCCGTGCAGCACCGCGACATCCCCGACGCGACTTTCGATCAGCTGGACCACATGCCGTCGTACCGCGTTTCCCAGGGGTTGGCGTGGGTGGTAGCTTGTGACCCCGGGGAACTCCGTGGTTATACCACGGGGACCTTGATGGGCGGCTTATGCGACACCGTGGTGATCCTTGGAGACTCGAGCGGCCAGTGGGCCCGCGACAACCCCGCGGTCCCGCTCCGTCAAAAAGAGGAGCTCCTTCAGCTCGTAGGTCGACGGGGCATCCGTGCAGCTCTCCTCCAAGAGACCGGAGTGGCGGCCGGGGGGGCCGACCGTCGTCAGCAGCACCAGCGCGACCGCGAAGGGTACCACGAGGAGCCGCCGGCGCGGCGCCCGCGCTGTCTCCCTGGCCACGTGTGGGGTGGGCCCGGTTCGGGGCTGCGTTGACTCGGGGCAGCGGGAGAACGGACCTCGACTGGAGGGAAGAGATCGCCCCATGGGGGCCGTAGTAGAAGCTCGAGTGTAGGAGGAGTAGTTGCGTCGACGGTGACAGCCGGCATGTCAGCGACCAATAAACACAGCGCGGGTCATTTGCGTATCACCCGCGAGAGCGCCCCCCTCGCCTGGGTCCGGAGCCCCACCCGATTCCGCCTGGACAGCCACAGCCGCACCCGTCCACACGGGTCTGCCGTCACAGACGCCCCGTCCCGTCTACGTCCACGATGCCCGACCGACTTGGCCCGCCATCAAGGCCATGACACGGGCCGCCATCTCGCCGCGCAGCCGCGATGGTCCCAACAGCGGCCACGTCGCCCCCAACGAAACACATGTCGTTGGCCAAAAAAACCTCCACGATTCAAAACTTGAAAAGCACGTGTCCCCCGAGGAGGGTTTTCCCTCAGGCGAGGAAGTCGACGACCGCCACCGCTTCTTCGACCCGCAGGCCCGCGCGGCGCATGACCTGGTGCACCTGGCGGAGGTCGAACCGACGTTGCAACTCGGGGGTGTCCTCAGCCGGGTAGTAGCTCCACCAGCGGGTTCACAGGCGCAGCGTGCCATTGTTGGCGACCTCGTGACCCACGAAGGCCTCCCAGACGAGCTCCTTGCCCGTTTTATGGTGCCCCTCGGGCTCGACGTCGTCTTCGGGCACGCAGAGGTTTTGGATGAGCTTCTGCAGGTCCCCCAGCGGGTCCGGCGCGGCCGTCACATGGTCGCTGCTCACCGTCTCCGGGTATCCGCCGATTTCCAGCGAGAGCGTGTCTTCCCCGCGGCATATCACCTTGTGGGGTCCAGCGGCGTGGGTCCCGAGCTTGTGCCTCGTCCTCGTGTAACCATCGACGAACACCCAGTCCCCCTCCTGGATATCTTTGTTCACTGGCCTCACGCGTGCGTTGTAGCTCCTTTTATACCGCCGCTGTGAAACCGAGAGAGACGGCCGCACCTTGTGGCTGAGGTTACGCAGCCGCGCCCTGATGGCCTCGTGGACACCCCGCGGGCAACCGTCCTTCTCCTCGGGTACCGGGGAACCGAACATGCGCTCAACTGAGAGGCTCCGTATCCGCTCGGTGTAACAAACTCGAGCGGCGCTACCCCGGTGCTCTACTGCGGCCGACTGTTGTAGGCCAGCGTCAGCATCTACACGATGTAGTCCCATCGGTCTTGATGATCCTCAACGTACGTACGAAAATTCCCCACGATATTCTGGTTGTAGCGCTCCACTTGGCCGTTCGTCTGAGGGTGAAACGTCATGGAATACCGGTTGGTCATCCCGAGTAGCGAGCAGACCCCCTGGAATAACGTGGAGCGGAACTGGGGGGCCAATTTCGGACAACACCGTCGCCGGGGGTCCGTAGGCAGCGACACAATGGTCCAGAATGGCCGCCGCGATGGATTCTGCGTCAGGCCGCTGAGGGGGGATGGTCCTCGCCATCTTGGAGAAGCGATACACAATGACCAACAGGTGATCGTTCCGCGCCCTGGTTCGCGGGAGGGGACCGAGCAGGTCCATGGACAAATCCGTCAGCGGTTCCGTCGGGGGGAATGTCTTGAGGTAGTTAGTCTTACGACGTTTGTCGACGCGGTTCCGCGCACACTGCACGCAGTTGGCCACGAAGGCGTGGACGTCCACCACCATAGACTCCCAATAAAACCACCGTCGCATCGACGTATACATCTTGTTGGCCGCCGCATGTTCGGCTTGCGGGGGGTAGTGCTCCCGCATCATCACCCCGTAGCGCATGTAGTTCGGCACGTAGACTTGCGCGGCTCCGTCCAACGGTGCAGTGCGGACCAAGAGGCCGTTCGGATCCTCGCGGAACCGAGACTTGTCATTGCCGTCCATGGATACCCGGACCTCCCTGCACCAGCCATCCTCCGCCTGTCCCTCGAGGAACTCCGCGAGCGTCAGGGGGGACAACTGGCCTCCCTCCGTCTGCGGCGGCAGTTGCCACGCGGCCGACGAGTTGGGTTGCGCAAAGCAAGGTACCGCGTCGGGTACCGCCCCGTCGTCTCCCGCGGGTGTCGAGATGCGCGACATCGTGCCCGCCGCGTGGTGTGATGCACCTGGTCGCGTCTGCACCACGTAGTCGAACTCTGCCAACCGCAGCCGCCACCACGCCAGCCTCCCGTGCACCCTGCGCAGATAAAGCCTCCACTTGAGGGCCGCGTGGTCCGTGCGAACCGTGAAACGCGTCCCCTCGATGTAGGGGCGGAGGAGAAGGAAGGCCCACGCCACCAAGAGGCACTCCCGCTCCGTCGTGCTGTAGTTAAGCTCCGCATCATTAAAGGAGCGACTCCAGTAGCCCACGGGCGGCGTGGATTCGTCGGGTAGTTCCTGTAGTAAGACCGCGCCGACATATCCCGGGCTTTCGTCGGTCTCCAACGTGTATGAACTGTGTCGCGGCGGTAGTGCGAGGATGGGCGCCTCTGTGAGCCGCCTCTTGAGATTCTAGAACGCCCCCAACGCCTCCTCCGACAGGACCCCCCACCGCTTGGGCCTCTTGGAACTTTTCATCGCGGCCAGCGGCCGTTCCACTTGGGCTGCTCGAATATGACATCTAGGAGGGGGATGTAGTGGCGGCGCCTATTCTCCCACTTTCAAGGTCACACAGGGGACAGCGCATGAGTATTTCAGCGGCGGAGCACTTTCCTGGTATGGCACAGATGGGCTCGTTGCTATGCGAGGGCCCGGACTGTGCTTTGGTGGTGTCGTCCTTGTTCACCTCTCACTGTACGTTCGAGAGGGGCGCGGCTTTAGTGGTACAGACGTCCTGTGCTACGGAACATATTATGGGAAAGCCATTGTACAACCACATCTGTTACTTAGATGAGAGGGGCCAACGACGGCTGGAGTGGGTGCGGCTGGTCATGCGCACGATGGATGGGATGGTCGACGACTTAGCTGTTGTGCGGCGGTTGCTCCCGGTACCTTCGATTCCCCGGTGCTCCCTGACATGGTCGGGCTGCTAGCGCATGGATTGGATGTTTGACAGACCCGATTCTGAGTGGCCCGCTCTGGCCCTCGTTCCGCTTTCGCACTTGCGGCGCGTCGAAAGTGTAGTGCCGGATTTCAGGACGTGTGTGACCGGCACGGCTCGCGTGCTGTGCCACCCATCACCCCGGACACGGCGGCCGAGCGCCACGCGCAACGCTTCTTCACCAACCCTTTCTTCTCGTGTACGTCCCGCGTTCTTAACCCAGTCAGTTAGGCCAAGCATATCAAGATGATGTGGTGCGCTGGCGGCGTTGTGACGGTGTCGTGGTGCGGATTGGCGGCTTTGTGATGGCGTCGTGGTGTGGAATGGCGGCGAGGGGGCGGGATGGCAGACTAGTGGCGCAGAAATAGGCCGGAAGGGGGGGTGTTGTGACGCAGATGCATGGAGGCGGTATGGAGGTGGTGCCGCTGTGGTGGGCTGGATGGCGGTGAGGAGTCTTCGCGGCGTGGTAGTGTGGTGGTGTGGATTGGTGCCGTTGCGTGGACGGTGGGGCTGTGGGTGGTATGTCGCGAGGTCACGTACCTGTTGTGAGGTCGCTCATGGTCAATGGCTACATCCACCATAGTAAGCTCGTTGGTCCTGACGTGAGCTGCTCGGTCACATACAGAAGGCGATGTACGTTGGATTGGCTATGTCGCACACAGTCGATCCTCCTGGCGCACTCGGCAATGTATCCGTCGATCGGCGACATCGCCACACTACTGCTGCGTGAAAGAGATTTCAAGTGGCTCTACTGGCGTAAAACTGCTCCCAGAACGGAGAGCCCCTGTCAATGCAGTCCTCTCTTTCAGAGCCAAATGTCATCTTCGGGGCAGTAAGCGCCCGCTTATCACCATTTTCCGACTACTACAAGCTTAGGAAGGAGCGAAGAGCCCTGGTCCAAGAGGGACCCTCGAACATGACAAGAGAGCCAGACTGCTGAGCCAAACATAAAGAAATTCTGTTGGGGCTTTGTTTCCCGAATTGAGGGCCCGACAGATGCTCTGCTGTTCGGCTGTTTCCCAACAGGCTATGTCATATTCTTTTCGGCATTCTGCTAGGGTTTTGCCCGCACCGACGGTGCGGCGCGACCCGCTCGTGCCGCACCGACGGGCGACGCCTGAGGTGTGACCCCCCCGTCCTTTCCGCGCTGCCTGTCGACGGCGGGCCTGCGGTACGCCCCCCCTCGCCCGACCACGGGGCGCCCGCCCCCGTCTGACAGCGGCCGCCCGCGCCACCCGCCGGGCTGACGGCGCTCCGCGCCCGCGCTGCCGCACGTGGCGCGCCCGCTCTTACTGGTCGGGTGCCAATCCCCTGTCGCTGCAGGCGACAGCCCGAACAGAACTCCATTCTGTTCAAGCATCTGTTGACTACAAATGCCCGACAGATGCAAATCTGTTGTGGACCTGTTCGGTGCTATGTGCTGACTCTCGGGACTTTCGGGAGGACCGTGCAGCACGTGTGATCGATAATGGGATCGGGCGCTCCAGGATAGGGCCATTGCTGGAAAAGGCTTCCGAATACAAGTTGCAATCCAACTATTGCAGACCATAGACTGCCGTGCCACTAGAGGTGATCTTCTGATTTCCAGGTATAACCAATCGGGCCAGGCTATTGCGTCCTGCCAACAACACACAGAGCTACTCTACTCCCTGTATTACTCACTTCCACAAACATGAGCCTCAACACACCAATCCAGCCTGGTGCAGACAGAGACAGAAAATCCCGAGGAGAAGTAGAATGACCCGCCCAGTAGAAACATTGAAGCACACGTGAAAGACAGAGAACCTTAGTACGCCCGTTCCCACAACGGCCTCTTGAGAGAAATCGCCTACATATCATGATCACTGACAAATCCACTAGCGCTACGTTTCCAAGGTCGTGCCGCAGACACAGTCCACAGCAAGTGGGTGGGCGGGGGGGGCGGGGCTCGGGGTCTGAGGAACCACACGAGAGGAGAACGCCATCAAACGCACCACAGGCGGATAAGAAGCGCGCCTAGAGGCCATCCCCGCACAGAGAGAGTGGAATGGTTGAGCGATGGCTTTGACGCCCGGCGGGGTGGGGAGGAGCCCGCGAGGGGGTGGAACGAGTGGTGTTCGTTGCATCCGGCGGATAACAACGAGAAGCCGCAGCTCCTGCGCCTCAACGGCCTTTGGCTCCATCTCTTCAACCACGCGCGTCAGCAGTGACTGTGTAGTAAAGTTAAATATTTTAGAACGCCCAATTTTGGCCGATCCGAACAGGAACACAAGTACTCATGTGTTTTCAAACTTTTGTGAACACTCCGCACTTACTCAAAATTTACCGAAGCATGCTTCACAGCAAGTCGGCTAGAGAATTAAATTGGAACTGGAAGTGGTACAAGACCCGGCGGTCCACGACCCGGCCCCCGTCGTGCCGACCACTGCGCCGCACACCGCCCCCCGACCCACCCCCCCCCCACCCATTCTGTGGGGGTTCTAGGCATCACCACTCTGGTTCGTCGTCCAGCAGAAGTGACCTCTTGATCAGCTCGGTCCGTCGAAGGAACTGCCCCGGAAGTCGATCCACAGCCCAGCCTTCCCCCAACGGGAGGAAAGGATCACGGCGAAGCCCTGGGGGGAATCGTAGTCCAAAGCACAGTTGGTTTTATCAAACGTACGGCCCGCCCACTGTCAATAAACCCCTCCTCAACCCGACCACCAGCGGCCAAAGTAGCCACCCCAAACACGCCAAACCGATAATCCTTCCAAAGCGAAAAGTTCAAACAAGTAGTAGGGGGGTTGGGAAAATCACAGGGGAAAAATCCCGCCCCCGACAAGATCCGATCTCCCTGAGATTCGGACCGGTAATTCCATTGCTGGCCCGGATCGGGATATTTTGGGGAGGCCCCCGGGGGGTGTGCTGTCCACAGCTGAGGGGCCACGCCCCTTCCAGCCGCGGAACACCCGACCGCCACACATTCTCCCGCCAGTCACGATCGCCGGCGCCCCCCTCGCTCCGCCGATGGTGGGCGTCTGCTCTCTTTTGGCTCGCACAGACTGTGGCTTTGAGGTATGTTGTGTTGGCGCACTCCAGGGGGTCCGATTTTCCTTTCTGGGAGGGCGGGGGGGAGGTCGGGGGGGAGGCGCGTAGGTGGCTATTGTATGGAGGGAGGCGCGATGTTTAATGTTGTGCTCTGTGACTATGTCGTTTTGTTGTAAATCTCGTCCCGTCGTCCACACCGTTCCGCACGTTTTCACACAGGCGGCCGCCGAGCGCCGCCGACAGGGCCGCTCTAAACTTATGCCCCGCAATCGCGACACCATTTCCGCCGCCTGCGCGCCCGCAGTGCGGCGCGGCGCCCGCCGCCGACCGCGGTTCCGCAGCCAATAACGGCGAAGATACGGGCACGTTGACGGTGAAGCTTTTTTTCTGCGTTTGAGACGCGAGCACTGCGCCCGACGCGGCTTTCACGAGCAGCAGGCCGGAAAAGTGGAGCAAGTCGGCCAGCGACGTGACCGCTTTTACGTCGGCAGAGAGGCGCGCGCGGGTGGTGAAGCCCGCCCCGCGGCTGCCGCTAAACTTGGCAATGAGCAGGTCGTGCTTGAGGGCGCCCCTAGAGGCGTTTCCCAACATCTAGAGCACCCCATTCATCGACGAGCGGCCGAGGTCGGCGACCGCCGGCGTGTAGCCGCCTCCCGCCCCGTCCGACTTGTGGTGGTAGGTGCACTTTCGCGGGTCGTCGCGCGCCCGGTTGCTGGTGGGGTACCCCTGGTAGCTGCCAGAAGTCAGGTGAAGGCGCTTGTCCTTTTGGCCATACCTTTTGCCGGAGCCGCCGCAGTCCACAGCCAAATTTCCTTAGCCACCGTCTCTGTGGAATGAAAATTGCGCGCGTGTGTCGCGCAAAAAAGCGCGCCGGAAGAGCGTGCGTGAGATTCAAAAAAGTGCTCCCGTGAGACGAGAATGCGCGTGTGCTAGACGAAAAAGCGCTCTCGTGAGACGGAAGTGCGCGCGTGTGAGGCCGAATTGCGCGCATGTGAGACGGGAATGCGCGACCCACAGGAGCTCACTTGATGAGAAAAAGCGCCCACTCTGTTTCTGTTATCCCCGTCTGTACCCTTCGAGGCCCGCCCGCCGCCGACGTCGGCCATCACCATTGAGTCGACCACGCGGTGGGCCTCGACAACGTTCGGAAATCCGTCGGCAGATGGTACGTGGGTGGTTTTGGTGAAGTCGGTGTGGTCAAGTTCGTGCGTTACTTTACTATGGCAGAGGTCCTGGGCTGTGTCCAGCCACCTAATGTACCCCAGGCGGCCCCACGACGGGTCGTCGGGAAGCCCGCTCTCGGAGCACACCCACGTGCCACAGTTCTCAGTGCGCGAGGGCCGCGGCGCACCTCCCAGAATGGGGCATGCACTTCCCCACACAAGTCTTCCCCCGAGCTCACCCAAGCAGAGAGTGCCCACTACGAGACCAAAACATCAAGTACACACAAGTACAAAACATACAACAAGTGCATAGGTAAATACTCAAAAAGAATTGAGTCCCAATGCTCAACAGGGTAAGTACCGGAGCAATGGAATTGCTGAGCCATGCTCAACAGTTTTGAAAGGACTATGTGAAGGGCTTCCTGAACGCTTGAGGGCGAGTGGACAGATTGCACCAGCTCTTCTCTATCGAGCTACACATAAGGACAAGGCTGGTTGCGTCCTACTTGACGTGAACTGGCGATCATGCGGCACTTCCTCTCGACACAGTTCAGCACGGGATATGTCACCTACATTCATTGCGCACTTCTAGGTGCCCCGCTGATAAGGTACCCTGCTTTATATCTGAGCGCAGCTCTATCGCTGCTCTCCGCGATCGACACGGATGAGGACGTTCGATCACCACTAATGGCAGATCGTTTGAGATCGACATTATGTGAATATTCTAATTAAGCGGTCTCCCGTCGTCGCCGTGGTTACAGCGGGCCACTGTCGTGGGCTGTCCTCGACCCGGCGTCCCCCACCGTCACCCCCACCAACCCTCCTGCAGACAGCTCGCGTCTTTCCGCCGCGAAACAGTGGCGCCCCCCCAAGCTCCTGCCCTCTTACTGATACCACCCCAGCGGACACCCCCGCCGCCGCCACCGACATAACAAAATGCCCAAACGGGACAGAGAACCCCCTTAACGGCTGTCCACACTTGTGAAAGCCACCAACACGTACGGACAACAAGGGATACGGCCAAGGCGGCCGCTCAAGCGGCGGTGCAAGAGGTGTACGCATCCCCGTCTCGCGAGACGCGGCACGCAAGTAACATTTTCGCGTCGTCGGCAACGGCCGCAGCCGTCGCCACGTCTAAGAACAACGCGCCTGTCGCCGGTCCCTCTCCGCTGCGTTCCACAAGGGGCGGCGCTGGCACGCTGCGCAAGCCGCGTCCGTCGTTAACGATTGACAACAAGCTCATTATGGAGTCTATGAAGGAGTCAGGGGCGTACAAGACGTGGGCAGATCTCAAAGAAGCTTTTCCCAAGCCAGTTTCGGAGTCGGCCATCCAAGACGCGCGGCTCCAACGCGATACCCTGCGCAGGCGGTCTAGGGAGGAGCCTGGGTCCACAAGGCGGCTTCGACGCTCCACATTTTCGGACGTCGATCGGGAAATGAATCGGTGGTACAACATTTGTGCGGGGCTGGGTGCAGATTCCTTACCGCTAACAATGGCGGTGCTGCGCCAACGGGCAGAGGAGATTGCTGCCAGCCTCGGGGTTACAGGATTTTTCGCGTCGGCGGGCTTTGTGTGGCGGTGGGCGAAGCGGCACAACCTCGTCAACATCTCTCTTTGGGGTACAGGCGGGTCGTCAGCGGCTGGCGTGGAATCTTTTCAGAAGCGGGATGGCACAGATCCGGGAACAACTCTCAGCGTACGGCCCAGCGCAGATAGAGATTATGGACGAGACCGGCCTCTTCTTTTGGTGTCTCCCAAACCTCGCCTACTTTACGGCGGGCAGCAGACGGCGGGCTCGCGGAATCAAGGCCATGAAGGCCAAAGATCATGTGACCTTGGTCCTGGCGGTCAACGATACGTGGTCCCACCAGATTTCTGTGGCGTCCATTGGTAAGGCAGCGGCTCCCTTCTGCTTCAAGGCCCCTCGAGTACCCTGCCCGCTCTCCTATTTCTTCCACATTTTGGCGTGGATGGACGGTGAATTATATGAGAAATGATTCAGTACCTTCTTTGTGGCGGCCGTGCGGGCCAGGACGCGGCTACCCGGCGTCCTCGTCATCGACAATGGTGGCGCCCACGGTTAACTCAAGCACCCAAAAGTCGCTATTTTCCCGCTCCCACCAAACGTGACAAGCAACCATCAGCCTCTCGATGCTGGGATTATCGCCGCACTGAAGGGTCCCTACAAAGCGCGGCTGTTGGGATTGGTGATTGGGGACTTTGAGCAGTCGCGGCTGGCGGAAATTGGGACAGCTGGAACCAGCAGGCCTCCCCTAGATCATGTTGGAAGCAGAAGCTCCGTCCCGGCGGCTGATGGAGCTGGACCTGTCCTGACGAGCGGGGCGAGCGATGGCGCTGCCACTGTCGGCGCCAGAGAGACTGCAGCGTCTGTTGAAGGGCCCTAACAACAGCTCTGCTCCCCAGCCGGTGCGGCGAGGGGCGCCACTTGAAAGTCGATACAAGTTGTTGAAGTAATGGTTATCTTTTACAGAGGGAGCTGTGATGCGACAAGAGTCATGCGAGTGGCATGCACTCGGCTGGAGCCGCAGTCGACGCAAACACAACAGTGAAAGGACAGTGGAAGAAGTTCGTACCGTTGCGAGAAAAAGAAGCGAAATCAAACGCGGCGCATCGCAGCGGGCGGATCGATGCAGCCGCAGACCGCATCCCACCCATTCTCCACTGACCTCAACACGCAATCAAGCTGGTTGCACGACAGCGGACGGAACGATGCAGGCCCTGCCCGCCCCCGCTTGATTCTATTGACATCGAATCTTGACAGAGGTTACCCAAGGTGCTTTGTTGAACATGCCTTGCAACTCAAAAGCCGATGAAGTAACGCGACAGAAGGCCATGGCAGAGGGGTGAAGATAAGCGGACCAAAAAGATAATCTTAATCTGGACGATGTGGGGAGTAGCTGGGAACGTTGAAGCCTGGAATACGCACTGGCTTTGAAGAAGAAGAAAATAAACAGGCACAGCACAGTACAAGCATGTCATGAGCAGAGAAGCGAGAGAGGAAATGGTCAGGTTCTGAGTGGGCAGATCGATGCGACCACGGACCGCACCCTACTAATTCCCCGCCTCCCTCGACACCCAATCAAGCTCGTAGCACTGTAGTATGCACAGCGACAGTACCGGTGCACGCCCTTCCCCTCCAGCCCCCGTGGATCCTTCTAACAGCGACAGTCGGAAGAGGTTGTCCAAGGGGATGGTGAACACACCTTGAAGCTCAAAATACTGTGGAGGAGCGATACTGGAGGCCATGAAGGCACGATAAAGAAGCGCAGACCCAGGAGTGATTCTTCATCTAGAGGGGGTGGGGAGGAACTAACAACGTGGGTGTGTAGAGTGGGCGCTCTCGTCGATGAAAGAAAGAAAAAACGATACGCACAGCACAGTACGACCAAGTCATGAGCAGCGAAGCGAGAAGGCCATGGTCGGATCAGCTTTAGCTAGTAGACCACATCGTGGGACCAACACAGTGTACCATGCCTACGAGCACGACCCTCACCTGGCCACCCGCCCTCTCCTCCTCAGTCTCGTAGAAAAGCACAACGCTCCTACGAAAGAAACTGTACCAAAGGAGACAGACGTAATGCTCGAGCAGCCGATAGAGAGCAGCATGTCATAGTTTACAAGAGCGAGGGATGCAGCGAGCGACTGTGTGTCATTCAACACCGCCAACGAAGTCGGTCCTCCCAGGTACAGTACAGTGCAGTACTGCAGCTGCCGTACGCACAAACAGTACATGTATACTGTATGTTCACTGTGCGTACGGCACGCAGCCTGAAGTTCATGCATGCGAGCAGGTCAGTTTCTCAAAGAATGGGAGCGACACAAGCGACTGCTGCTCTGTGTTCAGGTCTCATTTCTGACCTCTACGTCCGCTAGCCGATCCCAATCGTGTCCAATCGAACACGATCGTGCCCTAGTATGCGCGTTAGTCAGACAATCGACATTGCCCCGCTATCCTTACGTGATCGGTTTCGGGCTCGAACGTCTCAGATTGCTTTCATGTTCTGTGGGGCTACCATTTCGAGAGGATGGGCTACGAAGTGCGCCACCCTGCTTTACAAACGCACAGGGACTGTACTTTATTTGGAGCCTGACACAGTCTTAGACCTGCAATAGCTCGTTAATCATAATAAGGAGAGCCGTTACGCGATCCAGTTCCTGGCAGAAGAGAAACTGACCCACGAGACAGACCAACAGCGGTGCCGAACCAAATGGCGTTCTGCTCGGGCTCTGTTGCCAGAACAGACTGCACAACCCTAGGGTAGCTGATCTTCGCTGGACTAGAGATGCGCTGATTGCAGCCACGTTGCGTAATTTCACTGAAATTTCAAGAATATGCCCTCACGGGGTTGTGAACGCCGTTATTACTGCAACGTGAAATTTCATACAACGAAGACCTTGCAGTCTGCCACGAAGCAAGATCTCGCGGCAGATAAGGACCACACTCGCCTCCACGGCGATTCGAAGCTCACGAAAGCACCCGATCTCGACCAGACGGGCCCTGCTCAGCGAGGCGGACGGCCGCACAGCGCCCCCTTTGTTGCATACTCGCTCCTTTTCCCCTTTCTACCTCCTTCCCCCGGCTGTGAGCCCAATACACATCTCTGCTGTTCCCCATTCACCGCACCTTGTCACCAGCACTCCTCTACCATGGCTCCCGCAAGCAAGGTATGGAGCTTCATTGCTTTTGACCCGGCCACGAAGACAATGATTTGCCCACCCTGCCGGTGGCGGAACGTTGGCAAGAACGCCACACGCGGGGTTGACCATGTACTGAAGTGTACGGCATCGCTTGAGGCCAACCCGTGGATGGCCGAGGTTTTCCGACCCGCCCGGTCGTCTACCAATGGTGCGAGTGCTGTGGCGCCCGTACCATCGGCAGTTCTACTTTATTGGCGGACAGTGCTTGCGACGGCAATGTTTGAGGAGGGGCTTCCGATCAGCTTTTTTGACACGGCTGCCTGGCGTTCTGTGTTTTTGCTCGCGTCGGGCGGCACGTTTGATGGGCCCGGGTCCCGTTCCTATATCTCGTCTGTGCTCCTTCCTGCGGTGGCGCGCAGGTCCGACGATGCGGTCAGACGTCATCTTGCGGCGGCACCCGCTCGAGCGGCTTCCATAGATGGTGCTACGTTTAACCACAAGGGCGTAATAAACATTGTTCATTACATCCCGCGACCCTTTTTCATTGGCACTGCCCGCCTGGGCACAGAGCCATCTTCTGCTGTGAACCTCCGGGCGGCGCTCACGGGGGTGCTGGCGGGTTCCATGATGGCGGCCGCCTTGCCACAGGCCCAAGTCGCAGGCGGGGCAGTGACAGCGATGCAGGGGTTCTGTGGACGCGGCCCACAGATGCTGGTCATGGACTCCCCGTCAAATATGGTCCGCATGCGGGCGGATACGGTGCGGGCGGGCGCTGCCGTCTTCTCCCTTGGTTGCGCAGCCCACGGCGGCAATCTCGCTGCACGGGACGCGGCCAAGATGTCGCCTTTTTTGTCTGCGTTGCAGCACGCGGTGAGCGCTGCAGCATTCGTGACCCGGTGCACTCGCGCGGGTACCCTCCACACCCAATCGGCGTCAAACATGAAGTTAAATGGGCGACGTGTGCGGTCCCTCAAGCGTTACAGCCGCACTCGGTGCGTGGGGCAAGCCGTGACAATATCGGCGGTGCAAGAAACTATGGCTGCTTTGCGGCTCACCCTCCTTTCTATTGGCTGTGCTGAACATCCGTTTGACGTGCCCGCCAGCGTGACAGCGGCGGTGTTGGCGGAAAGTGCGGCAGCAATCGACCAATCCGTGCCATTCTTGAGATTGTCGGCGGCCGTCGTCGCTTTGATCGAGGGCGATTGGGCGCCTTTGTCTTCCTATGCCGGTCTCTTTTCGACTTTGCGCTCGTTGCTCGACACGCATTTCCTGGAGTTGCCGGCTGCCACGCGGAAAGCTTTGCAGGGTAATATCTCCACTCGGATTGGTGCATTCTCCGACCCGATGGCGGCGCTTGCATTTTATCTCGACGAGTTTTGGAGCTCCGCGCGGGGGCGTGTTGGGATTGCGCTGGGGGGAGGACGGGAGGACGCTGCCTGCACTGCGGAATGCCGCAGTTGAGACACTCGCAGGCGGTGCCGCCGGGCTACCAGGGGCTCGTCGCAGCGAGTTAAGTGAGGTGCTCGCATTTCTAGGGAAGCCCGAACAGGAGGAGGCGTGCCGAGAGGTACACCCCTTGACCTGGTGGCGGTTTAGTGGGGATTTGTCGCATATCTCCTTACTATTTGGATATTGGGCCCGGTAGCCCCCGTGACTGGTCAGTATTCACGTGGAGGATTGAACTGATTTGTGGCTCGCCGTTTGGGACGTTACTTCCGTCTTGTATATCTGTCCTTGCTTTTTATCGCCTCTATTTTGGTGGTTATTCGATCTTTATGATCGCTCGGTCGATCGACCCCGCCTCTTTACCGTCTGATAATAAAAGCACCATGGGACCGGGGTTCGCCGTCGTCGGAACCCCCGGCTCCTCATCGGATGTGGCACGAACAAAGGTTCTTCTTCATCGCCTCTAAGGCAATAGTGTTCGCTTTATCGTGCGTCTACGGTCGGTCGCTATTTACCGGTTATTATATTTAGCCAACGTCATTCATCCCACAGGAGTGCTTTCCGTTATGGCACCCCGTTTCCACTCGGTTGTTTTACTTGCCTCCTTCTTCAACGGGAGGTGAGCGTGCTTTTAAGGCACTTGGCCGCATGTTTTCGCCGAGACGCAACCGCACGGCGAGTGAGCACGTTGACAAGCTGAATCGCACTATGTTCAACGCGGCGTCGGTGCCGCGCCGTAACCCCGCGACAAGCTTCTCGCGCTCTTCGACGGAGAAAGGGCTGTTACGTTTTTTCGAGGAGCTTGATTCTGAGGCTATGGCGCATGGGGCGGCAGGGGGCGGCGGAGGTGGTGGGCGTGGCGCTGTGGAAGACGAGGGGGGGGAGGCTGATAGTGAAGAGGAGGGTGGAGAGTACGAAGAGGACGACGCCCCTGGCTCAGACTTGGAACCTGAATAAGTGGACGCGTTCGTCAACGAGTTGCTTGCATAAAGAATAATATTTATCATTACGGCTCGTCCAGGAAACACGGAAGCTCGTCTGAGAAACACTGGCGCACCCGCGTGGCAAAGTGGGGTGCAAGGAGATGCGTTGAGGACGAATACTCGAGGTCTCGCCAATTTGAGAAAATTCATGTTCTGATTCGTCCACTGGCTGCATGTCGTGCCTCCTTCTTGGGGCTGAGAACAAGCGTTGAAATGTTGCAGCACGTTTCTGTCGTTGCCTTCGTTCGGAGTTTCATGAAATGAAACTGTCGCATCTTTAACGCTGGACGAGGCAGCCCCAACAGAATGCGATTCTGTTCGGGCGTCTGTTACCGAACTGCAAACGCGATTCTGTTACATTGCCGCTCGGAAGCACGGACCTCGATCACGAGTTTATTCCAGAAGCGGGAGAAACAGCCATGGCACACGTGCTCGTTGGCCCTCCCTGGAGGTGTACAGTCGGTACCCAATGTTATCCGTACGCTTTTGGAAGAAACTTGAGGTGCCAGATCCGGCGTCCCGATGTGGCATATGGCACCCGATTGCCGCAGTCGGCTGGTGGAAACGCCCAAGTGCATGGCACGGTCCCTCTTTAACAGCCCACAGCTCAGCGCCCAGGGCGCCGCCCGGGTCATCAGGCACCATTTCGGGCTCAGCACATCGCCCTCTTTCCAACGGCGAGCGCGCCGCCATCACTGCCCTCCTCCAACAG
>ENA-ORXR01002558-ORXR01002558.1-marine-metagenome-genome-assembly--contig:-NODE-2558-length-17129-cov-13.268883_pt1 | contig 17129 bp, 13 predicted proteins | sample MGYA00237866_ERZ511479 | MGnify/ENA metagenome assembly ERZ511479 | reverse complement strand
GGTTGGGCCATGCGGGAAATCGCGAGGTTGGCATCCATATATTTTTGAATGCCCGGCGCATTTTTGAGCGCTGACGCAAGCTTCGTATCCGTGAAACCGGGAAGCAAAGCGTTAACCCGAATACCATGATTACCATATTCTTTGGCCATACCTTTTGTCATCGCGATGATGGCAGCTTTGGTCATGCCGTAGATGACGCGCCCCTGTGCCGGCTGAATGCCGTCAATAGATGCCACATTAACAATTGCGCCTTTTTTGTTCTTCAGCATTAGCGGAATTGCTGTCGAGGAAAGATAATAAGGACCTTTAACGTTCACATCGAAGGTTTTGTCATAGGCAGAATCAGGCGCTTCATGGGAGGGTCCCATGTAAGGATTAGTTGCGCCGTTATTAATTAAAATATCGAGACGTCCGTATTTCTCTTCGATCATATCGACAACTTTGCCGTGATCGGAAAGCTCACCTAAATGAAGTTCCGCGCTAATCGCCTCTCCGCCTGCGTCACGGATAGCCTCCGCTACTTTTTCACAATCGGCTTGTTTTCGGCTTGAGCAAATCACGGTTGCTCCGTGCTGCGCGAGGCCATGTGCGATTGCTTCGCCGATCCCGCGTGATGCTCCTGCAATTAAAGCCACGCGCCCCTTGAGATCAAATCTGTTCGTCATAATCTTACCCTTTGTTCTTGAATGCTTCGCCAAGTTTCTCTTTCAACTTTCTCATTCCCGAAAGATATGAATCTGAATGTACGGCTCTATTGATAAAGTAGTCTTTTACAACGGGGTGCGGGTAAACAAAGAATTCATCCGCGATGATCGCCGCTTTTAAGGCATCCGCCACATCTTTAGGCTCCAACAATCCGTCTTGCGAGCCCTCCGCCATCGGCATCCCTTTGGTCATATTTGATCGAACATATTGGGGGCAAACGCAGTGGGATTTTACACCTTGATCGCCGTGCTCAATAGCAATGCTCTCGGCGAAGCTGACGGCGGCATGTTTCGTGCATGAATATGACGCGCTACCAATTTGATTCAGTAATCCCGCAGCCGAAGCCGTGATCACAAAACGTCCTGAGCCCCGCTCTGTCCATACGGGTATGAGCGCTCTTGCCGCATAAACAGAGCCCATCACATTGACTTGCCACGCCTGCTCCCAGCTCTCGTTGCTGGCGCCTGCAACATATTTTCCATTGCCTGAGCCCACGCCAGCATTTGATACATAGACATCAATAGGACCATGTTCTGACTCTACGTCGGCAATAAATTGTTTTACCGACTCCTCATTCGAAACGTCGCATTTGTAAGCCACCGCACCGATGTCAGAAGCCGTGTCGTCAGGCCTATGTAAATCACTGATAGCTACAGTCGCACCCTCAGCGAGAAACATTTCTGCGACTCCGCGACCTATTCCACCAGAAGCGCCTGTTACGGCTACGATTTTATTTTTAAACATGCATAAGGTTTAGACAGCTGACCCTAAGGTTCAAGCTACAAAATTGAATGTTCTCAACACCGCTTTGATATGTCATATCTGTTCTATTAGTTGGAGCCACTATCATGTCATCAGGGTCAGAGGGTAGCGTTGGAGAAACCGAGGCCGCACTGGTTTTAGCCAGCGAAGACCTCCTGTCCCAAGACAACATCCCGGATGAAAATCAACAGATGGACTGCTTCTCCTGCGGAGAGGCCATGACAGGACTCTTTTGTCATGCCTGCGGTCAAAAAAATGACGATTACCGACGGTCTATTTTTTCATTATTTACGGAAACCTTCACATCGATATTTTCTTTGGAAAATAGGATGTGGCGGACGTGGATGACACTTTTCCTTAAACCCGGAAAAGTTTCCCGAGAATTTGCAGACGGAAAACGTACGAATTGGACCTCGCCAGTGCGAATGTATTTGGCGCTCTCAATTATTCTGTTTGGCTACATGGGGGTCACAGAAACACGTATCTTTAGCGTTCGAACCGACATTGTTCCAAAAGCCGGATTTCAAGGTTCTATAGAAGATCTGGCCGACAACGAAGTACATCTGGACGCAGATTTCGGGTTTTTCCGACGTCAGGCAGAAATTGATCGGCTAAATGAAAATGTCGATTTCGAACGAGTTTCAAAACTTATTAAAGGCATTCCAAAACAAGCCTTCGTCTTCGACGGAAGTCTTGACGCCATAAACGGCCCACCCCGCGACGATCTCCTCGTCTCCAGCGGAAGCTGGCCGGACCCCAATGATTCTGGAACGGATTTAAATGCAAAACGGGAGGAGGCTCTCGAAACTTATTCAGAAAAATTGGACGACATCGTGGACGCCTATAATAAATTATTATCACAGGCACGTAACCCAGAGACTATAATTGACCAGATCATTGAAGCTGAAGGTAAACGCAAAAATTTAAATCTTATCGAAATGTTGGGTTTTGCCCAAAACACCGAATTAAAACAGCGGGCCGAAGAGTCCATTAGCTCCATCGAAAAGGCGTTGGATGTCATGGGCCTCTCACGGGAAGACATTCATCTTCTTCCAACCGAGATGAAAACCGGGTTTAGTTTGGATATCGGCGAAGGCTCAATAAGTGGCGTGAAATTATCTCGAGCCGATACGCTAAATCTGGGAGAAGAAATTTTAAAAAACCCGGTGATATTGAACGAAGGTATTTCGAAATATTTGCCCCGTATCATGTTTCTGATGATGCCATTCGCAGCCATTATCGGGCTCATTTTCATAAGGGATAAGAAAAGAGCCATGCTCTACGATCATCTTGTACATGCCACCTATATCCACGCCGTGAGTTTTGCACTTTTATTCGTCCTAATACTCATGGCGCAATGGACCTTCGTCGGCGGAAGCGCTCGGGTTTTTCTTTTGGGAATGGCCATTTACCTTCCGATCAGCGCGAGAACTATGTTCCGACGCGGATGGATTAAAACGATTTTTTCCAGTTACACGATCGCCCTCTTATATGGGCTCGTCATGCTCATCGTCATATTACTTTTAACGGCTCGATCTATATCAAATACGTTAGAGGCCGGAATATTATTGACCTGACACGCCCAAATTTGGTTTAGGAGCCCGATCACCAAACCACCACAAGGTTGACGCTGTCGCTGCGAAGACCGCTGCTTCTACAATCGACTGATTTTGCGTTTGCAGGAAAATACCCGCAGTAATCAACCAGAGTGAAAAGGTGAGTGACGGCCTGACTAAACGCAAGATATTGATTACCCATTTGCTGGCACGGCCAATTGCCGCATCCGCTTCAATGGACGCTGCTAACCCTGACCAGGATCCGGCTTGGTTCGTCATCTCCAACTCGATCCTGGATTCTTGCTCTCGCGATTTCATATTTAGCTCATGCAAACGATACTCGTGTTCCCACCTCGCTTTTTCTTGCCGAAACAAATCGCGGCGTTCAAAAAAGCCGGCAACTCGACCAAACGCCGTCCCGATTATTCCAAAAACACCTCCCGCAGCCGCGTCGAGGCCTAACGTCATTAAATCTGCCATATGCGTTTCGCTTTCTCTCCGGACCACCATTTGCGAGGGCGTCCTAAATCTATATGAAGGAAGGTTTGGTAAAATCCGAAACCGGTGAATCCGGCATCTTCACAGGCCCGCAGCAATGAAATTCTGTCATGGCCATGGGTTGAGATATCTGCCGCCAGTTTGAGGTGTTGCGACAAAGGCGCGCCGCCAACTCTGGCGTTGTGCAAGCTACATCTATGAGCTGATAAAATCACAAACGGTCGCCCGACCGATGTTCGAGCCATTTGTAGTTTATCCATGAAAAGCGGCCAAGAATAAGATTGGCCGCAATGGTGACAAGCTAGTTCTTCAGGCGAAAAATTACGCCACCTCCACCGCTCGATATGTTCCGTTTTTTCCACATTTGTAAATTACGCCAAGTCTCAAAAGCGTGGACACATAAAAAAAGCCCACTGTAAAAGCGGGCTTTTTGGTATTCAATTCGCGGGAAAGATCTAGTTAAAGATGCCCAGCTTGCGGGCCTTCTTGGCAGCAAGATAGTAGAAAGTGACGCGAGACTTGAAACGCTCACCTTTCATATCCTGACAAACCTCTTTCACGAGGTCCATCTGACCTTCGGTGCGCTCAAGCTTTTTGGTTACAAAACCATTCGCAACACGCTTCAACTCAGCTTCGTCGGAACAGGCAACCAATGACGCATCACGCGACCTCAGTGAAACACCACAATATTTCACGATGGCTTGTACGACGGGCTTACGCGCTTTCGGGTCATACTTTTTCACATTCGTGTAGTACTTTTCAAAAGCCGCATCTGCGGCGCTTGCTTTCTTCCCTTTTCCTTGAGTAGAGCCGGCCTTAGGTCCAGGCTTTTTACGAGGCGTTCCGGAGGCTGTCAGCGCGCCGCGCTTTGTACCAGGCTTAGGTCCAGGCTTCTTGCGGGACTTAGATGTTGCTAGTGCAGCTTTAGCTTTTCCAGATTTCGATGCGAAACCTTTAGCTTGCTTAACCCACTCATCACGCGCGATGCGTCCTGGAATAGAGTCGATAACGCCCTCAACCATTTTAACATCTTTTGCTTTCCAAGCACCGATTTGGCGGAAGTAATAAATCCCTTTACCATTTAGGTCTTTTTCAAACTTTGGACCGATACCTTTGATTTCTTTTAAATCATCCGGCTTACCGGCTGTTGGGCCGTCTGTATAAAGGACCTTAGGCTTGGGTGCCGCTTTCGCTTTTGGCTTAGCTTTTGGCTTAGCTTTTGGCTTAGCTTTGGCTTTAGCTTTCGGCTTAGGTGCCGCTTTAGCTTTTGGCTTCGCCTTAGGCGCCTCAGCGACTTGGCTCTCAAGATATTTTACACGGGCAGCAAGATAGCGATTACGCCACTCTAAAGCATATGTATCATCATCAGAGTCGTCAGACTTTGTTGCAGACTTCGCCGTAGCAACGGCAGCTGTCGTAGCCGCTGCCGCTGCAGCGCCTGCGGCTAATTTACCTTTAAGGCCTGAGATTTCAGTGTCGCGTGTAGATACGCGGCCCTCTAATTCTTGCACACGAGCGCGGAGGCTGTCGGCCTCTGCGCGCAGCGCGCCTTCACCTTCGACGGAGAGATCACCTTCGATCTTCTTACCGCGGCGCAACCACCAACCTAAAATAAAACCTAGAATCCCGAGCAGCAAAAGCGGCAAGAGCAAAAAACATAAAACGAATGCGATTATATTAGACATTGGATACTCCTATTGACCCTGAGTTACAGTAAAGGTGATGCGGCGATTTTGTGCCCGACCTTCTGTAGTTGCGTTAGTGGCAACAGGTGATGTTTCACCAAATCCTGTAGCCGTCATACGGTCAGCTTCGACCTGTTGTTCTGAAAGATAGTTTTTAACAGTTGCAGCACGTGCTTCTGACAAACGTTGATTGTAAGCGTCATCGCCCATGCTGTCAGTGTGTCCACCAATAGTAATGTTGAATGATGCGCAACGATTGGCAGCAGATGCAATCTTATTTAAGAGATCGAAACTCTCCGCCCCCTTGATATTAGCAGCGTTCGTCTCGAACAAAATACGATTATTACCTTTGACGTCCGCGAAGAGCGCTTGGCAATCCGTGACGTTACTAATGACCGGAGCAACTTCAGGAACAGAAATATTTGCACGGAAACCGTTCGCATATTTCCCTGACAATCCTTGGCCTGCCGCATTAATCGCGTCTCTTACACTGGCGTCATTAGCAGTTCCCTTGAGAAGACCGTTGTAATCCTCCTGAGTAAAACTTCCCTTATCCAGAAGTGCGAGCTGATTCATGTAGCTTTCGGTTACGTCTGTAAATTCGGCGTCAGGAGCACCTCCGGCAACAACGATTTTTCTGTCGATGGCCTTAGTGTTAAAAATCCGATTTGCTGCCATCAATATATCAGCCTTCGCTGTTTCTGATGGAACGTATCCAGATACAGTAACGTTTCCGTTCGCGTCTTTAACAGCGTTGAACGTATAGGGTGATTGAGCGGCAACAGTTTGAAAGGACATATCGTCTTTAACAGCGTGCCAGCGTCTTTTGTTTTTACAAGCCGAACATTCCGTGTTCTCAGCAACGCTTATCGCATCAGCTTTCGCAGCCTCGCTTATTGCCTCGCCCGATAGCGTTGCGACATTGCCGCTCATATCGACCTGAATATTTTGATAGCCCTTATTATCAAGGGCCTCGCGAATGTCATTCTCCATAGATCCGATTTTCGGCATACCGAAAATCCAACCAAGAATGAGCGACACTAAAGCTAAAATTAGCCCCGCGCCTAACCATTTTGAAGCCATGGGTAACCTCCCTTAAAGATCCCGTTGTCCGATCAAGAATCGGAGCAAGCAATGAGCCTCTAAGGGATTAACGAACAACATGCAACGTCACCCGTCACATAATTAAATAATCATCAGCGTTTCGGCGCAGTCATTCAGATTGTGTTCAGCTGATATTTTGAGCTAGAACCTTACAGGCCTCATCAAATTCATTTTTTAATTCGGCAACAACATCAGCGACAGGCGGAGATGCATGAACAGATCCTACGCCCTGGCCGGCGCCCCAAATGTCTTTCCATGCCTTTGCGTCAGTATTTCCGCCGGAACCAAAGTTCATGGATGACTTGTCTGCCTCGGGAAGATTGTCAGGATCCAAGCCGGCTTTCTCAATGGAGCCGCGCAGATAATTACCGTGAACACCGGTAAAGAGAGAAGAATAAACAATATCCTCACCTGAGCTTTCAACGATTTCATCCTTATAAGCAGTATCTGCATTCGCTTCTGCCGTCGCGATAAAGCGGGTACCGATGTAGGCCATGTCGGCCCCCATCGCGAGTGACGCCGCTATTGCGCCGCCTGTCGCTATAGAGCCTGACAATAATAATGGGCCGTCAAAGAATTGGCGTATCTCCGGAATCAACGCGAAAGGTGAAAGACGACCCGCATGGCCGCCTGCGCCTGAGCAAACTGCAATCAGGCCATCTGCGCCCATAGAAAGCGCCTTTTTCGAATGGCGAATATTGGTGACGTCATGCAATATTATTCCGCCATAAGAATGCGTAGCATCATAGACCATCTGATTGGCCTGCAAGGAGGTGATAATGATTGGCACCTCATGCTTTACGCAAACTTCCATGTCTTCTTGCAGTCGATTATTTGACGGATGGCAAATCTGGTTGACGCCAAAAGGCGCTACAACTTTGTCCGGATTTGCATTCTGATATTCCTCAAGCTCAAGCTTGATGCGTACAATCCACTTCTCCAGCGTTCCCGATGGCCGCGCGTTGAGAGCGGGGAAGGTTCCGACGATACCGGCTTTACATTGTGCGATGACGAGCTCCGGTCCGGACACGATGAACATGGGAGACCCAATGACCGGAAGCGGAAGACCTTGGAGAATTGGTGGCAGTGACATCTAGTTTTCCTTATTATCTCTGTATTTGGAGTCTGAATTGGCTGTTATCCACGCCATCGCGGCGAAGCCGGCAGTATTCTTTGCCATTTCCTTCGGATCAATCTTGTCGAACGTATCATCAGGCGTGTGATGCAAATCAAAATAATCCGTTCCATCCTGCTGCAAGCGCATGGCCGGGACACCTTCCCGCTTGATTGGCCCAATATCCGGTCCGCCCGTCGTATCCTTCTTGACGAGCGGCAACCCAAGTAAATCGGCCAAGGCTTGCATATCCTCTCGGCCTTCGGTCCAATTATAATGGACCTCGTAAGGTGCCTCGGCTCCGAAATCGGATTCCGTGGCCATCATATGGTTTGAAAGTTCGGCCTTATATTTGTCGCGATAGGCAAATCCCCCGAGTAACCCTATTTCTTCTGACCCATAAGCGACGACGCGAATTGTGCGTTTTGGCTTCAGGCCCGATTCAATAATAACCTGAGCAGCTCCAGCCGAAATACCAATCCCGGCACCATCATCGATGGCCCCTGTGCCCAAATCCCAGCTATCTAAATGGCCGCTAATAAGAACTATTTCTTCAGGAGACTCACTTCCGACGATTTCACCGATAACATTTCCGGTGGGTCTATCGCCTGTGTCCCTTGGCGAAAGCGTCATTTCCACTGTAACTTTCTCGCCGCGCTCGAAAATGCGCTCAAGTTGGTCAGCATCAGGACCGGAGAGCGCAGCGATCGGTATTTTTGGGACGTCAGCCTCATATCGCATGCCGCCTGTATGCGGGAATCTATGGCTGTCCGTGCCGACCGAACGAATGAGCACGGCGACAGCTCCATGCTTTGCAGCCTCAGATGCACCGATACGTCGTTTCATGCCCGCCGGGCCGTAACCTGCCCCGTCAGGTGCTTTCTCCATTCGGCCGGATATAAAAGCAATCTTATCCGTTAAATCCTGGGTTGTCGCTTGCAGTGCATCGAGTTCTGAGAAAAACACGACTTCAGCCTCAATACCTTCACTAGGCGTAGCGACCGAATAACCGAGCGACGTGATGGCCAACTCTTGCGGATATGGCGCTGTGATTGATGCCTTCTCAAAACCGCGCTCCCAACCGGGAATGGTGAAGGGTTCGATACGAACATTTTCTAAGCCAATTTCTTTGAACTTCGCAACGGCCCAATCCCGAGCGCGCGCTTCAGCCTCCGTACCGGCCATGCGCTGCCCGACCTCCGTTGTCAGGCTTTCCGTGATATCATAGCCGTAAGTTCCGCCAAGCGCCTTACTCATCAAACGTTCGGCTTGGGCGATGTTCGGGTTGGCACTCGTGGATTCCGACTTAACTACTTCATCCGAAGAAACAGGGCTATCAATAGCTGGACTACAGGCCGAAACGGACAAAATAGCAGTAAGTAATAGGGCGTGACGCATATTATATTCTCTCGATTCTGCACTTCATACGCAAAGCGTAGACAGTAGCGATTGCACCATTGCAATAATCAATTATGAATAGGAGGAAATATGTCCGCCACTATGGAGTCAATAATGACCTTTTCAAAACACTCAAAACTGGCTAGCAGCCTTCTACTTTCCTCGGTTATGCTGTTGGCGGCGTGTTCCTCTAGCGATCCTGCCGTCGAGACGGGCAATCCCGAAGCCGCCGCTTCCGCGTCTGATTTAGCGCGCCGCATTGAACGTCTATCTAGCGATGACTTCGAAGGCCGCGCACCGTCGACGCCCGGTGGTAAAGCTGCCTCTCAATATATCGCTGATGAGATGGCATCAGCCGGGCTTGCACCTGCCGGCGAGAATGGGACATATTTTCAAACCGTTGAGCTAACGGCCGCGGCGGTAATGCCGTCTTCCACAATGTCAATCAGCCTAAATGGTAAAGACGTCTTGGATGGGAATAATACTGAGAACGCTGTATTTTGGACGAAACGTCTGGATGAAACTGTAAAAGTGGAGGACAGCGAAATCGTCTTCGTCGGTTATGGCGTAAATGCACCCGAATATGGGTGGAATGATTATGACGGCATTGACGTAAAGGGTAAAACGGTCGTGATGCTAGTCAATGATCCAGGGTTCGCCACGAAGGATGAAGCGCTCTTCAAAGGCAATGCCATGACCTATTACGGTCGATGGACGTACAAATATGAAGAAGCCGCCCGCCAAGGTGCCGCGGCGGCAATCGTAATCCATGAAACGGAGCCTGCGAGCTATGGATGGGATGTCGTTTCCGGATCTTGGACGGGAGAGCAGTATGATCTCGTACGTCCGGACAGGGGGGCTTCCCGCACCGCGCTCGAGGGATGGATTACATATGACCAAGCCGAGAAAATGTTCGGGACCGTTGGTCTCGATATGGCCAGCCTGAAAACAGACGCCGCTATGAAGAGCTTCAAGGCCGTTCCGGCTCCCGGTTTGAAATTGAACGCTACGATCAACCAAACCGTGAAGACCACGACATCACGCAATGTGGCGGGTGTTTTAGAAGGCGCAACTCATCCTGAGGAGTACGTTTTGTATATGGCGCATTGGGATCACCTAGGAATGAGTGATGACGTTGAAGGTGAAGACAGAATTTTCAACGGCGCCGTCGATAACGCAACAGGTACAGCCGCAATCATAGAGGTTGGCGAGGCAATGGTTGAACGCGGCGCGCCTGAAAGATCCGTTTTATTCGTCGCTGTAACAGCCGAAGAGTCGGGGCTTCTTGGGTCAGCCTTTTATGGCGAGACACCCCTCGTCCCTCTCTCGCAGACTGTCGGCGGGCTTAATATTGATGCGATGCTGCCGGTTGGCGAAACTAAGGACATGAAAGTCATCGGTTTTGGTTCCAGCGAGTTGGAGGACCTGCTCAAGCGGCAACTCGAAAAACGCGGAATGTATGTGGTGCCAGACGACAAGCCGGAAGCCGGCTATTTTTATCGCTCTGACCACATTAGCCTCGCAAAACTCGGCGTGCCAATGCTCTACGCCGACCCGGGCAATGACCATGTCACAAATGGCATGACCTATGGCGAGAAATTCGCGAAGGAATATACGGCAGAACGGTATCATAAACCCGGTGATGAATATGATGATAGCTGGGATTTATCCGGTATCGTTCAAGCCACAGATATTATGCTCGATATGGGTTACGATCTGGCTAATTCTGATCAATGGCCAAACTGGTATGAAGGCACGGAATTCCGCAGCCTCAGAGATGAGATGCGCAAAGGCAAATAGTGCAAACCGTCATTTGTATGAAATGGGGGACGCGTTACGGCGCGGACTTCGTCAATCGCCTTTATTCAGCGATCCAGCGGAACACGGCGCGCGAAACGCAGCTCATTTGCCTAACTGACGATCCCTCGGGCATCGTTGAGCCTGTAAGGTGCGAACCGATACCGGATATAAATCTACCGGATGACTTAGTCGTCACGCCGTGGCGAAAGCTCGTCTTGTGGAAGGATAAATTGGCCGGACTCGAAGGCGACGTGTTATTCTTGGATCTCGACCTCGTTATAACGGGAAACTTAGACGAATTATTCGATTATGAACCCGGACGGTTTTGCGTTATCGAGAACTGGACTCAGATTGGAAAAGGGATTGGGAATACGTCGTGTTTTCGTTGGAATATCGGGAGTCAAAAACATATTTTTGACAAGCTTGAAACGGAACAAGCCCGTATTCTCTCGACTTATAGAATTGAACAGGTTTATATCTCTCGTGAGGTTGACGACATGGTCTTCTGGCCGCGCCTTTGGTGCGCTAGTTTTAAGCACACGCTCTTACCAAAATGGCCTTTAAATTTTTTTCAAACCCCAAGATTGCCACCTGAAACGAAAATTGTGGCCTTTACAGGGAAGCCGGATCAAGACGAAGCGGTTGACGGGAAATGGCCTGTGAAGTCCGCTTGGAAAAAGCTTTATAAGCATGTGCGGCCAACGCCATGGATTACGAAACACTGGTAAGCCAATGATTATTAAGTTTCTTTCGAAAACGCCTGTTGAAAAGCTGCCGCCACTTTGGAACTCGCTTCGGCCAGCAGGCGGATTCAAAGGCATAACATTTACATTTGACCCTGATGCCAGAGACTACGATTTTCTGGTAATATACGAAGACCTCCCGCCACTATCGGGCGATAAAAAAATACTCCGTAGCGAAAAGCTCGCCTGCCCACGATCTAACACGATGCTGATCACAACGGAACCAGGATCAATTCGTCTCGCCGGGCCGCACTACCTAGGACAATTCGGTACAGTATGGAGCAGCGTCCCCTACAGAAAACTTTATACGCCAAACCGGGCAACTATCTTACGGCGGGGATATGAAAAGGGTTTTCGGGGCGCCTTCTACAAAGAATCTTATCTAGACTATATGAAAGCCAGACTTAAAGGCGACGTCCACGGAATATATAGTTTCGGGTTGACCGAAGCTATGGGCAGCGTCTCTTTACAAGAGAGCCTGCAACCACCGCCGCTGCGCTGGTTCTATGGACGAGATATGGCGGGTAACAATCACCGTTCTTTGAAATCCATATCCCGAAACAAACCGACCAAATCTCTTGATCTCTCAACCGTCACATCCAATAAACAAATGGCGCATACGGGACACGCCACTCGCTATGACTTTATCCGCGGTTTAAAATCTCATCTTGGCGATAGTTTCCACATATTTGGCAAGGGCCATAGTCCCGTCGATGATAAGGCGGAAGGCATGGATGCCTATCGCTATCACATCGCGCTCGAAAACCATGTTCAATCCGGTCATCACACCGAGAAGCTAAATGACTGTTTCCTGGCGGGCTGCCTGCCATTTTACTGTGGTGATCCTGACTATGACAAAGTCTACCCAAAGGATGCCGTGATACCGATTGACATGAGGGATGTTAAAGGCAGCGTAAAAATCATAAAAAGAGCAGTTGAAACCGACCAATATAAAAAAAGGCTCGAGGCTCTAAAAGAAGCCAAACGTATAGCGTTAAGCGTTTCAAATCCGCTTATTGCAAGTATAAACTGGGCGCGAACCAGAGCGTCGCATAACTGGAGACGCACCCCGCAGACCCACCGCTGGGAAGATGGAGTTATCCACGGACGGCATGCTTTCAGGCGACGTCAACCCGGCCTCGCCCTGAAAGATGCGGCCATTGTCCGACAGACAAAAAAATATCAGCAAGATTTACTTTCGCCTTTGCAGTTCCATAATAAAAATTCCGGCGTCTCGGACAATTGAGCGAAACACAATATTCTTTTCGCCCTTGACGGGAATTTAGTAGGATTTTGCTACTGGACTCTCCTACTAAGAAGGGAGTCAGTTTTCAGCACATTCGGGAGGTCAAATGACCGGGATCAAATCAGCGCTTAAGTTTGCAAGCATAACTTCATTTTGCGCTATAGCCGCATTTGCAACGACGACCGAACTCTACGCGAATGAGACTGACAAGCCCAACGTTACGGCCGGAAGCGAAAATGACGCAGCGGCCAAATTTCGCCAGCTGGATCATGTTCTTCCGTCGCCGAATGTTTATCGCAGCGCATCAGGCGCGCCAGGTCCCGGTTACTGGCAACAACGCGCCAGCCATACGATGGACATCCGGCTGGATGAAGACAAGCGCCGCATCTTTGCTGAAAGCGACATCGAATATACAAATAATTCGCCTGACACACTGAAATATATCTGGCTCGCTCTTGATCAAAACCGATTTAAAGACGGTTCGCTTGAGCGCCGATCTGCGACAGCCTCAGCTGCGGGATCGAGACGGGGCGACGGCGCTGGCGGCTCCGATCGCTACTCATTCTTTGCCCTTCGCAAGGAACAAGCCTTTGAAGATCGCCAATATGGATTTGAATTCAAAGCCATCATGAATGAGGACGGGGACACCCTTCCCTATGTCATCAATGACTCGATGATGCGTATTGATCTGGAAGAGCCCCTTGAGTCCGGAGAAACGATAACAATTCAAGTCGATTGGGAACACAATATTCTTGATGAAGTCGCGATTGGCGGCCGCGGCGGGTATGAATATTTTGAAGAGGAAGACAATTACATATTTGGCATGGCGCAGTGGTTCCCGCGCCTAGCAGCCTACACCGATTACACGGGTTGGCAAAATAAACAGTTCCTTGGTCGCGGTGAATTTACGCTGGAATTTGGCGATTACGACGTGAACCTCACGGTTCCGAGCGACCACATCGTTTCGGCCACTGGCGAGCTTCAAAACCCCCGAGATGTATTGAGCCTTACCCAGCGCAAGCGCCTGGCAGATGCCGGAACAGAAAAGCCAATTTATATTGTAACGCCCGAAGAGGCGGAAGAGAATGAGAAGTCGAAAGCCACAGGCTCTAAGACGTGGAAATTTAAGGCCGAGAACGTCCGTGATTTCGCTTGGTCATCCTCCCGCAAATATATCTGGGACGCAATGAAGTTCAAACAGGACGACGCGGAAAACCCCGAAGTCTTAGCAATGTCATTCTTCCCAAAGGAAGCAGACCCAATCTGGTCTAAATATTCCACGCAAGCCGTTGTTCACACAATGGATGTTTATAATAAATTTGCGTTCAACTATCCCTATCCGACTGCGCAATCCGTAAACACATGGGAACGCGGCGGTATGGAATATCCGATGATCACATTTAATGGGTATCGTCCGTCAGAGGACGAAAAATCCGGTGAAGTTGTCTACTCTCGTAACATTAAATACGGCCTGATTGGCGTCATTATTCACGAGATTGGCCACATCTATTTCCCGATGACGGTAAACAGCGACGAACGCCGCTACACTTGGATGGACGAAGGCCTGAACTCATTCCTGGAGTATTTGGCTGAATATGAGTGGGAAGAAGATTTCCCGATCAGCCGCGGTATGCAAAACCCATTAGACGTTATCCCAACTTATATGACGAGCTCAAATCAAGTTCCAATCATGACGCAGTCCGACAGTATCTTGCAATTCGGCCCGAATGCCTACTCTAAGCCTGCAGCGTCGCTTATTGTTTTGCGCGAAACTGTCATGGGCCGTGAGCTCTTTGACTTTGCCTTCCGTGAGTATTCAACGCGCTGGAAGTTCAAACGACCGACTCCTGCTGACTTCTTTCGGACAATGGAAGATGCCTCCGCCGTCGATTTAGATTGGTTCTGGCGCGGTTGGTATTACGGCACGGACCATGTCGACATGGCCGTCACCGGTGTACGTGAATATCAAATCTCCACCAATGACCCGGAAATTGAAAAAGATATTAAACGCGAAGAAGACGCGCGCAACCGGCCGGAGAATATCTCGCAACGCCGAAACCGTGAAGAGGGTCTGAAAACGCGCTTGAAGCGTTATTCAGACTTAGAAGATTTCTACAATGAAAATGACAAATTCACGGTTACGAATGCTGACCGCAATAAATTCAAAAGTTATTACGACGGTTTAAAAGATTGGGAACGCGCGGCCTATGACCGGGCAATGGAAGACGGGAAATATCTATATTTTGTCGACTTCGAAAATCTTGGCGGTCTGGTATCGCCCCTGCCCGTCACGATTGAATATGAAAACGGAACGTCCGAAGAAATTATGATTCCGGCAGAGATTTGGCGTCGTAATTCCAATAATGCGACGAAGCTTTTCACACTCGACAGCCGCGCTGTCAGGTTCAAATTGGACGTGGCGCATCAGACTGCGGATGCAGACTTCTCGAATAATGCCTATCCGCCGATGATCTCGCAGAGCCGAATTGATCTCTATAAATCCAGCTCCTCATCGTCGTCGATGATGGCCGATATGCTTCGTGAGCTCCATTCCGATAAAGCGGCGGAAGAGTCCGCAGAATCCGATGAAGTTCCATTGGGGGAGGCTTCAGAGGAGATGCCAAGCACGGATGAAAACCCGGGCGATGATGGCGGAAATATGTCTGACACCAAGCCTGATAGTAAATCAGGCACCAAGCCAAAGCGTAAGGATGACAAGAAATCCTCTTTACGCCGGACGCTCGAGCGGATGCTTGAACGCCGATAATGCTTAATCGTCGTCAAGCCTGCCTGTCCGCGCTCTTATTTATTGGCTTATGCGCCGCGACGCCGGTTGCTGCGCATGACGCCCCGCGCGTTGAAACCGTCGTCAGTCTTAGCCCCCTTGGCGAGCTTGAGGTCACCCACACGCTCCAGCTCTCGGCTGCCCAGCGCCTCCTCTATAAGGCCGGGATTATCGCCAAGAATGACATGACGGGACTGAAAGCCCGCGCCCAAGCGGCGATTTACGCATCGCAGCGGTTTGATATTTTAGCCGATGAAACATCCGTTCCGCTCGACATATTGGGCGCCGAGATTCAAGGCGGGCATCTCTACATCTATCAAACCGGACAGCTCGCTGAGGCTCCCCAAAACTGGTCCGCCCGGAATTCTATTCTGCGCGATCTTAGCCCGCGATTTGACAATGTTGTAAATGTCCCGACAGCAGACGGCATTCGCACGATTGTTTTCAGTGGACCGGATATTGAGGCTTTCAACTCACCCGGCTAAACTCGGCGGCGCGATAAAAAGTTCGCAATTTTCTGACTTGCAACATGGCGCGCGCGAGCGCATCACAATCCCATGTTAATTCTACACCATCTCAATAACTCCCGCTCTCAACGTATTCTTTGGCTCCTCGAAGAGCTTGGCGTTGAATATGAAATTAAACATTACGAACGCGACGAGTCGACTAATCGCGCACCTGCCGAATTGAAGGCCGTTCACCAACTCGGGAAAAGTCCGGTCATCGAAGACGGCGATTTAATCGTTGCCGAGACGGGCGCCGACGACACACGCACCGAGGCTGCGTTGGTGCTACTTGTGCTCGGCTTTCAAGGCTATACGGTAGGCCAAGCCGAGCGCTACGTTCAACGCTTGCGACGTCGTGCAAGGCTTGCCGTCGAGTGGCATTGAGCCGATCAATCGCTGGCATTGGTGTCTGAGGATCGGCATGCTGTAATTCGTTCGACAAGTAGCCAAATTTGACCGAAGGCCAGTGGCACGAGACTGGCGAGCAACGCCAGCGCGAAACCGCGTCCATCCGGTGCAGTGGTATCGAGCACGTGGGCCAGCGGGCTCAGATGCACCGCTGACAAGATCAGCCCTGTGCACAGCGCGAGTGCCAGCCAGACGAACCCGTTGCGAGTGATCTCGTTGACTATCGGCCCGCTGTTCGCACGGCGCAGGTTGAACACGTGCCACAACTGCGCGAAGGCAAGCGTCAGAAAGGCAACGGTTGCGGCCTCGGCAGGCGGCAGATCCAACACGCTTTCGGCGATGGCGAGTGCGCCCAGTACGCTCAGCGCGAACACGACGCCGTACACGCTAATGCGGCGCCAGTCCGATGGCGTCACGATTGGCGCCGTCGCCGGTCTGGGGCGCTGTTGCATCAGTGTCGGAGCACCCGGGCCGACCGCGAGTGCGAGTGCCGGAAACACGTCGGTGACCAGGTTTAGGAAGAGGATCTGCAACGGCAGCAAAGGCATGGTCCCGCCCAGCACCGCCGCGATGCCTAACACCAGGATCTCGCCGACGTTGCACGACATCAGGTACACCACGAAGCGACGAATGTTGGCCAGTATGACCCTGCCCTCGCGAACCGCCCGTGCGATCGAGTCGAAAGCATCATCCTGCAGCACCATGTCTGCTGCCTCCTTGGCGACATCCGTACCGCGCTGCCCCATCGCCACCCCGATATCTGCCGCCTTAAGTGCTGGCGCATCGTTGACCCCGTCGCCGGTCATCGCCACGACCCGG
>ENA-ORXR01002556-ORXR01002556.1-marine-metagenome-genome-assembly--contig:-NODE-2556-length-17132-cov-13.097977_pt1 | contig 17132 bp, 21 predicted proteins | sample MGYA00237866_ERZ511479 | MGnify/ENA metagenome assembly ERZ511479 | reverse complement strand
TGGATTACACCCATTTCACCTCGCCCATCCGCCGCTATGCTGACCTCATCGTTCATCGTGCCCTTATCGACACCTTCGATCTAGGCGATGACGGCATGGACAAAGAAAGCGCCTCTCGCCTGCAGGAAATCGCGGAGCATATCTCGGCGACGGAACGCAAAGCCATGGTCGCCGAACGCGATGCCAAAGACCGCTACATTGCCGCCTATCTCGCGGATCGCGTCGGCGCGACTTTTGATGCGCGAATTACGGGCGTGACGAAATTCGGGCTCTTCATTACACTGGACGAAACAGGCGCAGACGGCCTGATCCCCGCCCGCAATTTGGGGCATGAATATTTTGCTTTTGACGAGAAGAACCGCGCCTTGGTCGGCGTGGAGTCCGGCGACACCTATCGCTTTGGTCGTCCCGTCAAAGCCAAGCTCGAAGAAGCCACGCCGATTACAGGCGGGCTGACGTTTGAGATGGTCAGCAAACCGGAAAAAGGCAAACCGCCAAAACGAAACCACCGCGGCGGCAGCGCGCATAAATCTCGCGGAGCGAAACATAAGCGCAAGCGGCGGTAAAAAACGGGCTCTATAAATCGGAAGACACAGCTGATCTCCATCGAAATTTTCATGCAGTCCGTACTTGAGCCCTTTAGGTCTAATTTAATCTAAACATTATAGATTGCGTCTACCTTTCGAAATTTATGAACATTGGCATCTCGGTTGCAAAACTATGGCTCAATGGCGCTAAAATTTAGATCAGTCATCAACCGAAATGGACTGTAGATGTTTCCTGCTAAGAAGATTTCAAAATTTGCCAAGGAAAAATCGTTCCTGAACATTTCTAAAGATGTGGGCGACACATTTCAGCCCGATCGCGCGGCATTATCAGTGATACCCGGGACGAAGACTGACGACCAGTTGCAAACGGCGGTAGAACCTCAATCTGTCCTTATTGCACTACTTACTTTTCAAAGATCTGCACGTTTGCGGCGATTGCTCCCACATTTGGTGGAAACCTTGAAATCAGCTCACAATGTTGAAATTCTTGTTGTCGATAATAATGCGCTCCCAAATGAACAAAAATCCGTGGAGAGCTTCGCAAGGCAGACGAGTTATCCCGTGCATTATGTCCACGAACCAAAAGCCGGCGTCTCTAATGCGCGAAACGCGGCCTTGGAGTTTGCATCATCTCGGTTTCTCGCCTTTTTAGACGACGACATGGAAATCACAGAAAACTGGATTGACGGGCTCGTAAAGGTGGCAATCAATCATGAGGCTGGCGTTGTCTTCGGGCCACTTGTCGCTAAATTCGACGATGCTGGTAATCCAAAGAATGCCTTTTTGTCATCTTTTTACGCCCGGCATTCTAAACAGCTGGAGGACGGCATTACAGAAGAAGCCTTTGGCACTGGCGGATGCCTAATCGATTTAAAGACCTGTCAATTACCGAACCCACCTTTCGACACGCGATTGAACCAAAGTGGCGGCGAAGACGACATATTTTTCGCCTCTCTGCGTGGCAGCGGCTCCCTTTACGGCTGGTCCCCCAGCGCAATTTGCTATGAATGCGTTCCTAAAGAACGAACGACTTTCAAATATGTCGCGAAGAGAAATTTTGGCTTTGGCCAGGGACCGAGCCGGATAGCAGCCTCGAAAGGACGTGGCGGGGTGATACAACTCGCACGCCACATGAGTGTCGGTTGCGCTCAATTATGTGTTTATGGAATGTTTTATTACCTCGCCAGACTTTTGAACAGGCCCTCAGAAATTCGGTATTTGGCTCTCGGCGCGCGTGGGGTAGGGAAAATCCTTTGGTTCGATAGATTTCGCCCAAAACTTTATGGTGGCACGTTGCCATAGTCCATACTCTGCCAAAAGGTAACGTCCAGCCTACCATTACTTGCGGTAACTCGCTTGCCTTAAAACAGCTAACACGCCATCAAACTCGCATGTCCAACCCCATAAGAAACTCCGGCCCCGTTTTGGTTGGTAAAATGAAGATTACTGAAGGCGAGCAGGCCAAACGCAAGGCGCTTTCACGGGCACCGAAACCCCGCCTCGCCTCGACACTCGTCGTGACCTGCGGCGAGGGCCAAACTCTTAAAATTTTGATGGGTCAGCGTTCGAAACGCCATGACTTTATGCCAAGCGTTTATGTTTTTCCCGGCGGCCGCGTTGACCGCGCTGATAGCTATGCAAAATATGCAGGTAATCTTTCGCCCCGCACTGAGCGGATTTTGGAAGCCGCCTATTCTCCTCGGCGAGCAAGAGCTGTCGCATTAGCGAGTATAAGGGAAACTTGGGAAGAGACCGGATTGATGATCGGTAGCGATACAGAGTTAAACCGGAATGTTACGAATAAAAGCTATGATGACTTTCGGCGCGCAGGACAGCTTCCGGATTTAACAGGCGTTGAAGTCTTTGGCAGAGCTGTGACACCGCCTCATCGCCACAAACGATTTGACGCTTGGTTTTTTGTGAAACATCTGGGCGCTCGCCCACTTCCGCATATATCGGACAGTTCAGAGCTTTTAAATGTTGGGTGGTTCTCATTTGAAGAGATAAAAAAACTGGAGACCCAACGGGCGACCGACATGATGTTGCAAGTCCTTGAACGATATTTAATGGCGGACAAGCCCCCTGAAACCATTTTTTATTCCCGCGCTGTTCGGGGCGAGTTTAAAATGCTGCAATTCCCGTCGGTTTAGAACCGCTCTATCGGTTGACAGGCGGCATCAAAAACCCTATCCGCGCGCAATTGAAATAAACCTATATGAGGACTCCCCGTCATGGCGAAGCCTACCACAATTAAAATCCGTCTAAACTCGACCGCTGGTACGGGTTATTTCTATGTGACCAAGAAGAACTCTCGTACGATGACTGAGAAAATGGTCAAAAAGAAATATGACCCCGTCGCGCGTAAGCACGTTGATTTCAAAGAAGGTAAAATCAAGTAAGTCCTTCTTAGATTCAGATTAAATGAGCCGTCCGGCGTTTTTCGTAAATACGAATGACACGAGACGGCTTTTTTGTGGGCTTGTGACGACCTGATTCTATGCTGCGGTGCACAATCTTGCTGCGAAGGCCTTATTACGGCCCGCATGTTTAGCCTTATAAAGTGCATCATCCGCGCGCTTAAAGACATCACGCAAGTTCTCGCTTGATTCGACCTCAGCTACGCCAACACTTGTTGTAATTCGCAGGGCCTCGCCATCTACAAAGACGGGCGTACCGGCGATAAGGGACCGCACGCGGTCTGCTGCGATCAAAGCATCGTCTGCATTGGTATCCGGCATAGCAATCATAAATTCTTCGCCGCCATAACGCGCTACTATGTCAATTGCCCGCATATTTGTGACCAAGCGCGCCGATATCTCTTTCAATATTTGGTCGCCCATATCATGGCCCAAGATATCATTGACCCTTTTAAAGTGATCGATGTCAAAAATCATAACTGAAAAAGGCGTGGACTGCGTTTCCAAGGAGTCAAAAAGCGGCTCGATCGCACGATCAAAATAACGTCTGTTACCCAAGCCTGTCAGGGGGTCGGCGACGACCATTTCCAGATTTTCGTTAAAATTCTCCCGCAGAGAGTCCGCATAGAATTTGCGGCGCAACATTGTCTGGACGCGAGCTTTCAGTTCCTGAACTTCTATTGGCCGCATGACAGTGTCGTTGATACCTATATCATAGGCCCGAATAAACCGGTTTTCATCGTCAGGATCACCAATGACAAGCACGGGAATATCGCGGCTTTCTTCATTAAATTTCAGCGAAGCGCAGACGCGAAGACCATCAAAACTATTGCTAACAAGACTAATAATAATCGCGTCAACACCTGACTTCGCTATGCGAATGGCGTTTACCGGATCTTTTTCAATAATGACATTATGGCGCTCACGTAAGGGTTTCGCGACTTTTTCAGCGTGAAATTCATGATCTTCAATAAGAAGAATTTTTCCTTTTTGAGTCTCAATTGTCTCCAACAAGCTTCGGGAATTAGAAACCGTATGTCCGGTATGACTAAGCAACTGATCCGTCACCATTTTAAGACGAAGAAGCGACCGCACTCTGGCCATCAAATTAAAATCATCAATTGGCTTTGTGACGAAGTCATCCGCGCCGGCTTCGAGCCCGCGAATACGGTCTTTCGTTTCCTCCAACGCCGTCACCATAATGACAGGAACGTGCCAGGTTTCCGGATTATTCTTGATGCGTTTGCAGGCTTCGAATCCGTCCATGCCCGGCATCATGGCGTCCATAAGGATAAGGTCGAGACGTTCCTTCTCGGCAACCTCTAAGGCCTCTTGACCTGACCTCGCGGTCAGCACGTCATAATACTCAGCTTGCAGTTTGACCTGCAGCAAATTTACATTGGGGGCGAGATCGTCAACGATAAGGATACGCGCAGACATGGCAGTCTCCTCTCGTTATGCGTTTTCAGCGAATTTCCGAATTTTGGCGAGAAAGGAAGAAACCGTAATGGGCTTGGCGATATAGTCTTCACAACCACCGTCGCGAATCCGTTTTTCATCGCCCTTCATCGCGAATGCCGTTACCGCAATGACAGGGATATCGGCCAGCGCTTCGTCGTCCTTAATCCACTTTGTAACTTCCAAGCCGGAGACTTCAGGAAGCTGGATATCCATAAGGATAAGATCAGGATGAAAACTGCGCGCGATTGAAATGGCCTTCAGACCTTCTCGTGTTTGGCGCGTCTCGTAGCCATGCGCCTCAAGAAGGTCAGCGAACAATCTCATGTTCAACTCGTTATCTTCGACGATGAGTATTTTCTTAGGCATTTTATTTAGCATATTCCCAATTCACCAAAATGACAGCCACATCTCAAACGGCGCGGCTTGCTCTTGTTCTTGTGAGACAACACTGACAGAATATCCTTAAATCTTGGTGTGTCGCTCAGTTACCAGTGGTTAACCATGATGGGTCTTGCACAAGGCTTCGACATATGTTTCAGCATGGAGAACATTTCATGAACATATTAAATATTGCATAACAGATTCGAATGAACGTTCTACCCTCACAAACACTGAGAATATGTCGGGATTGCGGCGCTTACAGCCAGCGCTCTGAAAGTTGCGGAGGTTGCGGCAGCAGCCGAATAATTGGCCATGCTGAAATCAACACCCTCTCTATCGCACATGCGGATTGCGACGCCTTCTATTGCTCGGTGGAGAAACGGGATAACCCGGCCATACGGGACAAACCCGTTGTCGTAGGCGGCGGGCGGCGCGGCGTCGTTTCAGCGGCGTGCTACCATGCGCGGGTTTATGGCGTTCGGTCAGCCATGCCGATGTTCAAAGCGCTACAGCTCTGCCCTGACGCCGTTGTGGTAAAGGGCAGCATGGAAAAATATGCCTATGAGGGCGGACGCATCAGAGAGATGATGCGAAACCTAACGCCGCTTGTGGAGCCGCTCTCAATCGATGAAGCTTTCTTAGATTTGACAGGCACAGAGAGACTCCATGGCCGAAGCCCTGCGCAAAGCTTGATAAAACTCCAAAACGACATCTTAAAAGAAATTGGCGTCACTGTTTCCATCGGTCTGTCTTACAATAAATTCCTCGCCAAAACGGCCTCTGATTTAGATAAGCCCAATGGGTTCGCGGTTTTGGGGCGTTCCGATGCTCAGGATTTTCTTGCCAAGCAATCTGTCGGATTCATATTCGGAATCGGTCCCGCTTTTGCCTCGAAGCTCGAGGCCGCAGGACTGCGCACGATCGCAGATGTACGGAAATGGTCCGACAAGGACCTCGCCGCGCGTTTCGGAGATCACGGATTGCGATTGGCACGTCTGGCGCGCGGGGAAGACCATCGCCGCGTCAATCCCGTCAGCGACCGTAAATCCGTCTCTGCCGAAACGACATTTAATTCAGACATCGCCGACCAAGAGGCACTGAAAGATAAGCTCTGGCAAGTCTGTTTGAAAACGGCCGATAGGTCCAAAGCCAAAAACCTGGCCGGACGGACGGTGACGCTAAAACTGAAAACGTCGCGGTTTAAATCCATCACGCGGCGGCGGACCCTGCAGCAGCCCATTCAACTCGCTGATGCAATCTTCTCGGCGTTGGAACCGTTGCTTGAGGCGGAAGCCAACGGAAGCGTCTCCTATCGATTGATCGGGGCCGGTATTTCAGGGCTGTCAGAACCGGTCGGAGATATGGCTGACATGCTGGATCAAAAATCAGCGAAACGCGGTGCGGCGGAACGCGCAAGTGATATAGCCCGGGCCAAATTTGGCACTGATGCCGTGACGACCGGACGAGGCCTGCGCCTGAGATATGCCAAAGAAAAAAACCGAGCTGAAAGCCTGCCCAGCAAGCCAAAATTTGACGATTAGAGTTTTGGTGCCCGGCGATTTTCAATCCACGCAATCGCAGCCGTCAATATTCCATATGTAGCGAGAGCAGAGGTGCCCAGGGCGGCGCCTTGCAGCCCCGCATCCGGATCAAATGTGCCCGCTTGCACATGCAGTCCGGGGGTCGTGACAAAAACAAACTGAATCACGACCATGAATATAAATAAGCCGGACAGCGCGAAGACGCTGGATTTTGGACCCGTTGTCACGCGCAGCCAATAGACGAATGCCGCGAGCAATAGGCCGATCTCCACGACAAACGCATGGATAGGCCAGTTCCAACCGCTCAATCCCAGCTCAATCGAACTCCCCGGCCAAAGCGGAAGGTCAGGCCGATGCACGAGTAAGTCCAGAACCCAATGAGAAAAAACGAGTGCAAATATAACCCAGAATCCTTTTGCGCCCGCATTAGGGCGAAAAATCTTAAACAGGACTGCGCCAAGGGCCGACCAAAAGAGCGCGGTAATCAAGCTGTGAGAATATGGGATATTTGATAGAGGTACGCTCTCAGTCATTCGAACGCCGCCCTCTATGCCAAAGATAGTGAGGCAAGCCCAAATGACGTCGATAAATTGAACGGCAAGAAACCCAACCCAAAGCGGAACAAGAACGTCGCCCTTCCCGCGCTGCGTATCCCAGACCGCAGGTCCGTAATGTCCCATGAACATGGTAGCTTCCTTTTCAAGCGTAAAGGTGTAATCTCGAGTCTACTACTCAAACCGAAACCGATCGAGACCTTCAATGTCATGTCGTAATTTACTCGCCGCGATTACCCTAATAGTTTTTTTGATCGCGTGCGGCGGCGGCGGCAGTGACAGTCCGGCTTCAACAACGACGCCTCAGCCCCCTGCACTGAGCACTACCAACGAAAATGGCACTGATTTTAAGTCAGACTTCACCACAAGGGCGCGTTTAACACCTAATGGACCCGTGATTACCGGGTTCAAAGATGTGGACGATACTGATGCTTTCATCCTTACGATTCCAGAACGACAAACCGTCGCCGTTACAATAACAGGCATCACCTTAGAGTTTCCGGCCCTGTCTATAGTAGACGAGGATGGCGGCGCTATTGCAGTCAATCAAGCTGTGACTTTTGCAGACTATACAGATTTAGACTCAGTAGCTCGGGCCGTCATTTTACTTGAGCCGGGACAATATTTAGGCAAGGTCACCGATCCTCTTGTGTTCGTGAACGGCTCGCTGGACTTCAGCGCGGCGAGAGATTTAAGCGGAACTTATGAGGTGAAGGCGGAAACGGTAAGCTTAGGCGGGCCTGACCCTGATGATCTGACCGTTTCCGGCACAATCTCGAAAGGCCTTTTGTCGAACGCACCTGTCTCTCTTTACGCCGTTGCTCTTGGTCAAAATAATAATGTCATCACTTTGGGCGAAACCGTTACGGACGCAGATGGCCGCTATGAGGTCACGATCAGCAGAGAGGCCGCAGGCGTGTCCTTCTATGTGGCATCCACGCTCTCAGGTGCGACCACCGTTTGTGACGCCCCCTTAGGCTGCGGACCGGCGAATTTTGGCGACCAATTTACCTATGCTGATGACGGTTTTGTCCCGGTCAGCAATACGGCAGGTGGGTTCATAGCCTCGGTCACCAATCCGGACGCGTTTAACACGCTGCGAAATGGTAATGTCCTCTTCGCCTCAGTTCCAACACCCGCGACAGCAGCAACAGTCACCAAAAATGTAAACTTCATTACGACACTGATGTTTACAAATATTGACATTCAGCAAGGCGGCTTTGCGTCCGATTTCGCCGTCATTAGCGTTTCGCAACTGCAAGCGGCATCGCGAATTTCCAACTTATTTGGCATTAGCGGCATCGAGGGTTTTGATATTCCCTTCGTTGACCTCACCGAAACTGTAACCTCGACAGATCCCGAAGCGATAAAAGCCGCTATGCTTGCGGCGGGTATGCAAGGCGTCATGTCAGAAGGTTTTCCCGATCTCATCTACGCTGCATTTATCCGCGATTTATTGATCAATGACGGCGAGTTTCTTGTCAGAGAATCGGCACCGACGACACAAACCGTAAGTCTTGAGGATATTTATATGGCCGCTCTCGATATTGAGGGTGTGAACACCTCAACAACTGCGGCTTACATGGACGCGTTAAATTCGCTCCGAGATGATCTCATCGTCATTCAAGCGGCTCCTGCAGATATACGAACATCAGAAGGCGTTATTCCGTAACCGGGTTTTCAAACCTGCTCAGGCGCAAAAAGCGACCCGCTATTTTTCTTCCGGTGCAAAGCTCGTGAAATACTCGAAAATTGAATCTTCGGTTCGGCTGGCGGCATTTCGCCAGCTAGGCGCGGTCTCCAAGTTTAAAACTTCGCCCTGACTATCCGTAACAATGATGGTTGGCGTCCCGACGATAGTCTCCAATCCAAACCGCTGAGCCACATCAATGTTCCGGTTTTTCTGCCCAACATCAATATAACGCACAACGAAATTATCCTGAAGCATCGTCTCGAAACGCGGCGTCTCAAACCAACCGGCCAGCGCGCGGCTATCATGGCACCAATCTGCCCCCATAACGATAATGGCATGCTTCCCTGTTTCCTTTGCCTCAGACAATGCCGCATCCACATCATCTTGCGCGACGAGGGACGGGTCTTGGTCAAAAGGACGGGCCTCCGGATGCTCAGCCGCTTGCGCGGGCGCGACATGACTGACCGAGGTGCAGGCAACAGCCAGGAAACCGGAAATAACAAAAACGATAAATTTCATACTGCTCGCTAGCATGAAAAAGGGTTGCTTGCCTAGCGCCGGCAGGCTCTAGTCACATCATGTCAATTTTTCGATTTTTCAGACGGCCCAAACGCGGACGAGAAGTTGACAAGAAATCATCTCCGGCATCAATCTCCACCGCAAATCCGCCAGCTATAGACCGCGCCGCTGAGGCTCCATCTCCCCCAAAGAGCAACCCTTGGGCAAAACCAAATCTCGATATTCGCAGATATTTTCACAATGAACATCACTTCCAATGCTACACGAGCTGGTTCGCCTGTTGGGGTGGTTGGATCAGCGCGGGCCACTGCCTCACCGATGCGCAGGATCATCTCCCAAGCTTCGCAGCAGGACATTCGGTGACATCTTGGCCTGACGGCTTGGATGCTGCGATTGTCGGCTGCAGCCTGCCCCATCACCGCCCTCAACCGCCGCAGGTTGGTCAGGACGTCGTTATTCGAGGATATCCTGCCGGCTCTCGCCACATCGAACAGCGAACGGGCCGCGTTTATTTCGAACGCAGTTCCGGGCAATGGATAGCGCATATCGTTGAGCCGGATGAGCCGGTCGTGACCGGCATGAGCGGCGGTCCGGTTTTAGACGCCAAAACACTTGAGCCGATTGGGATAACGATTACCCGAAATAGTCCGGCGGACCTGAACCATGACCGCGACCCGGATGAGAGCGCGGATTTCATTGCGCTTTCAGCCGTTTGGGACGCTCTGCAGGATCAAAAGTCTAAGATGAAAAACGCCTGAAACGGACCATACGCATAATTGCACCCGCGTCGCGGTGCTTCGCCGCCGCTTGGTAGTCTGGCAGCTCAAAAAACGCCTTCATATGCGCTTTGTCACGAAATTCGAGTAAGATGGCCTTGTCCCCCGGTAGGCCCGAGAAACTCGCGTCTTCATCATTTCCCAAAACTTGCACGCCTTCGCGTATGAAAATTGGGGTCGCGAGTGCGACGTAGCGGTCATACTCGGTTTTGTTTTGATATTCTGCGGTTGCGAAAACGAAGAGGGACATAATTTTCCTAAAGTAAAGTCATGATGACCATCGCAATCAAGGCGAGTGTCGACAGGCTAAAAATTGCGAAACGAAGTATGACTTTGCCGGAACTCACCTGAATGAAACTATGGAAAACCCTTAGGATCACATAGGCCCAAGCGGCGTAGACTATTGGCGCAGACATTTGGGCCGTTAGCGTGATGTAAAACATCAGGGCATAAAAAATCGTCGGCTGCTCTAGCAAGTGATTATAGTTATGCGCTGAAGCTTGAACGGACAGCGGAAGCTGTTGTTTCCACGCCCCGTCCGGAGACTTTGCAGTATCGGGAGCGATCTTAGCCGCCTGCATGGCCGGAATGCGCCGCGCATACATCAAAATCCAAATCAGAAGCGTCCAAATAATAAGCGCTAAAACTGGTGCTAAAAAGGTCGCTGCCGTCATATATCTCTCCCGATTTGAGACATGACTACCCTAATAAAAAAGGGCCTGCACGGTATTTCCATGCAGACCCTCCAAACAAATATCAGGGATAAATCCCCGAAAAGCTTTACGCCATTGTGATGTTTTCGACGGCAGTTTTGCCTGTACGCTCATTCACGGCTGTGTTGAACATGACTTTGTCACCTTCATTTAGGCCTTGAAGACCGCCGCGCTGCAACGCTGTGATGTGTACAAAAACATCGCCTTCGCCGTCGTCCGGCTGAACAAAGCCGAAGCCTTTTGTAGTATTAAAAAATTTGACCGTACCGGCCTTCATTTCGTCTGACATGTATATTCCTTTCACGTCTTCTAAATGTAACCTTCAATGTGAAGATCACGGGAGTGTCGAAAAAGGTATGCAATGCGTACTCAGTGTGCCGCGATAAAAACCTTTATGGGCATCCACCACGTCAAAGCTGGCCGGGTCGTCAGGCCTGTTCTCGATAATCTCCATATGGGCGCTTCTTAATAAAACCGCAAGTAGGCATTTACGTTGGTTTAGGAGACCTCGATTGCGCGAAACATCGCCGCACTCACTCTTTAACGCCCTTATATTCGATTTCGGATTGGGCCATTTTAACTGAGTAGACATCTGCATATATTCATTAACTACCCTCACCTGCTGAGCCCGTCCTGCGGCGAACAGAACGTCAACCTTAAAAATGGAAAACTCTAGACTCTATAAAATCTCCCACCTACAGCTGCTCTGCTGACGGGGTTAAGACAGAACAATGCTTGAGAGGCGAACTATTTTGCACCTTATCGGATCAGAGCCGTCCATTCCAAACGACCTTTTTTTAAAAGCAATGAGCACGTGTTCTAGCGCAACATCGGTCGAGGAATTATCTATAAAAAACTCCAAACTTATCGGGTTCAAAGCGGTAAGTTATCACCATTTACCCAATCTGGGATCCGCTGATTTCAATAAAATGGGCCGTTACATAGCGACGGGCTTAAGCGATTCGGTCATTACTTACATTGATAGTCATAGGGCTCAGGACGACCCCATTATGAATTATGTCATGAGTAAGGGGCGTCCATTTTGGCTATCCAAATTGAAAAAAGAGCCTCATCAATGGAGCGAAACTGCCTCCAAGAGAATTGAAATCGCGCTTACTTTTATGGGGGATGGCATATTGGTTCCCTTATATGGTCCGTTCCACAACAGCGCGTATAATTACATTAGTTTTGAGAAGCCCGCCAAATTTTATGATGATGTTTTCATTTGGCAGATCCAGGCCTTGCTGCAAGCTATTCACGTCAAATATTGTTTTATCCGCGAGTCACTGCAGTCTAAAATCAAACTCACGCCGCGTGAAAATGACGTCCTAGAGCTGATTACTTTCGGAAAAACAAATCCCCAAATTTCGGAATTATTAGGCATCTCTACCAATACCGTTACAGGCTATGTCAAACAAATATACCTAAAGCTTGGCGTTTCGGACCGCGTAAGTGCAGCTCTGCGAGCCCGTAATTACCATATGGGGTATTAACGGTCAGGCGAGGTCTGTCTTTAAGTCTTCCGACTAAAATGCCCGAAAATATTTTTAACGATTTTATTGGATTGGAGATTGCCGTCATCCGTGGATGAAGAGGCTTCCGCCCAGATATCAATGAGAGCCGTGACGTCTTCGTCGGTCTTGAGCGGCATTTTTGAAGCGCGGCCAAGTAGATAAGATTCAAAATCCAGAAGAGCTGCTTCTGCGTTTTCTATTTCATCAAGATCATCAATGTCTTTGGGGTTTATTTCCGAAAACTCTTTTAGTTGCTCTAACGTCTCAGAATAAAGTCGCCTGAGTTCCGTCACGGTAAGTTCTTTATCACTTTGTAAGTAAATATCTTGCGTTCTTGCTTTGCCCATTATCAATCTCTATTTAGCCCACTTAACTGTTAGGGTATGGATGACGTTATTGTATAGCCCGCAATCACCCCCCTCCAATTAGGGGGTGGCAGATTGTCGCAAGCGTAACAGTCTAGCGACTTGCGGGGCACTTCGGGGCCTAACGAAACATGAGCATTCACCCGAACACGGGCCGATAAGTTGTAAGGCCAGACCAAGCGCAAAGACACCGCTGCCAACTCCCGCCCAAGCTCGAAAAAGCCCAGCCCCTGACCGATTTTGAGCCAAGCCGAAAAAGCTTCAAATTCTCGTTTCCGAGAAGGCCGCCGAACATTCAGAGGATTTCACCCCACGTCGCACCATGTTTTACGGCACTAAAATGGGGCGATTTAAGCTGCTGGCGACTTAAAATTACCGCTGCGGCCAATCCGACTCGCAGCGTTTATCCAAACACTGCCGGACCTTTTGCACCTCTTCGCGATCCGCGCTAAACGTCTGGCTCGGGCAAGGCGATATCCGCAGAATTGGCGCCTGCCCGTCCCGCGCTTCGACAAAAGCAATCAACTCTTGATTAGAGTCCGGTGCGTTCGAGCACCAAGGCCCAATACAGCTCGTTTCAATATCAACCGGAAAGTTCGAGAGACGATAGTCATTGCGGCGCCTCGGAGCGAGTGAAACGCCTTCAAAATAGCTTTTAGTTAGCATTGGCGGTTTGGGCCTGAACGGATCTTCGGGAAAGACTTCCGCATTCGGATTATATGTCGGGTCTGACGAAGGATTCGGCATTGGGTTTGGTGTCGGTTTGGAGAGAGAGATAAAACGTCCAACCAGTACATAATAGATTTTCGGACTGGCTTTTGCCTCTTCCAAGGTCCTCACCAAGTCAGGCCGCGCGCATGACAAGGCAGACGCAGAATGAGATAGCATGAGCACGGTGGTGACTGCGCCGGTGACCGCGGCCGTTATGGTTAATAATTTATGCATCACACAACCCTCAAAAAACGCTTTGTTAAGACCTCTCTAGCCCCGCCCGCTTGAACCGAAGCTGACTTGGCCTTTTGGGCCACATTCATGTGCAAATCGCACAGTCCCGCAGCAAAACTGCACTTTTAGCACCGCCATTTTTGCATAGGTCCGTTGGCGCAACAGTGCTTCTCGAATTCCCTTCCGTGGTTACCTTACCCCCATGACACAGATTGAACTCTTCGGCTTCATTGCCGCCATTTTGACCTCCATGGCCTACCTCCCCCAGGCTGCCATGATCCTGCGCACGGGCGTTACGACTGGCATCAGCCTCGCGATGTATAGCATGCTTACAAGCGGTAAAGTCTTGTGGCTGAGCTATGGCCTGATGGTCACGTCCTATCCAGTCATCTACGCCAACGCCTTTACGATGTGTTTGGCGGGCCTTATCCTTGGCCTGAAAGCGCGCAATCACATTCGCGCCCGCCGTGCGGCGCCGACACCTACGCTCGCGGGACTCGCCGCATGAATGAGGTCGTTTTGCTCGGCTATGCGGCGGCGATCCTCACCTCCCTGTCCTTCCTGCCGCAAGCCTGGCTCGTCATTCGCACGGGCCGCACGGACGGGATTAGCCTGCTCATGTATTCCCTTTTCACAGTCGGTGTGGGGTTCTGGTTGATCTATGGGATTACGTCGAAGGCGACGCCCATAATCGCCGCCAATGCCGTTACCCTAACCCTAGCGTTCATCATCCTGACCCTCACGGCAAAGAATCGATTAGCCCTAAGGCGAAAGCCGAAGTCCTAGGCCCGAGCGGAGGCTGCGACTGCTCATCTGGGAGCCAGCGAAATATTGATATTCAAGCAGGACAGCCCGCAGGGTCGGCCTTCACGACGGAAGACCGAAAAGTAGTAGTGTTTTACGCAAAGGCTAACCCTGCGGCGGCAGTTGTAGATACACCGGGCGGGGGTCCCGCAGTTGTGCCTTCCGGTCATGCATGCCCTGACGCCGCGTTATCCGGTTAAGATAACTTAGCGTGTCAGTGCGGTGTGCTTTCCTTGCACAGTACACCAACCCAACTGTTTCCAGCCGTCCTGACAGCCCCGGTTTAAGACAAAGCGGTCGTCTCTCAGCGTAAAAGGTCCGGCACACATCGCGTCCTTCAACGCAACCGCTCAACCCTACCGTCCTCCAGACCAGTCAGAAAGCGCTAACCTGTCCTATGTCTGAAAGAACGAGTTAAATATGGGGCATTTTGGGGGAAGTGAGGATTTTGTTTTTTGATTGTTTTATAAGCGGTTGAAATTGGGGCTTATTTGGCCGCCAAGACGCCTTTCAAAACAGGGAGCTCCGCAATCCTAATTCCTTCACCCCGTGGAAACACGGGGCCCATCACCTGAACTAACGACGCCAAACGAAACGACACGAGATGGATCCCATGTTTCCATGGGATGAAGGGCGCGAATGCGGAGGTGTCCGGAGCAAAGTGAAGGACGGAGGGGGCCTGCCAACCAATCCAGCGCTGAACAGGCTGTGCCTGTTCAGTTCCTTGCCAATCGACTTCATCGATTGTCTGCGTCACCCCCTCTGCCCTCGCTACGCTCGCGCATCTCCCCCTGAACGGGGGAGAAAGACACCATCCTATTTCCCGTCATCACAAGACTTGTTCTTGTGATGACGTATGAGAGGAACAGTTAAGCCGAAAAATCAAAAATTGGATTCATGAAATTGGATTTTTCGCTTGCCAATTAATTGTTCATTCTCTATCCGCCCGCGCCATGAACTCAACGTTTCACATATGTGACCGACTATCAGGCTTATTCACCCTGCTTTCTTAAGCGGGCGGTTAAGCACGTTCTAATTTCCTAGACTTGATTTAATTGCCGCCCGCCTAAAAGCGTGTTCGCGAGTGGGCTTAGCCCAATCGGCAGAGGCAATAGACTTAAAATCTATCAAGTGTGGGTTCGAATCCCACAGCCCATACTATTTCCGAACACATGCAAATGATGATGAGGGAGCGTAGCCCAATTGGCAGAGGCAGCGCGCTCAGAACGCGTCCAGTGTGGGTTCGACTCCCATCGCTCCTACCATCATCAAATCAAAATTGTTTAATCGGGAGGGTGGCCCAAATGGTAGAGGCAGCACCCTGAGACGGTGTCCAGTGCGGGTTCGACTCCCGTCCCTCCTACCAGTTCCGTGATGAGAGCTTAGTAAATAAAAAAATGAGCCACAATTTACGTCTCAAAATGAAGGTAAGGTTCGAATAGTTCTTCCAACCTATTTTGTTCATTCGCCAATCTTGATAGACTGGGTGTTAGTTTTCTTTTGCCAATTTCAGCTTTTTGGGGTTTTGTAAGATCGATTTCGCGTGAAATTGAATTGCTATCTGCAGCCAATAGTGTTGCCTTTTCAGTGAGTTTTTTCAAATATTCATTCACGTCCTCACCAAATAAAAACTGGCTTTTGTTCGTACCATTCCAAAACGATGTTAGTTGATCTGAATCAACTTCACATTTAACATGCATCGCGACCAATAGAGAGGAAGTAACTTCATATCCAGATAGCCTTCTCTCAAATAAATCTAATCTGACTTTATCGCGGTTAGTTCGCAACTGTTGATAACCAATCCCTAATGCAATTATGGCGATCAAGGGTGTAAGTAATGCTCTAAAAATCTCAACCCAACACATACTTCCTCACATTCAAATAACTTTGACCCCGCGTAAAGTCGATAATCATCGTTATCACTTACAATACATATGCAAAACGAGCCATCCAAATGAGAGGACAAGGCCCAATGCAGCAAGTGATGCTGAAAGTCTTATAAGTATACTAACCTTTGCTCGAGTTTTGTCTGATTGGGTTTTCAGTTCAATTTCGGCCTGTTTTATAGCACTAAAATCATCCACACCTTCGGCAAGAAGTTGACGTTCTTTCCCGAAACCATCAACTTCTTGTGCATACCCTTCTGAACGTAAAAACCGACTGTAAACACCAATCATCGATGCAATTAAAAAAAGTAATGCTGCTATCAATAAAAGTAGATCAATTTGATCGTAGGAATCTAGATCAATACAAACCTTGAACAAACCGGCGGCAAGCGCACCAGTTCCGGCTATCAACGCTGTAACACTAGCACGCCATTCCGAGAATGCTCTATCACTTGCTTTATCTAAAATTTTTTCGACTATTCGCTGGCGCTCTACTACCATTTTCTAACTGCCTCCTTACTATTCAATTGGCTAATTCTCGGTCCATATGAAAAAGTCCCACCCCACACAGTGAGTTGAAACGAAATTGAGGGTGGCGCGCCTTTGGCTACCCCCTACTCCGCCGCCTCAACCAACGCCGCCGCCAAAACCTCAGCCCGCTGCTCAACCGCGGCGACGATCTCATCCACCATCACGTCATTATCCGTCTTCCCGGTTTTCTTCCCCGCGTGATACATCATGCCGTAGCCTGCGCTGCCGCCTGTAAAGCCGATGTCGGTGAACATGGCTTCGCCGGGGCCGTTGACGACGCAGCCGATGATGGAGAGCGTGATCGGGGCCGATATATGCGCGAGGCGCTCTTCCAGCGTTTGTACGGTTTTGATGACGTCAAAGCCTTGGCGGGCGCAGGACGGGCAAGAGATGATATTCACGCCCCTCGTGCGAATGCCGAGTGATTTCAGCATATCAAAGCCGACTTTAATCTCTTCCACGGGGTCGGCAGAGAGGCTGACGC